>Ga0315279_10007023_pt1 | contig 14026 bp, 13 predicted proteins | sample YL17G06_20_MG_FD_203694 | JGI IMG/M metagenome (GOLD analysis project Ga0315279, IMG submission 203694) | Sediment microbial communities from Yellowstone Lake, YNP, Wyoming, USA - YL17G06_20 | ecosystem: Environmental > Aquatic > Freshwater > Lake > Sediment | place: USA: Wyoming | collected... | reverse complement strand
AGCGTAATTATTGGATTTATTGTTAAAGCAGTATTGTAAAAAGAATTTGTCGCCAAACCGAGCGAATCATAAAGTCCCACCATAAACAAGACGGAAAAATTGAAATCACACAACTTGAAAAGGTCGCACATATAAGAACTGGGAGCTCCTTTGGCAATTTACCTTACAATAAATATATAGTTTCCTTGGTAAGATATTAAAGTGCTGGCACTAACTTTTTTTAAAAGTATCAATTATTTTGCTTTTTAAGCCTGCATAAAATAGGGGAGGTATAATTAATTGTAACCTCTAAACAATTAATGGGGTAGAGCAAGGCTTTTTCTTGTGCTCTCTTAAGTTATTTTAGTATACAATGTGTCCAAGGGAGTGGGTTAACTCCATCCCACCTTACCCCCCTTAAGTTTTGTAAATTAATAAGAACAACAGAATAATTGCAATAACGGAGCCAAGAAAATGTCAGCCCGTTAGAAATTATATTGAAGGATTTTTTTGTTGGAGAAAGAAGGATTTTTAAGATATTTGTCGTATACTATAAATATAAGGTTAAATTGTAAAAAATTAATCTAAATAATTTCAGGATAGAAACTGAACAAAAGATGTTCTGATAGTTTTATTATCTATTTTAAAAATATTTTTTATAGGAGGTAATAAAATGGAAGATGAGAGTATTGCCAAAGAACAACTTATAAAAGAATTGGATGAAATGAAGAAAAATATTGCAAAATTAGAAGTAAGCGAAGATATGCATAAATGGGCAGAGGCGAAATTACAGAGAGAGGGTTATGAAAAAGATATATTATTAAATAATGCTCCAACTATGATATATTGGTTAGATGGTGAAGGAAAATTTATTATAGTTAATAAATGTTTTGCTGATTTATTTAATAAATCCCCCGATGACATAAAAGGGAAATATCTATACGATTTATACTCTGAAAAGATTTCTGATAAAATTTATGCTGATAATGTAAAAATAATTGAATCTGAAACACCAAAATATGGGATTGAAGAATCTTTTGAAACCCCAAATGGTATGATCTGGGTTAGAAGTGATAAAATACCTTATAAAGATGCAAATGGTAAGGTTATAGGCTTAATTGGTGTTTTATTCGATATTACAGATCAAAAAGAAAGAGATAATGATATAAAAGAATCAGAGGAAAAATTCAGAACTATTGCCGAAAGAAGTTTTGACATAATAATTGTTGCTGATGAAAAAGGAGTATGCAGCTATGTTTCTCCTTCGATAGAGAGAGTGCTGGGATATAGGCCTGAGGAAATAGTTAGCAAGCACTTTCAAATACTTTTCCCGGATAATATGAATAAAAAAGTAGAAGGAATTTGTAACACTTTAATTCAGGGCAAGGAAATTGAGGGGATAAATCTTGAAATAACTAGAAAAGATAGGGGGAAAGCGATAGTCGAAGTTAACGGTTCTACCATAATTAAGGATGAAAAGATAGTTGGAATTCAAATACATTTAAGAAATATAACTGTGCGCAAGTTAGAAGAAGAAATGATAGAGAAAGAAAAAAACAAATTACAGAAATATATTGATATAGCAGGTATTATATTAAAGATTATCGATAGAGATGGTAAAGTAAGTCTAATCAATAACAGAGGTTGTGAAGTTTTAGGATATGCAAAAGAGGAGATTTTAGGAAAAAATTGGATTGATAATTTTGTTCCGGAAAGACTACAAAACAAAATGAATGATATTTTAGCGAAACTTAAATCTAAGCAAACTATTTCTTATGAACATTTCGAAAGTCCAATTTTAACTATAAATGGAGAAGAAAAAATTATTAGTTGGTATAACACTGCATTAAAAGATGAAAGGGGTGAATTTCAGGGAATATTAAGCTCTGGAGAGGATGTTACTACAAAAAGTAAAGTTGAACGAGAGCTCCAAGAGAATTACCAAAAATTGCAGCAAATTATGGAGGATACTGTTTATACTATGGCTAAAGTTGTTGAAAAGAAAGATCCATATTCCGCTGGTCATCAAAAAAAAGTCTCTCAGCTTGCTATAGCTATAGCAAAAGAGATGAAATTAGATAAAGATAAAATTGAAGGGTTAAAGGTTGCATCATTGGTTCATGATATCGGGAAAATAGGTATGCCTATAGAGATTTTAAGCCAACCAAGTGGTTTATCTGAATTAGGTCACCAATTAATGACAGAACATCCTATGACTGGATATAATATTTTAAAAGAGATTGATTTTCCTTGGCCAGTTGCTGAAATTGTACTGCAACATCATGAGAAGGTAAATGGTTCTGGATATCCAAATGGACTAAAAGACGATGAAATTTTAATTGAAGCAAAAATATTATGTGTAGCTGATGTTATTGAGGCAATGAGTTCTTATAGGGCTTATAGGCCTAGTCATAGTATAAAGGAAGCCTTAAAGGAGCTAACTCAGAATAAAGGAACTCTTTATGATTCAATGGTTGTAGATGCTTGTAAAACATTATTTAAGTACAAAGGTGCAAAATTTGATTTCTTACAGTAAATGTGATAAGAGATGGTTGTTTCTGCTCATATTCAATAATTCGGTAACTTTTTAGTATAATTATAAAAAGTTTATCTCTTAGTACACAAAAAACCTTGCCTTTGGGAAACTTAAATTGAAAAGAAATAAGATAAAGAAAGTTTATAAAATATTGGCTGGCTTACTTACCATAATATTTTACTGGGTAATTTTCCCTTTATCTTTGTTTTGGTTTTCCTTTAAAGTACAAATCGGAAGATTAAATATTCCAAATTTACTTGCTTATGGAATAGGATTTATTATTGTGGTATACGGCTTATATTGGTATATAGGAGCTGGTATAGCTCAACATAAAACAGGAGTAAAAATTTCTCGAAACTATAAGTCTACCTCTTTCCTTTCTTATCTATTCCAATTAAACCCTCCAGATAAACTAATTACTACTGGAATTTATGCCAAAAGTAGAAATCCCATGTTTTTTGGGTATACTATTATATTGATAGGAATGGACATATTACTCCGTTCAATTTCTATCCTGGTTATTTTTATTCCCGCTTTTGTAGTCTTTGACCTTCTATGGATTAAATTAGAAGAAAAAAACCTTAGAAAAAAATTTGATCATGAATTCGCAAATTATCAGAAGAGTACCAATTTTCTTATTTCTAACCATTTCTTTTAAAAAAAGAGTATTTTTACCCTTTTATAATTTTTTATTGGTATTCATAAGGATACTTAAGCGAAGAGAGACGGAATGAATATGACAGAGAATGGCAAAGAATGGTTTTTTCTTGGTAAATCTTTACTAAAAAAAGAGGATTTGTTAAGATTTTATCGAATTATAAATATATTAGTTGAGATGAAATGTAATGAAGTATAACTTTGACGAGATTATTGACCGTACTAATTATCATTCTGTAAAATGGGATGAACTAGGAAAAAAATTTGGCACCGATGCTAAAGATGTGTTACCCATGTGGATTGCCGATATGGAGTTTAGGTCACCAAAACCGGTAATTGAATCCATAAAAAAAGCAAACGAACATGGTATTTATGGTTATACCTCCAGGCCATTATCTTATTATCAGGCAATAATTAATTGGATGGAAAAACGGCATAATTGGAAAGTAAAAAAAGAATGGATAGCTTATAGCCCTGGTGTAGTTCCGGCTTTAGGATTGATAATTAAAGCTTTTTGTAAACATGGTGATAAGGTTATCATTCAACCACCAGTTTATTATCCTTTTTTTAGAGTTATAGAAAATAATGGTTGTCATATATTAAAAAATCCTCTGAAACTTAAAAATGGAAGATATGTTATTGACTTCGAGGATTTAGAAAGAAAGGTTGATGACCCCAGAGTAAAAATATTGATTTTCTGCAGCCCCCATAATCCTGTGAGGCGGGTTTGGCAGAAAGAAGAAATTATTAGACTGGGAGAAATTTGTCTTAAAAATGAGGTTATAGTAATTTCCGATGAAATCCATGCCGATATTTTATTTGAAGGATATACACATACGCCCTTTGCTTCAATTTCCCAGGAATTTGCTCAAAATTCCATTACCTGCACTGCTCCCAGCAAAACTTTTAATTTGGCAGGACTTCAGACTTCTACCATTATTATTCCCAATAAAAAGCATTATAAAATCTATGATAATATTTTAAATAGTTTAGAGCTTAGTGAAAATAATGTTTTTGGACTGGTTGCCTTAGAAGCTGCCTATAGAGATGGAGAAGAATGGCTTGAACAATTATTATCTTATTTAAATGAAAACTTAGAATTCTTAATGAAATATTTTAAAGAAAGAATTTCAAAAATAAAATTAATAATATCTGAAGGAATTTATTTGGTCTGGCTGGATTGTCGTCAATTAGGATTAAATACTAAGGAATTAAATGATTTTATGATTAAAAAGGCCAGAGTGGCCCTTGATGATGGATATTGGTTTGGTGCCGAGGGAGAGGGTTTTATGAGGATTAATATTGCTTGCCCCAGATCTTTTCTTAAAGAAGGTTTAAAGAGAATAGAAAGAGCAGTTAAAGATATGACAGGGGACGGTTCTTGATGTGACAAAAATAACTTAGAACTATTTTCTTCTTTATTATTTTAAAAGAGTTTTCAAGAAATTAAGAAGAGCTTTTTGTTCTTGAATAGATTTATTTACATATGGTCGCAATATGTGTTCGGTTATAATTGTTGATTTAAGCGGATCACCAAATTTTTCTAATTCTTTAACGATAAAGGAATCGAGTTTTAATAAACTTAAAATCTGGTGAATGCGTACTCTGGAGATTCCAAGTTTTCGTGCAAGTTCAGGCTGATTTTTCACTTGTCCGTTATCAATCATTTGCTTATACTTTTTAGCCAAGTAAATAGGGTTTTTGTATAGGTGTTTAATTTGATTGGTTTTTATTGCTTTTTGTGGAAAATTAAAGATAGAAGTAAAAGTTCTATCTATGGCACAGTCTGAGGAGCCGGATAGGATTCGGACCTTTTAATTTAAAAATTTTTACAATGAAAAATCATTTTGAGCCTTGACCCCACTTACACTGAACATCTCACTTGCAGGGGAATGGGAAGGTTTATAATCTTTAAGAAAAAACGATGAAATCTTTTATTAAAGATATTGACAATAAATCTTTTTTACTGTATATATATTATATTAATTGGTCGATCAAATCTTATGATGGTCTTGCTCTCGTTTTAAACTTTTAAGAAAGTGAGGTGATCTTAATGCCGTGCTGTGGTGATAAAAAAGATAAAGGAAAAGATAAAGGTAAGGATAAAGGTAAGGATAAGTAGACAGAATAGTTATATCGGTTAACTTCATATATAAAAATGCCAGGTTATCTCTTTAATTAAATAAATAAGAGTTTAATAAACCTGTGCCAGTCATTTCTTATAACTAGCTTGTCTTAGTATTAAAAAAAACAAAGAAATCCTTTAGATTAAGCCCTAACTATTCTGTAGTTCAGGGCTTTTTGTATTTATTTATTATAATACAGGAGAGGTTTATGTAAAGATAGTTAGCAACCCCAATGCCTGGTAATTGGTGTTTACTATTGCAGTGGATGCTGGAGGAAATGCTACAGTAAATCCGATTAATACAATACCTATTCTTCTTTTCCCTATGATTTAAAGTTTTCTTGGTCTTATGCTTCTACTGCCCACAAACGTGGAATCTCGTTCCGAACACCCTATAACTAAAGCTATTACAGTATCTTCTAAGGAGGGATAACTATTTAAAAGGTATCTTCTTCTGATCAAAATTTAAACTTTTTTAAAAAATTTACCTTTAAAAGGAAGTGATAAAATGCATATGCCTTATTTTTTTATTTCGCGGTTTGTATCATTTATTGTAATTTATATTCCCGTCGTATTGATTTGTTATATGTTAGCAAAGGAAAAGGGTAAGGATATTACTCTTTGGACAGTTCTTAGCCTTATTCCGTTAATAAATTTTTTTGTTTTACTGTATTTAGTAGGTACTCCCAATACAGCTTTAGATAAAAAAGTAGACAGAATTTTAAATTTATTACCTAAGGAAGAGGAGTCAAAAGTAATTCAAAAGAAAGCTAAGCCAGTAAAGAATGTAAAAGAAGAGAAAGAAGAAGAAAAGGCTTGATACTTTTTAATTTTTAATCTTTTAATATGTTATTTTTACCCCATTTAAGTCTATCATATAAGTAAATGTTTGAAGGAATTTAAAAAGAAAGTTCGATTAAAAAGTCCTTTGGTTTTATGCCGAAGGGCTTTTTAATTTGATTTGATTAACTCTAAGATATCAGGTATAATCTATAAAACTTTTTCTTATAAAAATATTCTCTGGAATTCTATATAAAAAGGAGAAATTATTAAAAATAAAACATTATATATGGATAAAGGCAAGGAAAATTTAAATTTAACCAACTTCAAGAAAGACCTTAATACAGAAAATTTAAAAATAATTAAAGATATTCTTAATAAAATAAATTTAACTATAGGGAAAAAATTGCTCTCCTGGCTCTTTCGATACCCTCGTTATCTTAAAAATTTTTTCTATCTTTATCAGGCTTATATTAATGCCCAGCAAACCCGAGAAAAAGAGTTAAAAAATGGATTACAAGTACCTCCCACTTTAATTCTAAGTATTACTCCTCACTGTAATCTTAAATGTGAAGGATGTTACGCCCAGGTTGCAGGTAATATTGAACCTTATAAAGAAGAGAAAAATAAAATATATACTAAAAATACTTTAAATCAGGAAAAATGGTCTAAGATTATAGAAGAATCCAGAGAACTAGGTGTATTTTGTAATATAATTGCCGGAGGAGAACCTTTTTTATTCCCTGGTTTAATTGAACTTTGTAATAATTTTAAAGATCGCACCTTTGTAATCTTTACTAACGGCACTGCTCTTACCCCAACAGATTATGAATTGTTAAAATATACTACTAATTTAGCTATTATAGTAAGTATAGAAGGTAGCCCGAAAATTACTAATCAAAGAAGAGGGTCAAAAGTTTATGAAAAGGCTTTTGATACTATAAAAAATCTTAATAAAATAGGCGTTCCCACTGGTATTTCTACTACTATTACCTCTATAAACTATAAGTATTGGATGGACCCTAAAAATATTGATGATTTAATAGCTCAGGATATCCGGATCATATTTTTACTTGAATATATACCCCCATCTCCTTTAGATACATTACTTCTTACTCCCGAGCAAAGGATAGAATTTAGAGCCCAAATCCTTGAATTTCGGAAAATAAAACCTATTTTTATAATTCATTCTCCTGGTGATGAAGAAAAATATGGAGGGTGTATATCAGCTGGAAGAGGTTTTGCCCATATTAATGCACAGGGTGATCTTACTCCCTGTCCGGTATCCAATATTGCTACCCATAATCTTACTAATTCTTCTCTACGTGAGGGATTGGCTAGTCCCTTATTTAAAGAGATATGTAAAAATGAGCATCTTTTAGAAACAGAAGGGATGCCTTGTGCTTTATTTGCCCACCCAGATGAGGTCTCTAATCTTGCTCAATTAGGTGGTGCCTATAAGACAAATCTGAATTTAGAGGAATAAAATAAAAATAAAATAATTAAAGATAATATGGTTTTTTAAAATGAGCAAGCTAAATAGGATTGGACAGAAGTTAAGACATATGAAAAGGAAAGATTAAAAACCCCTTTAGTATTTAGTATATGTACTAAAGGGGTTTTTTGTTTCTTAACTAAGATATTTTAACTAAAACTTAATAACGTCTTCGGCTATCGCGGCTATCGCGGCTATCGTTAAAATCTCTTCTGGGTTTTTGTGGACGAGCTTCATCAATCTTTAAAGGACGACCTTCAAAGTCAGTATCATTTAAAGCTTCTCTAGCCTTTTCAGCTTCTTCCGAAGAAGACATTTCCACAAAACCAAAACCTTTGCCTTCGATAATATTGACACTTTTTACAGTACCATGATTACCAAAAAGCTCTTCCAGTTTCTGTTTAGTTACGGAATAGTTTAAATTTCCAACATAAAGCTTACTACCTTGCATCTCTTTTCCTCCTTTTTTATTTATTTATTCAGTAACATTTTATTTAGAGATAAAGTAGAACAAGATAGAAAAGCTCTATTTAATATATTACTGTAAACCAATCTTCAAATAAAAGATTGGTTTCTAATGTTATAACCTGTTCATTTTATAACATTTGCACTTATTAGTAAGTGACTATAATATTATATATATTGATTGGGAAAAATGTCAAGTATTATTTAGTTTTTTAATAATAATTTTTTTCAGCTGTGGGAGAGTATTTGTCTTACAACTTGGTTAGCTGTGATTCAGTGGAATGCAATTGGCAGCTGTATTTATGCTGAACCTAACTAAAAAGGAAAAGATAATATTAAGCCCTTAAGGAGATAACTTTAAAGGCTTTTTTATTTGAAAAAGAAGGATTTAATAAAAATTTATTGAATATTTATTTAGTTACATTTTTTGTAATATATTTTTTTAAAAATAGGAAATCGAAACGGTAAAAAAAATATAAAAAAGATTATACAAAGTATTAAAAAACCTAAAATAAATAAATCAAGGAGTAAAAAATATGATAGTTTTTATTAGCGATTTACATTTTGTAGATGAAACTGCTGGACAACACAATCTTTCTGCAGAAGCCTTTATTAAATTTTTCAAGAGTGTCAAAGTGCATTTAGAGAATACTAAGGCTAAAGAAGTAAAAATAGTATTCTTAGGTGATATATTCGATTTACTTCGAACTGAAGAATGGTTCAAAGAAAGAGAAGAAGATCGACCCTGGGGAAACAATACGGAAAATATGAGAAAAAGAGCAAAAAATATATTAGAAAAAATTGAGGATAAAAACAAAGATACATTTAGTTTGTTTTCAAAAGAAGCTTTAGAAAATCAATTTGAAGGTGTTAAAGTGGAAACTATTTTTATTCCTGGAAACCATGATCGGCTTTGCCGGATGATAGATGAGTTGAAAGAAAAAGTAATTGAGCTCTTAGGTTTGAATGCCGGTAACCCTGATAATTTTAAACATTACTTTTCTAACCTTGAACATGGAGTATATGCCGTACACGGACATATATTTGATAAATTCAATTATGAAGGAAGCCATTTTTACAGTGACGAAGATTATGGATTAGTCCCCATTGGTGACCCAATCACTACAGAGATTGTGGCAAAAATTCCTTATAAACTAATCCAAAATATTGAGTCGAAAGTCGAATTAAGCAAAACAGAAAAAGTACAGTTAAAGAATAATTTTCAAGAAATAGAAAATGTTCGTCCTTTTAATACAATTTTAAAATGGCTACTTTTTCAAATAAAAACAAATCTGAATTTAAAGGAAATAATTGGAGATACGATTGAGGAGACAATGGAGGAGTTTAATAACCTGCAATTTGTAAAAAATTGGTATAGACATCATGATAAATGGTATAACCCCTTTGATACTGCAGATATAATCCAGGCAGGTATTTTTTGTTTAGAAAATTTTAAAATATTTTCTTGGGAAAAACTATTAGGCATTATTGATAAAGCCATAAGAAGATTTGGTAGCCAATTTGATATAGAAGGGTCAATCAAGCTTTTTTCTGCACTTAGTGATAATATTCAATATATAGTAATGGGCCATACCCATATTCCTCTGCAACGAGCACTTTTTATTGATAAAAAAGAGAATAAAAAAATACGGGAATCTGTATATCTAAATACTGGTACCTGGAGAAAAAATTATTATGAGTGCAAAACAGGAAATGGTTTTATTGGGTGGAAGAATATGAATTATGTGATTATTTATACTCCCCAAGAAAAACCTAATAAAAATAATTCAACGGTATTTGAAACTTGGCAAGGAACCTTATTTCACTAATGCGGCTCAGCTTTGAAAACTTAGCAGTAAATTCTATTTTACAATTTTCTACCACATCGCAATTTAATTAAGTCGCCAAAGATGAAAAACGGCGAAGAATTTCTTCTAAGGAGATAAGATAGGAGTAATAAAAAAGTTTTTATTGCAAAAGTTGACTAATCTTGTTATAATTCTTAATCAAGATATTTTTTCATAAAAATTATAGTTATAATCATAGTTATAATTTTTTTTATTATTACCATATTTTTTATTAAATATTTTTCGTATCAACTGAGGAGGCTTGTTTTTATGCTGATAAATTCTGTCTTGGACGCCATAGGAAATATTCCTTTAATTCCATTAAAGAAAATGTCTTCGGGAAATGTATTTGTAAAAGCGGAGTTTCTAAACCCCGGTGGAAGTATTAAAGATAGAGTAGCTAAACATATTATTGAAATGGCTGAAAAAGAAGGTAAACTTAAATCGGGGATGACCATTATAGAAGCTACTTCCGGAAATACCGGCATCGGATTGACCCTGGTAGGAGTCCAAAAAGGTTATCGAGTAATCTGTGTAATGCCCGATAATATGAGTGAAGAAAGAAGAAAAATAATCCAGACCTTTGGCGGAGAGATTATCTTTAGCCCGGCTGAAAAGAGCCTATTCGGAAGTATAAAAAAGTTACGTGAGATTATCGAAGCCGAACCAGAGAAATATTTTTTTGCCGACCAATTTGTAAATCCTCATAACCCAGAGATTCATTATCAGCAGATTGGTCCTGAAATCTGGGAGGATATGAAGGGGAAGGTAGATGTCTTTATAGCCGGGGTAGGAAGTGGAGGTACCCTTCAGGGAATCGGAAAATTTCTAAAAGAAAAAAATCCTAAAGTAAAAATAGTAGCAGTGGAACCAAAGAACTCAGCTGCCTTATTGCATCGGGAACCAGGTCTTCATCAGATTCAGGGAATCGGTGATGGTTTTGTCCCTGATGTACTGGATATAAACCTGGTAGATATGGTCTTTACGGTTTCTGATGAGGAAGCCATTGAAACCACCCGTCGGCTTTCTCAGGAAGAAGGATTATTAGTAGGCACTTCTTCCGGGGCTAATGTCTTTGCCGCTTTGCATATAGATAATGGAAAAAATCGAGTTGCAACGGTACTGCCTGATCGAGCGGAGAGATATTTTAGTACTGCTCTTCTTTAATTTTAATTAGTTTGTCAAAGGACCGTCCCCTGACAAGTTTTAGGGGCGGATTCATCCGCCCCGTATTATTACTCATAACTTGTTAATCCCATGCTGTTTAAGCCACTCCTCAAACCCACCTTTTTCTTCAAAAAATTCTTTATCGTAATTTTCTTCTAACTTTTTTATCTGGGTAGCTAAAAGAGGCTGTTCGTGAATTAATCCATCTATCCTTTTTTCAAAATGAGTGCTCTTTACCGCTAAATCGGTCAAATCAAGGTCTATTTTAAGTAATTGAACCAGTTTCTCTATTATCGCTTTGATAGCTTTGGGATTTCGGGTTTGGATATAAATCGGTATTTCCGCTATAAAATTGGTCATTTCTATTCCCTTTTCCAAAGAAAGTTTAGTAAGTAAAGTGGTTATACTTGCCGGACCCTCATAATTGGTAAATCTAATTCCATTCTCTTTAAGCTCTATTTTTTGCTTTTCACTAGATACAGAACAGGATATTCTTACTCCTCGGGTATGAGGAGTTGGTCCAGCTACACTTCCCACAAAATAAATTTCTTTCACCCCCAACTCTTCTGCTAATTGGAAGATACAGTTAGCGTAATCTTTCCAGTGGATATTTGGTTCTTTACCGGAAAAGAGAATTAAATTATTCTTCTTTTCATAAAAGAATTCGTTTTGGGGAAATTCGAAATCAATAATTAGACCGTCTTTAATTCTGGCATAAGGTCTGAATTGAGCTGCCTCATACATTACTCCCGGAAAATTAAAAAGATAATATTTTTGGGCGTCTATCTCCGCAAATTTTTCGGCCTGTAGTTTAAATCTAAAGTATTGTATGGTGCCGGTAGAGACATCTCCTCCATCCATCCAGCCTGAAAAACCTAATATCATCCGGGGATTTTTTAATGGTGGTTTATTGTAAAATTTTAAGCTTTCTATTTCCATCTTATCCCTCCTTTTAAAGTAAAAATAAATAAGAAAGCCAACCCTATAAGTATTTTATCATAATATAATAAAATCTTGAAACATTATTATAAAGTAAGCTGATGAAATTTTATAATAGGCCTGGCTTTTTTAAATAGCCGGCAAAAGTAATAGGAGATCTTTCTTGATAATTATAAACTGCCAGGATAAAGAGTAGGGAAGCCTGTTGAAAGACATCATCATATTCTAATCCTATTCTAGAATATCTCTTGGCCTTGATTTTAATGAGGTAGGAGCAATTACTAGAAGATTTTGACTTCTATCTAACCCTCGCCCTTGAGGGGAAGGCTTACGCACATTCTAATTTCAAGCCCAACCTCAACCTATGAATTAATTTTCAAAAAATAGCATTTTATGATATGATGTTTATTTAAATATATCAGGAAAATAAAAAATAGATTAAATTTTCAACTAAGGAATAAAAAATGTTACTATCCACTTTTTTATTAGAAGCAGTCCTAATCTCTTTATCTGGAGTGGTAGCTCCCGGACCCGTTACTGCAGTAACGGTTAGTAAAGGGACTAAATCGCCCCATGCCGGAGCAATTATTGCCCTGGGGCATGGGATAGTAGAAATTCCTTTTATGGTTTTAGTCCTTTATGGTTTTGGTGAAATATTAAAAATAACTTACATTAAAGCGATAATAGGTTTACTGGGTGGCATGGTTCTCTTCAAGATGGGCCTCGACTTACTTAAGGGGATTAAACTAGAAAAAATTGATTCATCTAATGATTCACATTCTCCTCTGATGGCTGGAGTTATACTTACTCTGGCCAATCCTTATTTTCTGGTCTGGATGGCCACCATTGGTTCTATTCTTATTTTTCGAGCCTATACTTTTGGACTGCTGGGTTTTATTGCCTTTATGATTCTCCATTGGTTCTGTGACTTCTTCTGGTGCTATTTTCTCTCCGCCTTATCTTTTAAAGGTGGGCAATTTTTCGGTAAAAAACTCCAACAGGGACTATTTTTTATTTGTGGAGTTTTTCTTCTATTTTTCAGCGTTAAATTTATCTTCGATGCGGTGAAAATATTTACTTCTTTATAAATGTTTAAACCAATTTCTTCCTAATTTCTATCCTTTCAGAAAATATCTTCTTAAAAAAGCAGGATTTTTTAAAGTTATTAAGTTATATAGAAATATATAGCATGAATAAATAAATCAAAAAACAAAATAAATTATTTTTGGAATATTAAAAATATAACTTTAATTATAATTATCCATTTTATATTAGATCTATCTGTAAAAGGAGGCAAATATAAATATGTCCGATATAAGCAGCACAAAAGAGGAGAGGATCTGGTATATTAAAACTGTAATTAAATTTGCTTTTGTCTTAGTTGCGGTAATCATTCTTCTCTTAGTCTTAGCTGGGAGGACTTCTTACTGGCAGGGCTGGGTCTTTGGTCTCTTTTATTACCTTAGTTATTGTCTTTTAATTTATAGCCAATAATTCTGGCAATTATCGACTTATTCTTAGGTCTTTTCCAAAGTGTCTTTATCGTCGTATATATGGCTACTCCTATCATTTATCCTACCTCCTTAAGTTAAGATTATAACTTAAGAAGGTAGGATTTAAAAATTATAAAAAATTTTAATAAAAAAGAAGGATTTTTTAAATAAATGTTGTATGATAATATATAGAATGTAATGACATATTAACATAAACAAATAATGACATAAAGAATTACAAATGAGTCCACTCTAAAAAGTCAATTATAGGATGAATTATTTTTAATTTTAAGATGGAGAAGTTGTATAATAAAAGAAGCCAATACACCTGTCTGCGTGCGCCTGCCTGTGCCGGTACGGCAGACAGGAACACGCACAGGCAGAGAAGAGGAAGAGGAAAAATGTTTCGAGAAATACAAACCATCTACAGAGATCTTTTTTCGATATAGAGAGACAGTTATCGGAATCAAAGAGAAAAAAGATAAGGGAATCGGAGGAACACAATTTTTACCGACTAATTTTCAAGAAGATAAAAGAGGAAAA
>Ga0315279_10007022_pt1 | contig 14027 bp, 9 predicted proteins | sample YL17G06_20_MG_FD_203694 | JGI IMG/M metagenome (GOLD analysis project Ga0315279, IMG submission 203694) | Sediment microbial communities from Yellowstone Lake, YNP, Wyoming, USA - YL17G06_20 | ecosystem: Environmental > Aquatic > Freshwater > Lake > Sediment | place: USA: Wyoming | collected... | reverse complement strand
AGAACCTTAGGAGTGGAATATGTAGTCATACGGTGATGACGCCAACCATGGCATGTCGGCATCGCAGGCTTGGCGGCCGCCACCCGTCGCAGTCACGAGCGGATGTACCGCGTGGTAACCGTTGAAGTTGAAACCTACGAGCTGGAATATCTGCCGTTGCTATTCATGTAAAACTCATTATGTCCACCTACTTACAAACCTACATCCCCAACCCTTACGCCGCTGAGAATGTATTCAGCGCCAGGCCGCCTGGCCTCTCCCCTCTCCCGGTCTTCGCCGAGTTCCGCGCCCGGCTGCCGCAGCCGTTCTGGGCCGGACACGAATCAGCCATCGCCTGCTATTGGAAGGTCTGGGAGATTGCTTTTCGAAATCTGCGCCTGCCGACCCCTGAAAATGGCTTTGTCTCCCCCTACATTGACACCGCCTTTAACGGCCACCTATTCATGTGGGATTCAGCCTTCATCCTGATGTTCGCCCGCTATGGCCGCCGCGCCTTCGATTTTCAGCAGACCCTCGACAACCTGTATGCCAAACAGCATCCGGATGGCTTCATTTGCCGTGAAATCAGCGAAGAAGATGGCGGCGACACATTCCTGCGTTTCGACCCGCCTGCTACCGGTCCGAACATCATGCCCTGGTCGGAATGGGAATATTACGTCAACTATGGCGACAAAGCCCGGCTGGCGAAGATCTTCCCGCCGTTGCTGGCTTTCCACCAATGGATGCGACACTACCGCACCTGGCAGGACGGCACTTACTGGGCTTGCGGCTGGGCTTGCGGGATGGACAACCAGCCGCGTCTGCGCCTCAACGACGACCCCAACATGCCCTCCTACAATCATCCGCTAGAATTCTGGGACACCGACTACATGTCGTGGATTGACACCTGCCTGCAGGCGGTTTTCTCTGCCCGAATTTTGCTCCGCATGGCCGAAGTACTCGGGCGCCAGGCGGACGCGACTGACCTCCAGCCGGAAATTGACAGCCTGGATGAAATCATCAACACCACTATGTGGGATGATGTCACCGGCTTCTACTATGACCGCCGCGCGGATGGCTCACGATCCAATGTAAAAACCATCGGCGCGTACTGGGCGCTGCTGGCGGGAATCGTGCCCCCCAATCGGCTTGATCGTGTCGTTGCACATCTCAATAACCCGGCTGAATTCAACCGCCCGCATCGTGTGCCCACCCTCTCGGCTGACCACTTGTCCTATCACCCGTTCGGTGAGTACTGGCGCGGTGGGGTGTGGGCGCCTACTGACTACATGGTGCTGCGCGGCCTGACACAAACCGGCTATCACGACCTGGCGCACGAGATTGGCTGCAACCATCACTCCAATGTCGTCAAAGTCTTCGAGCAGACCGGCACGCTGTGGGAGAACTACGCACCCGAGTCAGCCGCACAGGGCAACATCGCTAAAGGCGACTTTGTCGGCTGGAGCGGTCTGCCTCCGGTGGCGGTGCTATTCGAATACGTATTCGGTCTCCGCCCGGACGTGCTCAACAACAAACTCATTTGGGATGTCGGCCTGACCGAGGAGCATGGCGTAACGCAGTATCCCTTCGGTGAAGACGGCTTGTTGGATTTGCACTGTGAGGCCCGTTCCTCGGCGCGTGAAAAGCCCGTCATCCAGGCGAGGTCGAACTTTCCGATTACCTTGGAAATTATCTGGGAAAGTGGAACAGAAACCCGGCAATTATGACATGGAAATAACAAACTTACGTTGCGAATATCGAAAAAATCCCCTCGGGATTGACATTCTCCGCCCGCGCCTCTCCTGGCAATTGCAATCCGAGAAGCAGGGTGCGAGACAAATTGCATACCGGATCGTCGCCGAATCAGCGAATGAGATGATTTGGGATACCGGCAAAGTCAACTCGTCTCAGTCCATCCATGTCGCGTACGGCGGCCCGCAATTGGGTTCTGCTCAACGCATTGACTGGAAGGTGCGCGTCTGGGATGAGGGTGGCCAACCGACCGGGTTCAGCGAACCCGCCTTCTGGGAGATGGGGCTGCTGAAACGCGAGGAGTGGAAAGGCCAGTGGATTGGAGCGTCGCTCGTCGGCGGCCCGCGCACAAGTTCGCCCTGTCCGTTTTTACGCAAGTCGTTCAGCGTGGATAAACCCGTCGCGGCGGCACGGATGTACGTCACCTCCCTTGGTGTGTATGAAGCATCCCTCAACGGCCAGCAGGTGGGCGAGGCCGAACTGGCTCCCGGCTGGACAAATTTCTCCAAACGGGTGTGCTACCAGACCTACGATGTGACTTCCCTTCTTCGTCAGGGCGGCAACGTCATCGGAGCAATCCTCGGCGACGGTTGGTACTGTGGCAACCTGGCCTGGAACGGCCGCCAACTCTACGGCGACCGCCCGAAACTGCTTGCCCAACTGGTCATCACCCACCCGGATGGCTTGCAGACCCTGATCATCTCCGACCAATCCTGGCAGACCTCTTTCGGCCCGTTGCTGGAGGCCGATCTCATCATGGGCGAATCCTATGACGCCCGGCTGGAATTCATTGGCTGGGATTCCCCCTCTCCCAAGAGCGGCGCTGGAGGGACTGGCAGTTGGCTGCCCATCCAAACCTTTCCTCATCCCGAAGGGCTGACACTGGTCGCCCAGAACGGCCCGGCCATCAAGCGGCAGGAGGAACTGTTCCCTGTCTCTGACCCAAAGGAAATCAAAAGCTGGCCGGCATCTCAGTGGATCTTCGATCTGGGTCAAAACATGGTGGGACGCGTGCGGCTCAAAGCCAGCGGGGCTCGCGGCGTCACCATCCGGCTCCGCTATGGGGAAGCCCTCAACCCGGATGGCACGTTGTATACCGCCAACCTTCGCACAGCCCGGCAGACCGACCACTACACCTTGAAGGGGGAAGGCGAGGAAGTCTGGGAGCCGCGCTTCACCTTTCACGGTTTCCGCTATGTCGAGGTGGTAGGCTATCTCGGCAGGCCTAGCCGCGATATGATCACTGGTGTCGTCCTGCACTCCGACAATCTGCCAACCGGCGCGTTCGAATGTTCCGATCCACTGGTCAATCAACTCCAGCACAACATCCAGTGGGGCTGGAAAGGCAACTCGCTTGATATCCCCACCGACTGCCCACAGCGCGACGAGCGCCTGGGTTGGACGGGCGACGCGCAGGTATTTTGCCGCACCGCTGTCTTCAACACCGACGCCGCCTCCTTCTTTACCAAGTGGCTGCAAGACATGGAGGATGCGCAATTCGAGTCTGGCGCTATTCCGTCCTTTGCCCCTGATATCAATGCTATGAAGACCAATGACGGCGGTCCGGCCTGGGCCGACGCAGCCGTCATCATCCCCTGGACGCTATACCTGTACTACGGCGATATGCGTCTCCTCGAGCAGCGCTATGGAATGATGACCCGTTTCGTCGAATATCTCATCAACACCAGTCCAGGCTGCATCCGCGTCAACCAGACGCTGGATGAGTGGATGGGCATTGACGAGTGGCTGTGGGGTGGTTTCGGCGACTGGCTGGCGCTCGACGGGTCCGGAAAGACCGAAGGCGGCACGCCCAAAGACCTGATCGGCACGGCTTTCTTCGCTTACAGCGCCCGTCTGCTTTCCCAGGTCGCTGTGGCACTCGGCAAAACTGCCGATGCCGCTCAGTACGAGCGGCTCTACCAGGATGTGCGGCAGGCTTTCATCAACCGCTTCGTCACCCCAGATGGTCTGGTCTTGGGCTGTACACAGACCGGCTACGTACTGGCGCTGGCCTTCGACCTGCTTCCTCCCGAATGTCGCCAGCGCGCTGCGATTGCGCTGGTGCGCGACATCCGAAAAAAAGAAATGCACCTAGGCACCGGCTTTGTCGGTACGCCCTTCCTGCCGTTTGTGCTGGTCGAGGCAGGGAGGTTGGATATTGCTTACGAACTACTATTCCAAGAAACCTGGCCCTCGTGGTTGTACGCCGTTACACAGGGCGCGACCACAATTTGGGAACGCTGGGACGGCTGGACTCATGACAAAGGCTTCCAGGACCCCGGCATGAACTCATTCAACCACTACGCTTACGGGGCTATCGGCGCCTGGTTGTACGCGGTTGTGGCCGGCATTGACGCCGACCCGACCCGGCCCGGCTACAAGCACATCCTTTTCCACCCGCATCCCGGCGGCGGATTGACCTCTGCCAAAGCCACACTAAACTCGATGTATGGCCTGATCGTCAGCGACTGGTGGATCGAGAAAGGGAAATTCGAGTGGGATATCGTCATCCCGCCCAATACCACGGCCACGGTCATCCTGCCCGGCGAAGCAACTGGACGCAAGGTCGAGGCCGGTAAATACCACTTTTCACACAATTCCCATCGCCATAAGAAAGGATAGCCATGTCCCTAAGAATCGCCATGATCGGAGACGGTTCGATCTGCTTCACCCGCCGCCTGATGCAAGACCTGCTGGCTGTGCCCGAATTCGCCGAAACAACCTTTGCCTTCATGGACATTGACCCCCGCAACCTGAAAATGATCACGCAGCTCTGCCAGCGCGACATCCAGGCCAACAAATTGCCCGCCAGAATTATCGGCACCCTCGACCGGCGTGATGCAGTATCTCTTCGGCGAAAATGGCTTGCTTGATTTGCGCTGTGAATCCCGCGCACCGACCCGCGAAAAGCCTGTTATCCATGCGAAATCGAACATCCCGCTTACTCTGGAAATCATCTGGGAGAGTGGAACAGAAATCCGAAAACTATGATTGCGGCTCGTGCCATAGGCTTAGATGCCGTTTTTACAATAATCCTCCAACGTCACAATATCAATGGCTTGATATACTTATGGCAACCGTTTGTTTCCCGATTATGCCGCGCCAGGTCAGTTCATGGGCATCTGGATAATGTCAAACCTAACATCTTTGACTTTTCAGAATCCACCGCGAATTCCCGACTCGGCGGGAGGCAGCAACAATGGAAGAAACACTAAACTTTAAGCGAAATAGGCCTACCATTGGGGTATTAGCAGGCTGGCAACTCTATGAGGGGATAATTCCGCATACTTACCTGTTGTCTGTATTAAATGGGATTCGATCTGCCGCACTCGAACACGAGTGTCATCTTTATTTAGCCTGTGGCATAGGCCAAGTGATTGGACCAGGTGGAATGCACCCAGCCTGGCCTATCGCTTCACCTGATACTGATTTCGTTCCGGTTGGTCCCTGGAATACCGACGGGCTAATTGTGGTGACACCCTTTTTATCCGAAGCCAGAAAACATTACATTCAACAACTCGTCTCCAATGGTTTCCCGGTTGTTTTTATTGGGAGCACGGAGGAGGGTTCGGCAGTTGTTGCTGATAATGAGGGGGGTATTCACCTGGCATTTGCTCATCTCGTGAGTCACGGCCATCGGCGGATTGCATTTATCGCCGGACATGAAAACCATGAATCGGATAGTGATGCCAGACTCAAAGCCTACCATTCGGCTTTTTGCGAATACGGGGGAGCCTCTGACGGCCGGTTGGTTGCTTACGGTTTCCATAATCAGGCTGGTGGTCGGCGCGCTATGCAAAAAATCATAGAATCTGGGGCTGAGTTCACGGCAGTACTGACGAGCAATGATGAGTCTGCTATCGGCGCGATGAGTGCCCTGCGTGAGACAGGGCGGAGGATACCCAATGATGTTGCCGTTATTGGATTTGATGATCGCCCCCAAGCTTTGGTTCAGATACCGCCTTTAACTACCATTTATTGCCCAATGTTTGAGTTGGGTTACCGGGCGCTGGGCCTGCTAATCTTGCATATCAAAGAGCCATCGCGAAAAATTGAAGTTATTAGGGAGCCCACACGTCTAATTACTCGTCAGTCGTGTGGGTGTATCCCTGATGACTTGACACCGACCATTTTTAGTAGCCGCCTGCATCGGGCTGCGAAGACCAGCATGGTTTCATTCAAAAAGGCTCTCGCAAGAATGATGGTTGAGGAAATATCCACCGTAACCACAAATCTAGAATCCGAAGAGATCCGGGATTTGTGCCTAAAGTTAGTGAATGCATTTACGTTAAGTATAAAACGCGGCGATCCGGTAAGATTTTATATTACGCTTATGGAATTGATCCAACGCATCGAAACGGCAGGTGAAGATTCGCATATCTGGCAAGTGCCGGTCTCTCTTCTGCACAAGAGTGTCTCTTCATTCTTGACGCCGAACCACCCCCCTGATATCTACCAGCAAGCTGAAGAAATGTTGGACCGGGCGCGGATTATTATCAGCGAGAGCGGACAGCGGTACCATATTCGCCGTCTTCTCAAGCAGGATGAAATGGCCGAACGCATGGGCGTACTGACTGCACACCTGATCGCCGCAACAAATGAAGCTCAAATCTTCACAACGATGGTGGAGCGTTTACCGGATGTTGGTATTAAGAATGCATGGATTGCCTTCTTCGAATCGAAGAATGATGATCCCGTGGCGGAAAGCTTTTTGCCTGCGGGCAAAGGTACCGGTCCAGACAATGTGCACTTCTCCACCCGACAGTTTCCGCCACCGGAATTGTATTTGAAAGATAAACCCTTGCACCTTGCGTTGTTACCGTTGATTTTCCAGCAGGAGGTGCTGGGTTTTGTCGTATTTGATGCCTCCAATTTAGCACCCTGTGCTTCGATTGTCCGACAATTGGCCGCTGCGTTCAAAAGCGCCCGGTTACATGCGCAGGTAGTTGAACTCTCGCTTACCGATAGTCTTACCGGTTTACGTAATCGGCGCTATTTTGAACTTTTTCTTCAGGCTGAAGTGACACGGAGTCAGCGATATGGGCGTGATCTCTCAGTTATCATGATAGATCTGGATCATTTCAAAGAATATAACGATACTTTTGGGCATCCGGCTGGTGATGAGGCATTACAGCAAGTCGCAGAGGGTATCCGCTGTGGAGCCCGACGTGGATTGGACATTGTCGCCCGTTTTGGAGGCGAGGAGTTTATTGTGATCTTGCCGGAAACCGGCGCAAAAAGTGCTATGGACGTGGCTGAAAAGATCCGCAACTCGATTGCCGGTTTGAGAAACGTAAAGTGTCGTATCACTGTAAGCATCGGCGTAGCCGCAGTTCAGGGTGGTGAATGCCACGCAGAGGAACTGATACGACGGGTAGATCGGGCATTGTACCAAGCCAAGAACAGGGGGCGCAATCGGGTTTGTACATTTGAAGTTGAAAGGATGGAATAAAAGTCCCAATATTTAGGGAGAAATATCGTGAACAATTGCATCCATTCAAAAAAATATGCCAGCAGTTGCACTGCTGGAGGCAACAGTGCAACTACCGCCAAATCTGGTGGTAGGTTCACACCCAAAACGGTCGAGCCTAGGATGTTCATGACCGAAATGTTTCAGCCATGAGAACAGGAAATATGGAATGGCAAATCTCAGACGATGAACGGTCTTATCTGAGGGAACTGGCTCAACGACAAGCCGAATACGCCGCCTTGCCCTGCATGGCTGCCCGCAGACAAATGTGGTATGACCTCAACGATGCCCTTGCGGGTGCACGCCCGCCCGTCGTCATCGAGACCTGGACCTTCGATCGCGACTTCCTGCCCCCCAACGTTTTCCACTGTACTTCGCCGGTTAGTCGCCAGATCGAAACCCAGCTCTTGCGCAACATACGCAATCATGAATTGATAGACGATGACAAAGTCATCCCCGGAACTTTTGACATCAGCTGGTTCGTCGAAGTGGATGAGTTTGGAATAAAAATAGAAAGGGAGGCAGTGAAAGACTCTCAAGACGTCGAGACCGGTTATCGCTTCCTGCATCCCTTCCATGATCTGGAAAAAGACCTGCCTCGGCTGCAACCGGCCACTTTTCGGGTCTATCGTAAAAAGACCCATGATTGGCAGGGCTTTCTCACAGACATATTTGGCGATATCCTGCCGGTCGAAATCCGCACCGGCGGCCATATCAGCACGATGCTGACGAACCGGGTGATCGAATTGATGGGCATGCAGACCTTCTTTACCGCCATGCTCGACCAGCCCGAAGCCGTCCACCGCCTCATGGCCTACCTGCGTGACAATGCCCTGAATTGGTTACTTTGGATGGAATCGGAAAACCTTCTGCGATTGAACAATGGCAATCAGGAAAGTTTCGGATCCAGTTACAACTTCACAACACGCCTGCCTCAGCCCGATTACACCGGAAGGGTACGTTTGAAGGATGTGTGGGGCTGTTCCAACAGCCAGGAAACGGTTGGGATATCGCCGCGCATGTTCCGCGAATTCTGCTTTCCTTACTATTACGCGGTTTGCGAACCGATGGGGCTGATATATTATGGTTGTTGTGAACCGGTCCACCCGTTTTGGAACGAGATCAGCCGGTTGCCTCATCTCAAGAAAGTGTCCATCTCCCGTTGGTGCAACCAGCAGTTCATGGGCCAGGCCTTGCGCGGCAGCGAAATCGTTTTCTCCCGTAAACCTGACCCCAGCTTTTTGAGCATCGCTGAAACCCTGGAGGAGGACACCTGGGCAGCGCATATCCGCGAGACGCTGGAAGCCACGCGCGGGGTATTTGTCGAATTCATCATCCGTGATGTTTATACCGTCCACGGCAACCTGAACAATGCTCGTCGCGCTGTGGAAATCGCCCGCCGTGAAATCGAACGGCACTATCGCCCATAAAACAACAAGGAGCAAACCTTGAACGACCGTATCCGCTTCGCAATCATCGGTACCAGCAAACGCAGTGACTACCTCTATGGCCCGCTGCTCACTACCCTTAAAGACGACGTGGAACTGGTCGGGGTGTGGGGCCGCTCGGAAAAAAAAGCCAGGGCCATCGGTGAAAAACATCACGTCCCATGGTTCACTGACTTGGAGCAGATGCAGGCTAAAATCCAGCCCGAAGCGGCGGTCGTCTCGGTGGCGTACGACGCCAACGGCGAAGTGGGCCGCCGCGTCGTCGAGTTGGGACTACATGCCCTGCTCGAGACACCCATCGCCCACGAACTGGCCGACGCGGATGCCATCATCGCCGGGGCTGCGACGCACGGACTGAAAATCGAGATTGCCGAGCAGTACTATCGCCGCCCGAACGAGCGTATCAAGGGCGCGCTGATTCGGGCCGGCATATTCGGCAGGGTAAATACTGCTTATAACGATTTCATGGGGCACGGCTATCACGGCGTCAGCCTGATTCGGAGTTACATCGGCTTCGAGACGCCAGTAGTTTCAATAAATGGAGCAACAGCCCAATTCCCGACCTCGCCGCATTATGCCTGGATCGAACAGACATTCAGTTCGCGCGACGAGCATTGGGAACATGCGGTACTCCACTTTGCCGATGGCCGTCTCGGGTTTTTCGATTGGACAGATATCGCCTATGACTCTCCACTTCGCTGGCTACGCTCGACCAAATTCTTCGCCGAGAAGGGTATGGCGGTCGGCGACCAGTTGACTTTAATTACCCCGGACGGCAAAGACCCCCAGCCTATCACAATCGAACGCCGCTTTCACAATGTCGGCGGGATGGAGACGCTCAGCGAACTGGTGGCGCATACTCAACCTGAGATCGCCTGGCGCAACCCGTTCCGCGCTTACTATATGGATGATGAAATGATCTCCGTCGCCGACTGTCTGATGAACCTGGTTCATGCCATTCGCGAAGACACTTCGCCCGAGTACGGCCCCGTCCAGGCGCGCACCGACCAAGCCATCACGCTGGCAATGCTCGAATCGGCGCGCATAGGTGGCGCGTCGGTTACACCAAAATAGGAAGCCAATTGAACCTGATCCCCAACACTCCCGGCAAGACTCCAAATTATTGGTGCACCTGGGGCATCCAGAACTACAGTTTGACAGATGTGAGCAACATGGCCTCGTGGACAGGCCCGGCAAGCAACCTGAACGAAAGGCTGCTTTTCGAGGACCCTGGCTGGGCGGCGCGCTATTTCGACAAGGTGCGCGCCGACCTCTACCTCCTCTTCGACGCCGGCTGGGACGTGCCGGCCGGCATGGATAGCGACAAGGAGCGCTGGCGCTTCAGCCCGTTCCTGCCCGACCCGGCGCGCTTCCCCTCCTGCACCGGTGCGCCCGCCGAGCAAATGCTTAAACTAGACGAACTTTGCAAGCGGAACGGCTGGCGAGGAGCCGGACTGTGGGGCGCGCCCCAAATCCCCGGCGAAGGCAGGGACGGCTTCACCGCTGACCCGGCAACTGTTGAGGCCTACTGGCGCGAGCGCGCCCGCTGGACACATGAGGCCGGTATCGAATACTGGAAAATAGATACCGGTCATCACGGCGATTCAGCCGAATACCGGCGCATGTTGACATACCTCGCCCGCGCAGAAGCCCCCGGTTTGCTGCTCGAGCACGCCTCGGTTTCAGGCCCCTTCAACGATGTGTCCGTTCCCTGGAGCGATGCCCCAGCGGCGAATTCTGGCCGCTACCGTTCGCCGGATGGCGTCCTTCAACGTGCGCTTGACTTTCTTGCCTTCAGTGACATTTTACGCACATATGATGCCAGCGCCCATCTTTCGGTCGCCACCACGCTTGACCGCGCCGCGCAACTCTTCGCTGAAGGCAAAGTGGAACCCGGCGCGCGCGGGCTGGTCAACTGCGAGGACGAGCCGTATCTTGCCGCCGCGCTCGGCTGCGCCATGGGCATTCTGCGTCATCCGCTCTGGCTGCCGCGCCCGAACCAGGATTACAATCCCGCCAACGTTCACCGGCGCATTGAAGAGGTCACGCGCGCCATGCGCTGGCAGCGGCTGGCCCCGGCCTTTGGCGTGAATGAGGCCACAACGATTTTGGATGACCGCGTTTTGTTTGACAAATGGCTGTTTCACGCTGGCGATTGCTGGGCCTGGTGGGTGACCGGGAAGGAAATCACCCAGGGCGCGCCGGCAAGAGTGGCGCGCGGCATGGCGCTGCCGGTCGTCTCCGCGGAGGGAGAACCACCTTTCGTCGTCGCCTCGCGCCATCCAAACGGCGCCATAGCCGTGGCAACGCTTTCGCGCACGAGCACCGAAAAAGGCATCTTCGTCCCGCTGGCGGATGTGACCATCGAAGCCGGTGATGGCTGCTCGCCCATCGGTATCTTCGGAAAATATCGCACTTTGACGCTGAACCTGACCGCCCCGCTGGGTTTGCGCCGCGTCTGGGTGCAGGATTTGGCCGGGGATGAAGCTATTGATATTACTGATAAACCTTCTCAAACCGAAAAACAGATCATTCTGACTGGCGAATTGATTGACCGGATCGGATGTTCGGCTGCCACGCCGGGCGACCGCTCAGAGCCAAGTATGATCCTTTCTCTCAAGGAGACATAGCCATGGAATCACAGGAAACAAACTTCCTTCACGTTCAGGGTGAAAAGATTGTCAACGGCCGCGGCGAGACGGTGCTCTTGCGCGGCTTTTGCCTGGGCGGCTGGATGAACATGGAGAACTTCATCACCGGCTACCCCGGCCACGAATCCGGCCTGCGGGCTGCGGTGGCCCAGGTGCTGGGAGCCGAAAAGGCGCGCTTCTTTTTCGAGCGCTTCCTGCACTATTTCATCCAGGAAGACGATTTGCAATTCATCAAGAACTTTGGCTACAACGTCATCCGCATCGCTCTCAATTACCGCCACTTCGAATCTGACGACCAGCCCTTTGAGTATAAAGCCGAAGGGTTTGCCCTGCTCGACAAAATCATCGGCTGGGCGCGTGAACTGCAGCTCTATGTCATCCTGGATTTACACTCCGTCCAAGGCTGGCAGAACCGAGGATGGCATTGTGACAACTCCAGCGGGGAGCCGCGCTTCTTCGGCCAGAAGGTTTTCGAGGACCGGGCAGTGGCTCTCTGGCAGGAATTTGCCCGGCGCTACAGGGACGAGGCCTTTGTTGCCGGATACAACGTCATGAACGAGCCGGATGCCGACAAGGTGATCTGGCTCAATCATTATTACCGGCGCGTCACCGAAAGCATTCGCCTCATCGATACCCGCCACATCATTTTCCTGGAGGGCAATCGCTGCTCCCAACAATTCGATGTGCTTGATCCTCCGTTCGACCCGAATACTGTTTACAGCAGCCATAACTACGTCGAGCCGATGGATGGGGTGTATCCGGGTGTGGTCAACGGCGAGGCATTCGACCAGGCGCGGTTGGAGCGGGATTATCGCAGCCGGGCTTCTTTCATGCTCCGCCACAAGGTCCCGAATTGGGTCGGTGAGTTCGGCTGCATCTACGAAAACCCAGCCCTGACCGAATCGAACCTGCGCGTAATGAACGATATGATTGACATTATCGAGGGGCACGGCCATCACTGGAGCGTTTGGACCTTTAAGGATATTGGCCTGATGGGGGCGGTGCTGGTCAACTCAGAGTCTGAATGGATGCGACGCACGCTGCCGGTGCGCCGATCGAAGACACTGCTGCGCTGCGACTCGTGGATCGAGCGGCAGTCCCAGCTAATTGACTCTTTGGTACGCCAGATTGCGGAATTGACTGAGGAGGTTGTCCCGACGCTCAATTTGTCTGATGTGCAGACGAAACTGCAATTCGGTATCCAGGATGGCCTGCTCTCGCAGGCGCTGCTGCCTGCTTTCGCCGAGCAGTTCCGCGGCATGAGCGAAACGGAGATCGATGACATGATGCAGTCCTTCGCCTTTAAAAACTGCCAGCCGCGCCAGGGGCTTATCCAGTTGCTGCGCAGGAAAGTACGCGGATAGATCCGGCGCATATGCCCAATTGGATATCTTTTCCCAGCGAAATCTGGGGTCGCCTGGGCCGATCGTTTTCCCGCTTGATGACCGGCGGTGAATGGGCTCTGGCACTGCCGGAAAAAACCCGGCGAAATTTACGCTGGTTTTGGAATGACGGGCTGTTCGCTGCAGCAAGCGATAACATCATCCTCACTTATATGACACTGTACGTGTTGGCGCTGGGGGCTACGCGCGCCCAGATCGGGATCATGAGCGCGCTGTCCAGCTTGAGCGCAGCGGTGCTTTTGTTACCCGGCGCATGGCTGGTTGAGCGCTTCGACCATCGTAGGGAAATTACGCTTCTTTTTGGAGGCGGGATCGCCCGCCTCGCCGTGCTTCTTCTGTCATTGATTCCTTTCGGACTGGACGGACAGGCACTGGCTTTGACTGCCATGGCGCTTTCCATCAGTCGCGACGCCTTTGGTAACCTGGCTTTCCCGGCCTGGCTTTCCTTCGCGGCTGACATCGTCCCGATGCAGGGACGCGGCCGCTATTTTAGTTCACGCAACTTCATCATGGGGATCGCCGGCATGCTCACAGTGCTTCTGGTCGGCGCGTTGATCACCCGCCTCGGTCAGCCGGAGGGATACCAACTGGCCATGGCGCTGGCGTTTGCCTTTGGGATTACTTCCACCTTTTCCTTCTCTCGCCTGCATGATCCAGAAAATCCAACTGCGTCCCAGGCGCAGCCTTCCCTGGCGTTTCCCGCTCTCTTACGAAACCTGCGGGTACTCCCTGCCCTCCCGGCCCTGATCGTCACTGCCGCTGTTTGGAATTTTTTCCTCAACATCCCTGGGCCATTCTTCAATGTGTATATGGTGCAGAACCTGAAGGCCAGCGCCACGATGGTTGGCATTACTGGCGTCGTCTCGACGGTATCCGGCTTGCTGGTACAGAGGCGTCTCGGCAGATTGGCCGATCATTGGGGCGCGCACCGGCTGCAACTCATCAGTGGCCTGCTCATTCCCATCCTGCCGTTCGCCTGGGTGTTCACTCGTGCCCCCTGGCACGTCATCCCGATCAATATCGTAGGCGGTGTCCTTTGGGGTACTTACAGCCTGGCCTCATTCAACCTGCTTCTAGAACTTACGCCCCAAGAAGGAAGGGCGCGCTATTCGGCCATCTATCAGATCATCGTCACAATGGCACTAGCGGCCGGTGCAGCCGTGGGCGGCTGGATGGTCACGAAATGGGGATACACCGCCATCTTTATTACTTCTGCCATTGGGCGGTTGATTGCCGCGCTCCTGTTCGCCCGATTCGTCCGTAGACTGGCTCCAATCCAGCATAGTGATTGACAAGCCTCCCGGTTTTTGTTATTATGTCTATG
>Ga0315279_10007019_pt1 | contig 14029 bp, 14 predicted proteins | sample YL17G06_20_MG_FD_203694 | JGI IMG/M metagenome (GOLD analysis project Ga0315279, IMG submission 203694) | Sediment microbial communities from Yellowstone Lake, YNP, Wyoming, USA - YL17G06_20 | ecosystem: Environmental > Aquatic > Freshwater > Lake > Sediment | place: USA: Wyoming | collected... | reverse complement strand
TGAGCCACGACACTAAGACAGCGATTAAAAGATATATCAGGACAGTCAATGCGGTTCGTGCCGGTGAAATCCGCCAATCGGGTTTTCTTTTGCCCAGCCAGAATCCCCATGCCATGAGCGCGAGTCCCAATATATTGCTGAAGATATAAGCGGCGGCGGTCATGACTTGAAAATCAAGGTTCAGCCATTTGTGCAGTAAATAGGCGGTTGCAACGGATAATGGAATGTTCACAAGGGCATCGTTATAAAAGGAGAGTGGGGAGAGGATGTATCCAATGGCAATCATGATGCCCGCAATACCGGGCAATTTCCATTTCTTATCGCCACCAGCATGATTTCCATTTGGACTTTTATACACCTGTTTAAGCGCTTGAAAAATGATTTTATCCTGTTTTGAACATTTGTGATGATAGTCAACGCCACTTATATTTTTCAATCCCCAATAACGGTCAATCAGGGACTAAGTCAATGTTAATTCAATCCACTTGAGGCGCGCATGAGCCGAATTAACGCGCACTCGCATAAATAATATTCACCATTTTCTACTTGAAATCCCGAAGAAGATAAGTAATAGACTCCAAAAGATTTATAAGTGGGGCTTTTGAAATCCTTTGTCGCCGGTGCATTTTGCCTTAGATGGGGGATATAACCTGATGAATCTTGGCCAATTAATTGAGGGAGCCGTCAAATTTAATGCCTCCGATATACATTTGATGGAGGAGTCGCCTCCTTATATTCGCGTTGATGGCACTATCCTGCCTATCAAACACCCGCCAATAAGCCACCAGGAGATACTGGAAATTCTCAACATTATTGTGCCGGAACGTCTGAAAGCTAAACTGGAACAGGAGAGGGGATTGGATGTCGGGTATCAGTATAAGGACATATCGCGGTGCAGGACAATTGTCTTTTTTGAGCGCCATCGGATTAAGATTGTCATGCGGCTTGTCCCAATGCATCCGCCAACCTTTGAGGAATTGGATTTCCCGCCGGCGGTCAAAAAAGTCATCGCTTACACCTCAGGCTTAGTCTTGATTACCGGTCCTGCCGGGTCTGGCAAATCCACCACCCTCGCCGCCATTGTTGACGCTATCAATTCTACAAGAAAAGTCTCCATTGTCACGGTTGAAGACCCGATTGAATATTATTACACCAATAAAATGGCTGTCATTTCCCAGAGGGAGGTGGGAGATGATGTAGGCGGATTCAATGACGCCCTGATTCAGGCGCTCCGCCAGGACCCCAATGTCATCATGGTCGGGGAGATGCGGAACCCGGATACTATGAGAACGGCTATAAAAGCCGCAGAGACGGGTGTCCTGGTGCTCAGTACCCTGCATACCACCAATGCCATTCAGACCATTGAAAGAATTATCTCCAACTTCCCCGATTCTGAGCACGACCTCCTCAGGGAGCAGTTGTCCTCCAACCTCCGGGCCGTCATCACTCAAAACCTCATCAAACGAGCTGAGGGAAAGGGAAGAATCGCCGCACAGGAAATTATAATAGTTACCAAGACGATTTCAAACTTAATCCGGGACAATAAGATGAACGATATTCAGGAAATTATGAAAGGCGGAGAGGAGGGTATGCAGGTTTTTGACCAGGCAGTTGCCAATCTTGTGCGGGCGAAAAAAGTCACGGAAGAGGATGGAACTTTATATGCCCGCGATGTATATGCCTTCCGCCGATTCATGAAAGGGGTCCTATCCTCCAGCGACCGCGGCGGAATTATCAGCGGCTTCGGGAACTGATTCTTTCTAATGGGAGTTGAAAAACACATGCCCCCTAAAATGAAAACCGGCATACCGGGACTCGATACTATTCTGGACGGTGGATTTCTTTGCCATAACGCCCTCCTCCTGAAAGGCGCTCCAGGGACCGGCAAGACAACCCTGGGCATTCAGATAATCCGCAATGGGGCGGCACTGTTCGACGAAGCGGGCATCATTGTCCTTTTTGAACAGTTCCCTCAACAGCTCTTCCGCGACCTCACCTCCTATAACTGGAATATCGAAGCCCTTATTAAGGAGAAAAAGATAACCATAGTTTTTGCCCAACCTGAAGAGGTGGTCGCCAAGGAAAACCTCTCGGATGCACCCCTGATATCTAAGATTCATGACATCGTTGTGGACACCTCCGCCCGGCGCATCATGATTGACGGCTTCGGTCTGTTTTTGAATTCCATTAAAAGCCGGCTTGATGAAAGGGAGTTGTTCCTCCGCTTTATCAATACCTTGAAGTCCATTGGCTTGACTCCAATCGTTACAACTGAAGGCGGAGGACAGGACGAGAAGAGCGGATATGAGGAATATCTTGTTGATTCTGTCGTGATACTGACCGCAGAGGCGGCAAAGGACAAAACCTTTCCCATGCGCTTCCTCGAAATGAAAAAGACGCGCGGACAGAGCCACATCAGGGGAAAACATCCTTACAAGATTGGCGTCCAGGGGATTGAAATATTCCCCCATCTCTTACCCGGCCGGTTCGCAGACCAAACCATCAGCGAATTCCGCTTAGAAAAAGCATCCTCAGGTATTAATGGCTTAGACCATCTCTTAGGCGGTGGATACACCCGTGGGACTTCCACAATCATAGCGGGGATGCCGGGCACTTTCAAGACCACGGTGGGCGCCCAATTCCTGAGTGAAGGCGCCAATGCGGGCGAAAACGGACTTCTTATCACTTTTAATGAAAACCCCTCCTTCCTTGCCAGCATCATGGACCAGAAGGGGCTTGGTTTTTCCTCACATCTTGCCAACGGGACAATCAGGGTCTGGCACTTCTTCCCCAAAGACTTTTACATGGATGAACTGATGTGCCTCCTTGCGGAGGATTTGGAAAAGGGGAAAACGAAAAGGGTGGTGGTTGACGGCATTAATGAGATGGAGCGCAGTATTGAAGACCCGGCGACATATAAGGATTATCTCTCCGCCTTCCTGACCCTTCTGGGACGGCATCGGATTCCCTCTTTGTTCATTCAGAAACTCGACCAGTTGCCGGGAAGCGCCCCCATCACAAGCATCAAATATGCCTCCCTGTTTGACGGCATCGTATTCCTCGGCACCGTTGAAATCGAAAGCGCCGTTCACAAGGTTCTCTCCATTCTAAAGATGCGCGGAGGCAATTTCTCAAGCGACCTGAGAGAGATAAAATGCGGAGCCAATGGGCTTTATGTCCTTGATAAATTTGTCGGGCTCAGCGGAATCCTGGCGGGGAATCCCAAGGGACAATATAAAAAGACGGTGGAGGAGATTTTCCAGCCGCTATATTTCCTCAGGGATTTCATAGACCTTATGGCTTCAAGCGACCTTGCCCAAGAACAAAAAGTGGAAATCATCAAAAATTTACAATCCCAGGTGGCGCAACTGACAGATAAGTTAACAGAATACTTCGATGTTGAGAAAGAAGCAAAATCATGACCAAAACTATCCTGTTAGCAGAGGATTCTGAATCTGTAAGGAGCATTCTAAAGATGACCCTTCAATTTAAAGGGTATCATATTCTCCAGGCGGAAGATGGACAACAGGCTTATGAGATTCTGCAAAACACAGGGTGCGACCTGCTCATAGCCGATATTCAAATGCCTAATATGACCGGGCTGGAGTTACTCCGAAAAGTCCGCCATGAGATGAAGAATGAAAAACTCCCCGTTATCATCTGCACGGCTGAAAGTACGCCAACCCAAGCGGAGATTCTCTCCATGGGCGCCAACAAGGTCATAATCAAACCTTTCTCGCCGATAGATATTCTAAGCATCGTGGAAGGATTTATCTCTTAAAAACTGCAACCAGAGATAAGGCTGAACTCCGCCTGATATTTGGTCTGACGACAAAATTTTATGCTGCGATAATAATACCTTCCCGACGAGCGCTTTCTATAATAGGTCGACTACTTTCAGTTTCCCATTCGCGTTCTCCACAAGGTATCGGCTCGATACGTGAATCCGTGATTGCCCGTAATTCCCATAATTTTGAAATCAAATGACAATCGGTTAGGTTATCCAGTTCAGGCGCTACAACAATCAAGTCAATATCGCTCCATTCATGCGCTTCCCCACGAGCATGGGAACCAAAAATAACGCCGCATCGGGCATGAATCCCGGTCTTCCAGGCAGCCCGAAGATAGTTCCTCACTGCTATTTGAATTGATTCTTCAACCATGATAAAAACTCCCTGCACTCTTGAAATTCTGGCTCAGCCTGGTCTCTGGAAGGCGCAGATGGAATATATTCCGGATAGCGTCCTTCCAGGCAGTATTCCTGAAACCTGGCAAGGAAACGGCGAAAGTCCGGTGAAAGAGGAATTTCAGCCAGATCTGAAAGTCGTAAAAGGTCATGAGTTTTAGGTGGAATATCTTTTATTTTTCTCGCCAAATAAGCCTTTATCATTTTTTCCACAGCCAATTCAGCAAAGAAAAGCGCGTGACGGATTATGCCCTTTTCCATGAGCACCTCAGCTGCGTCCATATCCTCCTCGGAACCATGACGCCAGTAATCAATTTGCTTTTGAGCGTCCATCGAGTTTTAATAAGTTTCTCTGGAGTAATCCTCTCAGGGAATAATCTTTAACACTATATTTAAATAATAAACCCGACTGAAAATATCTGTCAATAAAATCAATATTTATATCTTGTTTTCTTTAAGACATTCCCCAAATATTTACCATCTGCTATCTGTCATTTAAAACTCTGCTGAGCCGGGGTGGCGGGGAAAGGGGATGACATCGCGGATGTTGGACATGCCGGTGCAGAATTGCAGGGCGCGCTCAAAGCCTAAACCGAAGCCTGCATGAGGCACGGTGCCATATCGGCGCGTGTCTAAATACCACCAGTATGCCTCTTCGTTCAATCCCATCTCGCGGATGCGCGCAAGCAGAACATCGAGGCGCTCCTCGCGCTGGCTGCCGCCAATCACCTCGCCAATGCGCGGGAAGAGGATGTCCATCGCCGCAACCGTCCTGCCATCGTCATTCTGGCGCATGTAGAATGGTTTGATAGTCCTGGGATAATCGGTCACAATGACCGGCTTTTTGATACGCTTTTCCGTGAGATACCTCTCATGCTCGGTCTGCAGGTCGCTTCCCCACTTAGTCGGATATTCAAACGTCTCGCCGCTCGATTCGAGGAGCGAGACGGCTTCAGTGTATGTGATGCGCTCGAAGGTTGTCTCGACGATGTGACGCAGGGTGGGGATGAGTTCCTTGTCATACCACTTAGAGAGGAATTCGAGGTCTTCCATGTTGGCATCGAGGCAGGCGGCGATGATGTATTTAAGGAAATCCTCCGCGAGGTCGGCATCATCTCTGAGGTCAAAGAATGCCGCCTCAGGCTCCACCATCCAGAATTCGGCGAGGTGGCGCGGGGTGTTAGAATTTTCTGCGCGAAAGGTTGGTCCAAAGGTGTAAATGCGGGAAAATGCCATGGCGAAGAGTTCACCCTCCAGCTGACCGCTAACTGTCAGGTATGTGGGGCGTCCGAAGAAGTCCTTTGTGTAATCAATTGTGCCAGTCTCATCGTGCGGCGGGGCAGCGAGGTCCAGACTCGTCACACGGAACATGGCGCCCGCCCCCTCGCAATCGCTCGCCGTTATGATGGGTGTGTGGATGTAAATAAAATCCCGTTCCTGAAAAAATTTGTGAATAGCCCAGGCAAGGGTGTTGCGGATGCGGAAGACGCACCCGAATGTGTTTGAGCGCGGGCGCAGATGGGCAATGGTGCGCAAAAATTCCAGTGTATGACCTTTCTTCTGAAGCGGATAGGTTGCCGGGTCAGCAAGACCATATATTGTGACATCCTCAGCGCGGAGTTCGAACGGCTGTCCTTTTGCGGGGGACTTCACGAGGCGTCCGCACACGGCAATGGCGCTCCCAACAGTGAGGCGTAAAATCTCATTGTAATTCGGCAATGCGGCATCCACAACAACCTGGAGATTTTTCAGACAGGAGCCGTCATTCATCTCGATAAAGGAAAACCCTTTTGAATCACGCCGGGTGCGCACCCACCCGCGAACCAGCACGTCAATATCAAATTGCATGAGCCTGTAAAGGTCCTTGATGCATGAAGGTCTTTGTGAACCGGTCATTTTTCAAACGCTCCTCTCTACTAAAGGGATTTTTAAAGATACAACCACAAAGAAACCCAAAGTTCACAAAGGGACACAAAGGAGGAGTTATCAATACCGCCGCAGGAGTCCGGTGATGACGCCGCGCACCTGAATCTCTCCCGCTGGCAGAACAATCGGGGTTAGATTGACATTGGTGGATTCCAGCCGCACACTTTCCCCATCTTTGATATAACGCCTCACAAGCACAACACCCGTCTTCAGAAGCGCCACAATCAGCTCTCCGTTCTCAGCCACATTGCGCCTCTCCACAATGAGACAATCGCCGGGGAGAAACATCTCTTCCCTGAAAGAATCATCCCTCACGCGCAGTATGAAGGAATCCTGTCCACGGAGGAGTTCCTGGGGAACCTTCAGGGTGCGTCCCTTTTCAGCTGCGGCGATGGGTCTGCCGGCAGAGATTTCACCCAGCACTCGTAAATCAACCTCCCCCATGAAATCATAATCCTTGAGAATCTCGATGGAACGTCCACGGTTCCATCGGCGGGCAATGACCCCTTTTGCCTCAAGGTTCTTCAGGTGCTTGTGCACCGAGGAGAGAGAGGAAAGCCCCAGACCTTTGCATATCTCCTCCAGCGTGGGGGAATAACCGTTTTTCCTTATAAACTGGCGAATAAAATGAAGGACATCGCGCTGACGCCTGGTCAGATACATATTCCTGGAACCTCTCAGACGTTACCAATCCGCATATCAAAAACAAACCAGGTCATTACTCATTCAGGAAAATAACATTGGAGAATTGCGCAGAGCGGGAGGGTTCTTTCAACTAAAAAAGGCGGTTATATTTTCTGCGTCTCCGCGTCCTCTGCGAGAGATTATAAAATAATCCGGGCTTGAGACTGTCTCACAATCAACCTTGACACCCCTTTTTTGCCACTGATAGTGTCCCACCAATCTTTTCTCAGAAGAGTGCTCAAAGAAACGGAATCCTCATGTCCCCCAAGAAAACCGTGCTTGTCCTTGAAGATGGGACTGTGTTTGAGGGAAGCGCCTTCGGCGCCACCCGCGAGGTCTTCGGCGAGGTGGTATTCAATACCTCCATGACAGGCTATCAGGAAATCCTCACCGACCCATCCTATCATGGGCAGATTGTGGTCATGACATATCCGTTAATCGGGAACTATGGCATCAATGAACTGGACGTGGAATCTGTCAGACCGCAGGTGACGGCGTTCATCGTGCGGGAGGTCTCATACGGGGCAAGCAACTGGCGCTCGCGCGAAACACTCTCAAACTACCTTGAACGTCACGGCATCCCCGGAATGGAAGGCATAGATACCCGTGACCTCGTGCTCCATATCCGCTCAAGGGGCGCCATGCGGGGTGGAATCTCTTCCATTGACACAAATCCCGAAAGCCTTCTGAAAAAGACCCTTGCCTCGCCTCAGATGATTGGGGCGGATTATGTCCGCGCCGTAACCACAGAACGCCCCTATCAGTTTGAACCACACCTGTCCAGAGGGCTGCCGGAAGGGATGAAATCCCTCAGGGTGGTCGCCTTTGATTTCGGCATAAAACGCAACATCTCCGAACTAATGGTCAAGCAGGGACTTGACGTGACCATAGTCCCGGCAACCACAAAGTCGGAGGAGGTGGATTCTCTCAAACCTGACGGTGTTTTTCTCTCAAATGGACCCGGTGACCCGGCGGCGCTGGATTATATCATCACTGAGGTGAAAAAACTCATCGGGCGGTATCCCATTTTCGGCATCTGCCTTGGTCACCAGATAGTGGCGCTTGCCCTGGGCGGGAAGACCTATAAGATGAAATTCGGACACCGGGGGGCAAATCATCCCGTGAAGGACATCAAAACGGGACGGGTTGAGATTACTGTGCAGAATCACGGTTTTTGCGTGGATGCAGACAGCCTGCCATCTTCAAGCGTGAAGGTCACGCACATCAATCTGAACGACCAGACCGTTGAGGGTCTGGAATCAACCGAGCACCCGCTTTTCTGCGTTCAATTTCATCCCGAAGCCAGCGCCGGTCCGCACGATTCGCAACATCTCTTCACCCGATTTCGGGAATTGATTCTCCAGAACGCCGAAGGCTCTCGAATTGCATATTAAAAAAACTTGCGGAGTGGGTCTGTAAGCCGAATTCTGTTCTCCGTGCGCCGAAGGCGAACGGAGTCGCGGCCATTCATCTCGTCCCGGAGTCACCTCACGGGCTCAAGCGGCCTACCCGGGAGTTTTTCCCATCCGCCTCAGGCGGACAGGAAGCGAGCGGGGCTTGCTCTCCTCCCCTATTTGGCCTTGCACCGGATGGGGTTTGCCAGGCCGCAATGTCACCATTGCGCCGGTGCGCTCTTACCGCACCATTTCACCCTTACCCTCCTTCGTTCGCCGAGGCGGACAAAGGCAGGCGGTGTGTTTTCTGTTGCACTCTCCGTCGGGTCACCCCGCCTTCCTGTTAGGAAGCATCCCGCCCAGTAGTGTTCGGACTTTCCTCCCGTCCGCCTTGAGGCGGACGAGCGACCGCGCGACCCACTCCGCAAAAATTGATTCATTGATTCATTGAATAATGATTTTTCAAAGAGCATTCATTCCGCGGGTTTGATAGGAACCAGCAAAGGTTTATAATCCGGCGAGTTGAAGACGAGTTGTTGTCCTTTGAGATTTTCATAATTCCTGAAGTGAATGAAGCCGGCTGCCTCCGCCCCGCTCGGAAGATTGATTACGGGAAATTCACTCTTCGCCATCGCCGGATTGTATCGAATCTCAGGATACTGTCCATCAATAATCAGGGCAACGTAGAAAGGGCTTACCCTGAGAGGCGCCGGCGTATTGTTTCGCACCTTGATATAAACCGAGCCGCCGCTTGCAGTTGCCTCCACCTCCACACCCAAACCCGATGTTGGAGCAATTTGTGCCGAGACGGGCTTGGGGACTTCAGGTATCGTTGTCCCAACACTTCCACCTCTGCACCCCGTCATCCACAAAATACTCATCACAGTGAGAAAAATCAATGTGCCTTTTCTCAATCTATTCATAAGTTTTTTATACTCCCCTAATAGATGTCAAATCAAGTTATTTAAGAGGATTCGAAATCTTTCGTTTTGGAAATCTAAAACATTACCCTTGACCCCTTGTGCATTGGTAGTAAAAGCGGTTTCAATCATATCCAATATTATGAATAATTTATCAGGCAATTTTTCACTTAAGTATTGAGGAAAACAAAACAAGGCATGTCACAGGAATGTCATTCTGAAGTTGTTGAAAAAAATGGAGTGGTGAATTCCGGAAAAGTACCATCTCTCTCCCTCCTTATTGACCCGAATGATACCCACTTTCCGGGGAAAAAATCCACCGATGCCATCCTTATTCTTTCAATCCTTATCTTCAAATCTCTCCTCGCCATCACCGCATTTCTCATGGGTTTCAGGATTCTCATGTATGACGAGGTGGCACGATGGTATATGCTGAATATGTGGATACGCTCACCCTTTCTCGCGCCCGGAGACCATGTTTGGCTGGGGGGATTTTTTTATCTCTGCGGAACAGTGATGAAAATTGCAGGGACATCATTCGCGGTTTGCAAGATTCTCCCCCTTTTCTTTTCCTTTGGTTCCATTATTGCAATGTATCTTCTATGCCAGAAACTGTATAAAAGCCGTTTTTTTTCATTCTGGACTACCTTTCTATATGCCGCCGGTTTCGTCAACACGTGGCTTAGTCTCTCTTTAATGCCGGAAATATTTACCATCTTTTTCCAGACGTGGGGATTTTATTTTTTATTAAAAGGGGTTGACAAACATCATCCCTGGGAAGTGCTCATAGGATGTCTGGGTATAGGATTGAGCACATCTTTCCGGTATGAACAATGGTGTTTGAGCGTCGCCCTGAGTCTTGTTCTGCTCGGATTACTTATTAAAAGATGGATAAAGTCGGGGACGTTTGTGCTTTCCCTAATCCTCTTGAATTTTTACATTGCATTCTGGATACTCCTTGCATGGTTCAGACACGGAGACCCACTTCTCCTCCTGAAGAATGCCAAAACCCTGAATGTCAGGGCGTTTGGAAATCCCGCCCTTTTTCTATGGATAAATCTTAAGACCGATGACGGCATTGTTTTTGCCGTTGGGGCTCTTGCCATGATTTTTGCACTCTTTGCTCGCAACCGCATCCTGAGGGTATATGCTGTGATGTCCTTCATTTTTTCCCTCTTCTTTATTTACATCCAGAAAGTGGGAACTGCAGCCACCATCTGGCGAATTGCCCAGGGGTGGCGCGCCATGATTATACCTTTTTTGCCTTTTGCTATCCTGCTGGTCAGGAAACTTATTTCATCCGGCACGGTTCATCGTTACTTGGCCGTTCTCCTGATATTATTTCTGCCTGTATATACTGTTCATCAATACCGGGGCATGCAAAAACTGACGCGTTGCGGGCTCCCTAATTCTGTTCTGGCACTTGGAGAATATCTCAATTTTGAAAGAAAAAATCCAATACTCTTGACCGAGCTGAGAAAAGCGAAAACCCACCTTTTCCTTCTCATGAATAAAGATGACGACAAGATGCCATATTTTACGGTGGGCTATATCAGCGGTTTGAGTTTAAAGAGATTCCTATATGATATAAAAGTCCCCTCACAGACCGACCTGCTCATAACGCGTAATAAAACCATGTCTGAAACCTACCGGTTGGTTATTAATATTGGGGAATGGTCCATCTGGCGGCCGAAGTTTGCAGGAGAAAAGGGCGAAGAAGGAAAAAAGCCATGAACGGGTTCTTGCACCACCTCCTCCCTTGCATTGTGGCTTCAAAAGGGGGGCGCTTGTCAGCGGGGTGGCACTCCTCTGCCTCATCGGCATAATGGCACTGCCCCGGAAAAAACAGAAGACGGTTTATTAAAACAATGGATGAGAAGGCGCTAACAGCCTGCCGGATATGCTCCTCCAATGAATGTGAGCCTCACCTTGAGAAGTCCGGCGTCCAGATTTATCAATGCCAATCATGCGGTGTCCAGTTCTGGAATCCTGAACATATTGAAGAGATAGAAAAGATTTATTCCAGGGACTACTTTGTGAGTGAATCCGCCCCCACAGGATATAATAATTATTTCTCTCTCGAACAGGCATTGCGAAAGGTCTTCAGAAAACGCCTCAAGCGGATGAAGAAAAAGAATCCCGGCATTGCCACATGCATTGAAGTGGGGAGCGGCCCCGGCTTTTTTCTCGATGAGTCGGCAAGGTTTTGCATCCGGGCAACAGGCGTGGAGGTTTCGGAATTTGCTTGCGCCTGGGGACGAAATCATCTCAATATTTCACTCATTGCGGGAAAGGTGGAGGATTCAAGTCTGCCGCGGGATTCATTTGACGTTGCCTGTATGTGGGATGTGATTGAGCACCTCCCCAATCCAGTGTCAACACTGCGACACATCCGTGGATTACTGAAAAGCGGAGGCGAACTCTGGCTCTCAACGGGTGACGCTGGCAGCCTTGCAGCGAGGCTCAGCGGCAAACGCTGGCATCTTTACAATATCCCAGAACACCTTTTTTTCTTTAACGGAAAAAGTATCCGCAAGGCGCTCCAATTGGCAGGGTTCGAAATGAGACTCTCCTTCCATGAAACGGTTTATGTCCCTTTAAGCTACATCCGCGAGCGGCTTGTAAAAACACTGAATCTCCCTCTCCCCTTCTTTGAAAAAAGCACGTTTCTCATCCCGATTAATCTGTTTGACGTCATGACGGTCTATGCGAAAAAATCTCCGGATGTATGAAGGAATGAAAATTAAATTTAGCATCCGACATGCTGGCTCTGATAAATCCTGAAATGCGGGTAAAAATATGGCAACTGTAAGCATCGTCATACCGTGTTACAATGAGGAAGATAATATCATCCAGATCAAAGAGGCGATATGCGAGGCGCTATCCGGCATGGCGCTTGACCTGGAATTCATCTTTGTGGATGACGGCTCGAAGGATAAAACCTGGGAGGTGCTCTCCCACCTTGCCCGTGCCGATTCTCGCGTTAAGGGATTGAAATTATCAAGAAACTTCGGACATCAGTCAGCGATTCTTGCGGGACTCCAACATGCCAGGGGGGATTGCATCATCTCCATGGACTGCGACCTCCAGCATCCGCCATCCGTCCTTCCCGAATTTATCAACAAATGGCAGGCGGGGAGTGAGATTGTGATTGGTATTCGGCGGGAGCAGAAAGAGTCCGGCTTCAAGCGCTTCACCTCCCATTTTTTTTACAATCTTTTCAACTTTCTTTCCGATTACAAAATTGCAAAGAATGCGGGGGATTTTCGTCTCCTGGACCGCAGGGTGCTTGACAAGATATTGCAGTTCCACGAGACTGACTTATTCCTGAGAGGTATTGTGAACTGGATGGGGTTTAATGTCGCCCACGTTCCCTATAATCAACCGCCACGTCTGCACGGGGATACGAAATATCGCCTGGGGAAGATGCTCGGTCTTGCCCTGAACGGCATTGTCTCCTTCACAAGCCGTCCCCTTTATATAGCCTTTGCCACAGGGGGAATTTTTATCATCTTCTCATTAATTTACATCATATTCATCATTGCCCGGTGGCTGATGGGATTCAAAATCATCCTCGGGTGGACATCTATCATCGTCCTGATTCTACTCTCCACCGGCTTCCAGCTGCTCAATCTTGGAGTCATCGGGGTATATCTCGCCTCGCTTTACAAAGAGACAAAGAGCCGTCCCCGATTCATTATCTGGGACTCCGTGGGTCTGAATAATGAGAATAAGAAGTGAAAGGATAGATGTGGTACATCTATCAAAATCGTGAGATGCACCCTGACCACATTTCGTGCAAATCTGCCTTGACAATAAACGTTTTCCGAGGGGTAATACCCGAAATAAATGAGATGAATGTACCAAAAGGAGGATTTCGTAATGAAATCATCCCGATTAATTAGTCTGGTTTTTTCATTTGTGCTTCTCTGTTCGCTATTCAGCGGTTGCAAGAGTAAGGAGACGGAAAGAAAAAAGGCTGAGGAACTCACATTCAAGAAGGAACATGTGGACAAGATTAATCAACGCCTGAATGAGATTAATGCTGAAATCGACCGGCTTGAAAAGGCAATCGCCGACCTGAATCGCGATGTCGATAATTATATCTTTAATGCCAGAAGCGGCATCGTCTCTATCAAGAACTCCCAGAAGGACATCCAGAAGTCCATGGAAGAACTCCATAGTTACATCATCCCGCCAGAGCCATCCAAAAAGCCCGGCTTACACTGGTTTGTCAAACTTCTCATCCTGCTCATTATTATTATCGCCATTGCCTTCGCCGTCATGCTCTGGCGCGGCAGACAGAAAGAGTCCGAGGAAGAGGAATTCTCTTTCGAAGAAGAGTCCTCCTATAACGAGGATACCGGTGAGCACGATGATGAAAAATAAATGGGAGGATTGAAGCATCCGAGGGTTTATTGATTGTGCAGTTCATTTGAGCTATTCATCATATCGATGTGTCGGGACACTACTACATCGAGTAACTGAAAATAATTACCAATTTTGAATCATGACTCCACAGACTTTATGGGCAAGGAAAAGCGCATCCCCTCTTTTTTTCTCCTGAGTGGTTTTCTTTTCATTCTGGGTTATTTCCTCATGGCTCCTTCCCTTGGATTTTTCACCCCGCAAACATTCTCCACCACGGGCGGTCCGTTTAATTTTGTCCCGATTTCGGATGACCTTTATCGCTCCCCCATCCGCCATTTTTCGCCGTGGGAGCTGGCTTCAATCTTCTGGAAGGTCTTTTTACTCCTGCCGGCATCTGTCTGTTTTGCGCTTTACCTTAGCGTGCGAAGGTCGCCTTTTCTTGAGAAATTTCAAAATGCCGCCATCTTCAAATCCTCAAAATATCTCTATCTTCTCTCACTACTCACGCTCCTCTCTTTCATCATCATCCTTTTGACCACAATGTTTGT
>Ga0315279_10007018_pt1 | contig 14030 bp, 8 predicted proteins | sample YL17G06_20_MG_FD_203694 | JGI IMG/M metagenome (GOLD analysis project Ga0315279, IMG submission 203694) | Sediment microbial communities from Yellowstone Lake, YNP, Wyoming, USA - YL17G06_20 | ecosystem: Environmental > Aquatic > Freshwater > Lake > Sediment | place: USA: Wyoming | collected... | reverse complement strand
CTCGGATCCAGGTCTTCGGGGCAACAAGGCACACTGCGCCGATTCGCACTTCCCGGCTGTCAACTTCAGCGGCGTCTCGGCCGGCGGCTTTCGGACGCGCCGTATCGCCGGGTTTCGCCGGAGTGGTGTCGCCGATTCTCGGAAGATTCCCTTCGGCCCGCACCGATTGCGTCGCGTTGGCTGGCGTCGAATGCGTCGCGCCGGAGAGTGCCGCATAGGTCTCCGCGTCGCGTTTCGGGCGAATTCTGTGCGGGGCTTCGCGGGCCGGGCAATCGTCGGCGGCTTGCGGAGGACTGGGCGCCGTGGTTGCCGTGATCTCGTCCTCCGAGTGCATGGAACTCTGCCGGACGGTCGGGCGATCGCTGCGCCCGCAGCCCGTCAGCAGCGACAATGCCGCCGCCAAGAGGATCATTCGTCCAGACACGGTCATACTCCAGTGTCTCGAGAGATGCCGGGCATCAGCCGGCAAACAGGCAACCGGAAAGGCGTGCGCGGACGCCTTTCCGGTTACCCGGGGGAATATCGTGGTTGGCCGTACACCTAACGGGTGACGAGGACCGACGCGCTGTCGATATTCTGCGAGCCGTCCGTCGGATAGATGCAGACCCAGTACGTGTAATTGCCCAGCACCGATAACTTCGATTTCAGCACGTTTTTCGTGGGCACGTCAACCAGCGGACTGTTCTTGAGCCACGCGCGCTTGCCGGCTACCCATTTCGTCCCATTCCAGGAGGACCAGCCATAAGGCCCCTGGCACATGACCCACCAATCGGCCTTCATGCCCTTGGGCTTCACGTCCGCATAGAGGGAGAAGTCGACCGAGACCACGTCGGTCCTCTTGACGACCGCAACCTTGTCGCCGCCGTTGACCGTGAGGTCAACCAGTCCGGGCGGACGGTGGATGGTCGGGGCGAATCTCGCCATTTCCTGCACCGACATGCTCTCGTGGCACGTGCCGCACGCGAGGTCCAGCGTGAGAAATGAGTCGCCGTTTTGGTCCACGTTCCACCACGTCTTGCCATCGGACGTCGAATAAGTATTGTCCGCCGCGGCCAGGGCGGCGGGGTTGATCCGGAACAAGTGCGTGGCCCCGGCGCCGGCGGCACTCACCAACGGCATGTGGCAATCGACGCACTCCAGACCAATATCCCCCATGACGCCGAAGACCCGCTTGTTGTGGCACTGCGAACACATGTGCCCTTCCCCAAGGGTCTCGCTGAATAGCACGCCGCCATCCTCGTGCCAAACCGATTTGTGCGGATCGTGGCACAAGGTGCACCCGCGGTCCTTGTGCGGCGATTTGGCGAACTCGTCGCCTTGCGCGTGGTGGGCGCTGAACTGTCCGGTCAGGGGGTTGAACTGCACCCGTTTCGTCGCATCGCCGCCGGTATGGCACTCGCCGCACTCCTTCACCGGGGCCATCGACATCGTCTTCTTCGGACCGTGACAGACTTCGCACTGGATACCGTCCAGGGCCCACGTGCCAGTGGCACCCGGCATCTCCACCCCAAGATGGTTCCTCTGATGTCCCGTGGGATTGTAGCCGGTCGTATGGCACTTGCCGCAACTATAACCGCTCGTTCCATTAGAATTGCGGTACCCGGTGCTGAAGACGGGGCTGCCCGCCCCAGCCTTAAAGTTCCCGACGATGTACTCGACCTGGTCCCACGTCGCGCCAGTGGGAAGTTGCGGAAGGGGCATTCCCCAGGGATACAGGTCCGCGGGCGGAGGATTCGCGCCTGCCGTTTGGACGAGCTGCCACGCGTGCCCGTGCCTCATATAGTTCGCGTATTCCCCCGGATGGCACATGCCACAGGCATCGTCGCCCCAGTAAGTGTGTGTGTGTTGGGCAACGGCGTCTCCGCCGAGGGCGAACAGACCGAGGCCAATCATGAGGGCAGAAACAAGCCCGACCCAACCGAACTCTCTCGTTAACACGTCCAATCCTCCCTTATCGGAATTCCCGAGGACGTTTCGCTCGCATACCAGTGCCGCGAAATGACGAACGTCCCGGCCAGTTTCCCGCAGTGGTGGTCTATGAGTCTGACAGCTTCCTTGGCACTGACATCTGGCCAGTGCGGATCGGGATCCGGACGAAGGCTCCTGCCGTCCTCAGGTTGACGGACCACTGGCCATCGGCGTGCGAGTCCTTGTCCGGGTTCCGCGATCGTATGATTGTGTGATACAGTATAGTCCCGCTATACTGATTGCCTCTAAGGATGATCTCTTTGTCATCCTTGTCAAGCCTTCTGCCAGGAAACTCCTTCGAATTTGACGCTCTGTAGAAATCTTCTACGGACTTGCCGCTCTGTAGAAATCTTCTACAGACTTGCCGCCGGGAGGAGGAACCGGCCTCCACGGGTATGACGCCAGTCGGGCGCGTCAGACCACCTTTGACACGGGGGAAACGCCGGGATGGCCGGGACAGACGGCTTTCACTTCGTGATAGCCCGGCCCTCGGCGTCCCTCTCCAGAATCCCCAGCCGCCAAGGGATCTGCCCATAAGGCTTGCCGGCCCGAGCCTCGTCGCTCACGCCCTGGAAAAGGAACCGCAGATTGGCCGGGTCCACTTCGAGGTGCTGGTCCACGCCGGCGCGGAGGAGTTCGCCGTGGCTGATCGAGTCGGTCCAGCGATTGCCGGCCGGACGCGAGTTGGCCATGCTGGCAAAGGTCTGCTCCTTGGTGGCCGCCAGCGGCTTCCACTCGCCGTCAAGCCGATCGGCCAGGTACGCCTTGTAGTAGCGCCAGCCATGACCGCCCTGGGCCTCGACGAGAGTGAGGTACTTGTCCAGGCCCTTGAGCTTGTAGGTGTGGCTCGCCTCGAAGATGTCGCCCTGGATGGCCAGCTTCGCCTCGGACCACCCGCCCGGGAAATCCTCCAGCCGGGTCTCCTCGCGCCATAAGCGCCCGTCGAGAGTGGTGAAGAAGAAGTGGGCCTTCTGGGCATCGCAGATGATCCAGAAGTCCAGCCCGGCCTTGCTCCCCGCTGGCTTGGCCCCGAGCGGCTTGAGCTTGCTCCAGGAGGCGGGGTCGGCGATGTCGGTCGTGGTCGAGTAGGCGGCCCCGTACTCGGGCTTCCACGACTTGTCGCTGGCTTGGCAGACCAGGTACCACTTCTTGTGGGGGGCGAAGTAGAAGACCTGCGGGGCGCAGTAGAACCCCTCATGCACTCTCAACAGGTGGCGCGGAGCGGCGTTGGCGTCCTTCCAGTCGGCAAACGACAGGTACTCGATCTGGTGGCTCCGCTTCCGGCTGCGGATCGTGCAGAAGAGGTGCCATCGCCCCCCGTGGAACACGACCGTCGGGTCTTTCATCGAGTAGCACGGGTCATCCGGCCGCTCCGCCGGAGCCACCAGCGGCTCGCTGATCTTCCACTGGAACCTCCCGGCGAGGAGATCCTCAATCGCCTGGCCGCCCGGCGTCGAACCCGGCCGGTCTTGTGCGGGGCTGGACAAGGCCGCCATCGCGACCGCTGTCAAAGCGAGCATGAGCGAGGTGAGCTTGTTGCCGAGAGTCATCATGGGTCGTCCCTCCTGAACCGAACATGGGCTGGCGGCGCCGGCCTCCGGGGCATACGGCCCGACAGGATAGCAGGGGCCGGTCCCCATCCGCAAGAAGACCGCGTCCGGACAGTCCGCAGGGAGGGCCTCCAGTCGCAGTTGGCCGCCGGCCGGTCCTGGAATCCAACGGCCGGCCGCGTCGCGGCCCCCCGCTCACGGAAACTCGTACCGCACGCGGTAGGTGAGCTTGCTTTCGCCGTCTTTGGCCACCTTGACTGGGAAGATGATCGTGCGGCTGTCGACCTTCTCGAAGTCCTGGCTCTTCTCGACGATCGTCCAGTCGCTCCAGCGGTAGAGCTTTTCGAGGACCTTGACGGTGACCGGCTCGGTCTTGTGGTTGCGGAGCTTGATCTCGAAGGCCTCTTCGTAGACGTGGTCGGTGACCTTCTTGAAGTCGGTCTGCTTGCGCTCGCCGACGATGTCGAAGGCGTCGCCGATGTAGAGGGTCACCTTCTCGTCGCGGGGGGTGTGCTCGATCAGGTCCTCGCCGATGAACTCCAGCGACTTGTCAACGTCGGCCTTGTAGACGCGGCACTTTCCTTTCGGCAGCGCGATGCCCAAATGCCGGTCGGCCCGGTTCTCGAACTCCAGCATCACGTTGACCTTCTTGTTCTCCTCGCGCCCGAAGCCCGGGTCCCAGTAGGGGCCGTAGCGGGTCCACTGGAGCTTGGCCCCGTCGTAGAGATAGGTCTTATCGACCGGGACCTTGGCGGCGGTGATCAGCTCGACCTGCTTGATCTGGTTGTTGTTGACCGTGGTCGCCTCGGGCAGGCGGTACATCCGGTACTCGCCGAAGGCCTGGCTCGGGTCCTTCCCCTGCTGGCTCGTCGGCGCGAGCTGCGTCATCTGCTTGTAGTACTGGTAGCCGTAGCTCCACTGGATCTGCCGCGGGTCGAGGCGGGCCTCACCGGCCACGAGCTTGACTGCCGCGTCGGCAAAGGCCGTGCCCGTGTGGTTCTCGATCGTCACCCAGCCGCTTGCGTCCAGCGACTTCTCGTCCGGCGAGAGCACGAGGTTGTAGTCGGCCCGCCAGCGGATGCCATTGGCGATGTAGCTCACCTCGACCAGGTGCTTGCCGTCTTTTTCGGCGCGGACCTCCCAGACCAGCGTGGGCCGGGTCAACAGCCCGCCGGGCAACTGGCTGAACTGGATCCGCTTGATGTTCTCGCCCCGCTCGACCATGAAGATCGGCCCCTTCTCCTTGTCCTGGGCAAGCACCAATTGCCGCGGGTCGTAGCTCATCAGGATGCCTTCGTAGGTGCGCCCGTCGGAGGTGACCACCGTGAGCTTCTGGTCGATGTACTTGTGGAGGAGCTTGTCGGCATTGACCAGGTCGAACTCGTAGTTCTGCTCGTCCACGGTGGCGGCCGGGTCGGTGATGGAGCGGAAATGGACGCTCGTGGCGTCGATGGTGGCGGCCACGTCGCGGAACCGCACGACGTTGACGCCCTTGCGGAACGCCTCCTCCAGCATCCGGCGGTCCTTGACCAGGGCGAAGTTGTTGTTGTAGACCGTCAAGGCCACGCCGGGTTTTGCCTCCTGACCTTGAACCGGCGGGGCCAGCGCGGGCAGAAGAGCCGCAACGACAAGAAGCATGTATGGACGGTTCATAGTTCGCCTTCCTTTATGTCAGCGTCGATCGTCGTAAGGAATCTCACCACGGAGACACGGAGGACACGGAGGAGATTGATGAATGATGAATGCTCAATGATGAACTGCAAACACCGACATCATCATTCCGCATCCCCGTTCATCATTCATCGTTCATCATTCATCATTTCCCCTCCTCCGTGTCCTCCGTGCCTCCGTGGTGTTCACTCTTTTACCATGTGTACCGGACCGTGTACGTCACGGTCTTCTCGCTATTCGGCGGCAGTTGGACGTCGAACTCGATGGTCCTAAAGTCCTTCTTCCGATACTCCTGGCTCTTCTGGAGAATCTCCCAGTTCACGTGCCCGACCACCGGCTCCTCGACCACGATCGTGACCGCCTGCTCCTTGTGGTTGCGCAGCGTGATCTTCCAGTCCTGCTCCATCCACCGTTCGCCGGCCCGCGCGCGGTTGGCCGTTTCGACCCGCTGGGCCGCCAGGTCGAAGGCGTAGCCGATCCGCACTCGCACCGGCTCATCCTTGGGCGTGTGGTCGATCTCGTCCTGGCCCACGAACTCCGGCTGCTTGTCCTTGTCGATCTGGTAAACGCGGAACGGCCCCTTGGGGAGCGGAATCCCCAGGCCCTCCCGAGTCTCTTTGGAGTTCTTGAACTCCAGGACCACGGCGACGGCCGTCTGCTGGCCGCCGGGCGCCTGCTGGGCAGCCAAATTCGCGGCCGGCGTGCGTACAAGATATCGCTTGGCGACGGGAATGCGCTCGACGCTAATCAGCTCAATCTGCTTCGTCTGGGCATTGGCCAGCGTCGTGCTGCGGCCGAGCGTGTAGAGATGGTACTCGGCGAAGCTCTTCTCCTCGAAGCCGCCGCGTCCGCCCTTGTAGAGATCTTCACGCAGCAACTCCACACCTGCAAACACTCGTTGGCGAGGCTCCTCCACCACGTGGACGTCGCCGGCCATGAGCTTCAGCCCCGCGTTCTCAAAGGCCGTGCCGCTCTGGTTGGTGATCGTTACCCAGCCGGCCAGGTCGAGCGTCTTCTCGTCGGCCGCGGCCACCGCCCGGTAATCGACCCGCCAGGTCATGGCGTTGGCCCGATAGGCGACCTTCACCAGGTGCTCGCCGCCCTGCCCTGCCTTGATCTTCCAGACCAGGGTGGGCCGGGTCAACAGTCCCGCCGGCAGGCTCGAAAACCGGATGTCCTTGACATTCTTGCCCCGCGGGACCATGTCGATGCCGCCCGGGCCGGTGAGAATCAGTTGCCCCGCATCGACGCTTAAGAGCGTCCCCTCCAAGAGTCCGCCGTCCCGCGTAATAACGCTGATCTTCTTGTCGATGTACTTTTGCAGGAGCCGCTCGGCGCTCACCAAGTCGAACTCGTAGTTCTGCTCCAGCACCTGGGCGTCGCCGCTGGGCACGAGCGAGCTGAATTGCACTGTCTCGGGCACGATCGTGGCGGCCACGTCGGGGAACTTGACGATGCCGACGCCCTGCGCGAGGCTCATCTTGCGCCGCTGCTTGACGATGGCGAAGTTCTGGTTGTAGACCGTCAGGCTCACGCCCGGCCCGGCTTCCGCCTCGTCGGCCGGCTCGGCAGCCGCCGTCACGCTGGAAAAAACGAAAAGGGCCAGAAGTGCGGCGATCCATGGGGTGCCTAGGGCAAGGCGCAGCGAGCCCCAGCGCCCCAGTCCCTGGGGGTTCGCTTCGCTCAGCCGCCCGCCACTCAACACCGGTGGCAGCCGGGAGAACTTACTGCGCTTGTATCGGACGAACTCGCGTAGGCTCATGGTCCGCTCCCCACCATTGGTACTGAATGGTATACGTGATGACCTTCTCGCTGTTGGCCGCCAGCGGGAAGTCGAAGTAGATCGTGCGGAAATCGTGCTTCGCATACTCGTCGCTGCTCTTGGTGACCTCCCAGTTCGCGTTGGCCACCCTGGCATGGCCGACCGCGCGCACTCGGATCTCCGTATCCTTGTGGTTGCGTACGCGAATCTCGCACGTCTCGACCATCTGCCGCGGGCCCGGCGACCTGGTCTCGACCCCGCGGTATTGGCCCGTCACGTCAAAGGCCTGGCCAAGCTTCAGCGTCAACTCTTCGTCCTTGGGCGTGTGGTCTATTGCATCGCGGCCGAGGAACTGGCTCTCACCCTCAGCGTCCAACGCGACAAAGGTGACCCGCCCCTTGGGGAGCGGCTTGCCCAGCCTGTTGGCCTTCTCATTCTTAACCACCAGTTCCGTCGTCAGCCGCTGGGCGTCCTTCTCGTAATCGAAGACGAACCGCCGCCGGGCCTTGACGCCCGTCGCGCTGAGCAGCCCGAGTTGTTTGATCTCCTGGTCCTTGATCGTGCTCGGCAGGTTGAGCGCATAGAGCTTGTACTCGAACAACTCTCGGGCGACGAATTCCTTCCTAACATCCGCCTGGTTGGCCGGCCCCCCACGTGAAAAGCCTACAGTAAAATCGAAAATATCCTCCGTCGCCTGCATCGGCGCCCACGGATCGCGTACGCGGTTCACGTCCCCAGCGATCAGCTTCAGCCCCGCCCGTTGGTAAGTTGCCCCGCTGCGGTTGTCGATCGTGACCCAGCCCGCCAGGTCGAGCGTGTCGCCCGCCGCGGGGTCGCTCCGCACGATGGTGACTACGTAGTCGGCCTGCCAGGCCATGTTGCCGCAGAGGTAGCTGAGCGTGGTCAGGTGGTCGCCGGGCTTTTTGGCGCGGAGCTTCCAGACGAGCGTCGGCCGCGTGTAGAGGTCCTTGGGCGGCTCGTCCAGCCGGATCGCCTTGAGCGTGCGCCGGGCGACCGATTGCGTCTTGGGGCGCGGGGCCTTGGGGTCGGGATCGGGCGCCCGGTCGGCAAGCACCAGCGCGTCGGCGTCGTAGCTCAGCAGAATCCCCTCGACCGCCGGCTGCTCGTCCTTGCCGATGCAGGTGATCCGCCGCTCGATCGACCGCTTCAGCAGGGCATCGGCCGAGGCCAGGTCGAACTCGAAGTTCTGCTCGACCACCTCGATGGCCGCCGGGTCGGTCTCGCTCGCCAGACGCACGCTCGTGGGGTCGATCGATTCCGCCACGTCGGCGAACTTGACGACGTTGTCCCCTTGCTTCAGGTGCAGGACCATCCGCTGGTCTTTGACCAGGCCCATGCCCAGCAAGGCCGGCCCGTCGGTTCGCCCAACCATGAGTTGAGCCTCCCCCACGCCCATGCCCGGAGCTGCCATCCCGCCGGTTTGGCTGACCGTTCGCCGCGGTGCCGCCTGGGGAATGAACCGCTGTTGTGCGGCTCCCTGGGCGTACGCAGGGCTTGCATAGCTCGGCCAGCCCACAAGCGGCATGTAGAGCGTCGGCTCCTGGTTCTCGCCGGCGCTGAACACGGTGACTTCGATGCCGCGGCGCTGGACCTCGACGGGCCGATCGGCGGCCAGCGCTTCGGGCGAGGAGCCGTGGCGCACGACGATCGCCACGACGGCCGCCAGCGTCGCGGCCGCGAGCAGTCCCGCGGCAAGGCTGACAAGTCGGCGAATGCGCGACCGCGCCCTGCTCCCCTCGCCCGTTTCGGGAGAGGGGCAGGGGGTGAGGGCTTGCGAACTCCCCTCTCCCGTTTCGGGAGAGATGCTGCTGGCGACGGCCTCCTGCGGCCCCAACCGCTCCAGGAGCGTACACCAGTCCGGATGCCGCGGCTCGCACCACCGGGCGGCCTCAGCCAGCCGCGCTTCAAGCTCTCGATCTTGGTCCTGCTCGTCAGTCATTTCAGTTGGGTAGGTTATGCTTCGGCATATCCCCGTAACGCCTTGCTTTCGTGTCTTCGTCCTTTCGCGCTTTCGTGATCTCCCTACTGCGTGGTTAGGCTTTCACCTCGTCACTCGCTGGCCAACAGTCCCCGCAGCTCGCAATACGCCCGCGACAAGCGGCTCCGCACCGTACCCGCCGGGATGCCCAGTTGCACGGCAATCTCGTCCACCGTACACTGGCCAAAGTGCTTGCGGCCGATGACCTCGCGGTGCGGCCCGCTGAGCCGGCCGACCGCCGCCAGCAGGGCCACGGTGCGATCCTCTTCGCCGGCCGCCGGGTCTGGCCCGGGCGGGTCCACGACGAGCGGCACCGGACGCGGCCGGCGCACGTGGCTCATGGCCAGGTTATGGGCAATCCGGTGCAGCCAGGCCCCGACCGTAGCCGGTTCCCGCAGCCCCGGCGCCTCGCGCCAGGCCCGCAGAAATGTCTCCTGGGCCAGCTCTTCTGCGTCGTCGCGGGTCCCCAAGAGCCCCGCCAAGTAGCCGATCAGCGCACAGCGGAAGCGATCCACGAGGACTCCAAACGCGTTGGCGTCCCCCCGGCCGGCGTCCTGGGCAAGTTGGGCGTCCGTCTCTTCCACCAGTCTGTGCTCGTCGTTCGCCCGTGTCATAGACGCGGCAGGGGCCGTTTTCGCTCCCAAATCATTCCAAAAACGTCCGCAACTCCGGCCAAGCGCTGCGCCCCACCACTCGCCACCCATCACCCGCCACCCCTCCGCTTTCAGCTTTCCGCTTTCAGCTTTCCGCTTTCAGCTTTCCGCTTTCAGCTTTCCGCTTTCCACCGCCCCCGGAAAAACTCCCAGAATTGTGACCAATCCCCCCCGATAGACGCATAGACATCCTTTTCGCTTATGGTAGGCTAGCTGGCAGATTCGGGCGGTGTCAACTCTGGACCCGGGGGGAACAAGCCGTGCAGACTTCTTCTGCCAACGTTGCCCGCGTTCTGCGGTCCACTCCGCACTCATACCCGCTTCATCGTCACAGGCGCGCGCCGAAACCGCCCTCTTCGCCCCTTGAACCGCCGGAAGACCGCTGCCTCTTATCTATCGATCATTGAAGGGGTCAGGGACCAGGGACGAGGGACGCGGGTTCAGAGCCGGGCCGTGTCGGCCCGGCAAAGGCGTAGGCTAGGGCAAATGCCCCAGCCTACCTGCTACTACAGGTTAACCGGCTTCGGTGCTGGCGACGGCGTAGCCGTCTACGGCTCATCCGGCACCAACGGCCGGAAGATCATCAATCCCATCGATTACGCGCTCGCGTTCTACGGCACGTGGATTGACCTCTGAAGGCTTGGAGGATTCGGAGTTCTTCTCTTTGCGTGAGGAGGATTGGCCATGTTGTTCGGTACCGTATTGGCCCGCCGGGCAAGCAGGGATGCCCACGCCCGCCGTGCATTTGTCCGAAGCACGAGGCGCGCGCCGCGACCGCGAAGGATGCTCCTCGAGGCGCTCGAAGATCGGTGCCTGCTCAACCTTGGCGACGTGCTCTATACGCTGACTGACCCTAGCCCGCAGACCGGGGTGGGCTTCGGTGCCGTAGCGGCCGACGGCAATCTGACGGTCCTCGGCGAGCCCGACGCCAACGTGGGAGGTTTAGATCGCGTCGGCCGGGCGTATGTCTTCAACTCGTCCACAGGCGCCCTGGTGGCCACGCTGGAGAACCCCACGCCGGCAGGCTATGACACTTTTGGCGCTTCTGTAGCCGTGTCGGGGAGCATCGTGCTCGTCGGGGCGCCTTACGATGACGCGGGCGCGGAACTCGCGGGTTCTGTGTACATCTTCGATGGCCCCACGGGCAATCTCCTCCGGACCCTGGACAATCCAACCCCGCAATACTCCGACAAGTTCGGGTGGTCCGTCGCCGCGTCAGGCAACATCGTCGTCGTGGGGGCGCCGCATGACAGAACCGGCGCGGGGAGTGCCGGATCGGCGTACATTTTCGACGCCGCGAGCGGCAATCTGCTCCGCACGCTCAACAACCCCACGCCTGCGATCAGTGAGTGGTTTGGATTGTCCGTCGCGGTGTCGGGCAGCACCGTCGTGGTCGGGGTCCCGAATCAGCGTGACCCAGCGGGGTCCTGGGTCGGCGGGGCATACGTGTTTGACGCCACGACCGGCAACCTCCTCCAGACGCTCAACAGCCCCTCGCCGGCCTCCGGCCAGTTCTTTGGGTCCTCTGTGGCCATTTGCGGCACCGTCGCCGTGGTGGGCGCACCCCATGACTACACGGCCGTGTCCACCGCGGGCAGGGCCTACGTCTTCGACGCCACCGCTGGGAATCTCCTGTGGACGCTGAACAGTCCGACACCCGTACTCTCGGGCCAATTCGGCTATTCCATCGCCGTGTCCGAGAACACCGTCATCGTCGCGGAGCTGGGTGCGAACACAGGGGCCAACGAAGCGGGATCGGCCTACCTCTTCGACGCTGCGAGCGGCAATCTCCTCTGGATGCTCAGCAACCCGACGCCCGCAGACTACGACCGCTTCGGCATTTCCGTGGCCCTCTACGGCAGCAGGGCGGTCGTCGTCGGAGGCTATCAAGACGACATCGCCCAGGCAGGTGGCGCGGCGTATGTGTTCGATTTGACGATGACTACGCCACCCGTTGCCGCCGCGCTGGACGGCACCCCTGGCGACGATGCGTTTGCATTGTCTACGGACGGGACGAATCTCTACGTGAGCGTGACGCTCTCGGGGCAACCTGCGGACAACTACACCTATTCCGCGTCTGGCCCGCTGATGCTCATGTTCAACGCGCTGGCCGGCAACGACAAGATCACCATCGACGGCGGCCCAAACAGCGAGTCCGTCACCGTGCAGAGCACGACGGTCACCTTCGCGGGACCGCCCGGCACGTACCAGGTGTTCGGCAACGGCATCGAGGACGTGCGCGTGACCGCCGGCGGCGGGACGGGGCAGAGGGCCGCCCTCTACGATGGTCCCCTTGTTGGAGGGGACGACACGTTTTCCGCGTACCCGACGTACAGCGTGTTGACCGGGACGGGCTACTACACCCGCGTGGAAGGCTTCAGCAGGGTCACGGCGTACGAGACGTGGAGGTGGGTATTCGACACCGCGAAGTTCTACGATTCGCCGGGGGCGGACACCTTCACCGCCTCCGGCGACTCTCCGCACGTCGCGTCGATGAGCGGGCTCGGGTACCACGTCGAAGCGAGGGGATTCCGCAATAACCTCGCCTACTCTACTGCCGGCGGCACCGACGAGGCGCACCTCCACGATTCTCCCCGCAACGACGCCTTCACCGTCAAGCCTTACGCCAATCATGCCTACATGTCCGGCCCCGACTTCTACGACTACGCCTCGGGATTCGATGAGTACTATGGCTACTCGACCGCCGGCGGCACGGACAAGTCGTACCTGTACGACTCCAAAGGTGACGACCTCTACCAAGCCTGGGCCAACGGCGACTCCTGGATGCACACCCCGACTATCGACGCCTTCTCATACGGGTTCGCCTTCAACTACGGCCTCTCGACCGCCGGCGGCGTGGACGAGGCCGTGCTCTACGGCTCCGACGGCAACGACTCGATGTGCTTCCAGCCGGGCTACACATCGGGAACCCTCGTCGTGCCGCGGGCCTACATGACCCGCCCGGGCCAGTACTTCATCTACGCCCAGAACTTCAAGAAGATCACCGGCTACGCGGGGAACGGCGGCAACGACCAGGTGGCCTTCTTCGACACGGCAGGCAACGACACCTTCACGGCCTCGCCCACGGAGGCGCGAATGGAGGGCCCGCCAGGATCGAACATCTTGTGTACTGCCATGGGGGATCCGGCCAACACCGCGTACCGCTGGGAGACGGTGCGGGCCTACTCCCAAGTCGGCGGCTACGACAAGGCGTATCTGACCGGCTCGACGGGGGACGACACGTTCGCCGCGGTGGGCAAGCCGCGCACGACCTACGCCGGGCTGGGCAGGTTGTCCGGGAGCGGATACTTCCTGGAGGTCTATCAGTTCGAGGAGGTCTATGCGAACCTGCTGACGGGCAACGACACGGCCAACCTGTACGACGGCACCGCCAACGACTACTTCTGGGCCAAGCTGGGCGCGGCGGTGATGACCGACGGGACCCTGAACGACACCACGGGCGACCTGCTGACGCCCAACACGTACTACTACAAGGTGTACGGGTTCGACAGCGCGGCCAGCGACCGCGTGAACCTGTGGGGCAACTCAGGCGGCACGAACTACAAGAAGGTCATCAATCCGTTGGACTACGTGCTCGCCGTAAGCGGCCCTTGGATCGACCTGTGAACCGCAAACTCCCCTCTCGCACTTGCGGGAGAGAGGGGCCGGGGGTGACGGGCTCGAGTTTGTTGATAAGGAGGATTCGCTATGACTCCATCGGCGTTTGCTGTTGCGGCCCGCCGACTCCGTTTTGAGCCCCTTGAAGACCGCCGTCTGCTGGCCGTCGGTGATCTCCTCCTGGGCATTGGAAGCACCGGTCCCCTCGCCGCCGATGGCGACCTGTTGGCCGCCTCCGATTACTCCGCGAGTATCCGGATCTACGACACCGCCTCCGGCACGCAGATCGCGACCCTAAGCAGCCCCACTCCGGAGCCAAATGGCTATTTCGGCAGTTCGTTCGCACTCTGCCGTAACGTCGCCGTCGTCGGCGCCAGAGAAGACAACACCGGCGCGCGGGGAGCGGGTTCCGCTTACATCTTCGATGCCACTACCGGCAGTCTCCTCTGGACCCTCAACAACCCGACGCCGCAAGACTGGGAGCAGTTTGGATGTTCTGTTGCAGTGTCCGGCACGACCGCCGTCGTCGGCAGCCTGTGGGCCGAGGGCGTCTACGTCTTCAACGCCACCACGGGCGATCTGGTCCGGACGATCGACGTGCCAGCGTCAAGTAGAGGCGGCTTCGGTCAAGCGGTCGCAGTGTCAGGCGGCACCGTCGTCACCGCAGACGTTGATCGCGTGTACGCCTTCAGTGCGGCGACGGGCGCCCGGCTCTGGTCATCCCAGGGACTATCCAATATGAAGACCATTGCGGTTTCCGAGAACTTCGTTGCCGTGACGGAGCAAAGCGACGACGTGTGGATTCTGGA
>Ga0315279_10007017_pt1 | contig 14030 bp, 18 predicted proteins | sample YL17G06_20_MG_FD_203694 | JGI IMG/M metagenome (GOLD analysis project Ga0315279, IMG submission 203694) | Sediment microbial communities from Yellowstone Lake, YNP, Wyoming, USA - YL17G06_20 | ecosystem: Environmental > Aquatic > Freshwater > Lake > Sediment | place: USA: Wyoming | collected... | reverse complement strand
GTGGCTAGAAGGCGCACGACTAGCATGTCTTAGTCCCATCCCGATAGCAGTGGGGTCCGGCAGGATCAACCGGAGTTTGCTCCACATTGACCACAACCAGACATTCGTTTATCGAATGTACAAACCGCAAATTTTGACTGGATTTGGAGGGGAATAAACCACTTAACGTCAAAGCCCAATTCAGACCTAACGAAATTGTCAGGTGGTCAGGTCCACATCCATGTCTCCGCAACTGGAGGCCAACAGTCCTCATCCTATAGGGCAACTTGCGCCTTTTTGGTCGGAGTTGAGCCGCCGCCATGAAAAATTGCGGAGCTAGCTGATTGCCAAAATGACAGAGAAGGCAATCTAGAGGATATAAACGTTTCTTCTGAACAAATCTGTCTTGCCTACTACAGTCCAACAATCCTGAAGAGAGTAAAAGGGTTCTTTCAGGCTCCTGAAAATCATGGTATGTAGGACTTTTCTCTTGGGCGCGCGCTCGTGTCGCAAACGAGAGCGGCATTACGTAACATTTCGCCGTCAAACTTATATTATATATTGTGTCATAATATGCGCGAGGCAGAGAATGAAATCCCAAGTGGTAACAGAAGGAATCCGCTGGCAGGTGATCAAGGCCATGCTTGACGAATTTCCTGCACTGAGAGAAAAGGCAATGGAGTATCTTCTAGCCAAACATTCGAAGCGATAAAAATTCTTCTGTTTTCTGTTGGGACTAGCGACGTTTATTGTTGCAAAGAAAAGGGTGGGAGCTATCGTACATTATATTCCGGGCTCTTCTTGAGCAGGTGTGGAGGTGGAATTCTGATTCCGTTCTTGCAGTTACCGTCTTCGTCACCTTTGAGCAATTCATTGACTTCGTGGTAACGTTGTAGAAAATCGATACCTTTCTCTGTTGCCCGGTAGTTCTCTCTGTCATTACGAAGTACTCTTTCGAGCAAGTTGATCTTGAGCATGAATCTCAAATAGTCATTCAGCTGGGTGAAGCTTAGGTTGGCTCGATACATTATTTGGGTTTTCAGTGATCCTTCTCGGGATATTTCGAGGATTTCAGCAATTATATGGAGCTTGTCCCTTCTTTTAGCGGATGGATTGGAACCCCATGGATTCATTTTCTATATGCCTCTTTTAGAACTGTTTTCTGGAAGTGAAGAAGGCTCACGTTTTCTTAAGCCATGTTTCGAGCGAGACGTTATTACAAGAATTGACATATTCTCTAGAACTAGACTCTAGAAGCTGGGGAGACATCCGCGTAGGTTTTATTTGCTTCATAAGAATATCGTAGAACTGTGAGAAATATGTTGATTGGATTGATGTCTGACACGCATGATAACCTTCCTTTGGTCGACAAAGCTGTGACAAAGCTGAACGAGGCGAATGTTGAGCTCACGCTTCATGCCGGAGACTTCGTGGCTCCGTTTGTAGTCCGAAGGTTCAAAGGGTTGAAATCAAAACTGATCGGTGTTTTCGGCAATAATGATGGCGACCATGTCTTGCTGAAGAGGCGATTCAGTGAATACAAAAACCTCGAAATGCGCGGTACCTTTGCAGAGATTGTTGTTGGAGGAGTGAAGATTGCGCTCTTGCATGGAAGTGAAGGCGAACTCTTGGAGGCGTTGGTCAATAGCGGTTACTTCGATTTCGTGGTTCATGGGCACTCTCACAATGCAGAGTCGTATTGGAAAGGCAAGACATTTGTTGTAAATCCTGGTGAAGTCTGCGGCTACTTGAGTGGCAGGTCAACGATTGCACTATTGGACACAGAAAAGCGTGAAGTCAAGATAGTCGAACTATGACGATATCTTCTAGAAGGTGTCCAAGCGGCTGAAATAAAACTTGTCTCCGTAGGTCTGTTCAAACGATGCGCCATTGACCAAGGGCTTAAACATCATCACTCCATAGCTTCGCTTAAGTATCATGTATTTCCGTAACTCATAGACACCCAGCAATTTGGCATCAAGGACGGCTCTGTCGTAGACTGGGCCTCTTGCTCTCTGTTCGACGATTGCTAAGAGCGTGTGCATCTGTTCTTGATTCACTGCAACGAGTTCTCTTATCCAGGTGCCCGCCTTGTCTTCTTTGAATATGACGTATCCTTGCTCGTTAATTATGCACTGATTGGGTCTTATTCCCTCAATTTTCCTAAGCATGTTAAGATGGTTCTCGTCTCGTATCACAAAACCGGTCTTTTCTATCGTGACTTGATTGTATATTCTAAGTATCTCTCGGGAATCGAATCCCGTGATCCTTTTCTTACCAGATTGCTTTGGTCTTCTCTTCTGGAATGCTTTGTATGCGCTGGGATATTCTACAAGGTCAAGGTATCCTAGATTTTTGTAGAAGGAATGTGCTATCAACGCTGGGCTCGTGAAAAGGAAGGAAAATCGATAATGCTTCTCCTTGAAGTAATTGTGCGCTTTCTCCATCAGAGCTGTGCACACACCTTTTTGCGTGTGGCCAGGCAGCGTCGCAACACCGTATAATCCGCCTGTAGGTTCTGCTTTTCCTTTGAGGGTCCGCGTTGTAAGGTCCATAACACCGACGTGTCCAATTACTTCTTCATTTTCAACTGCGCAGAACCCGACTGGGCCATTCTTCAGTCTTGGGTCTATTTTTGTGAAGTAGTCGAATTGCTTTTGGTTGAAAACCCAATTGAAAGCATGATCCAACAGGGGGATCAATCCGTCTTTTGAAATGAGGTCTCTATAGGTGAGTATCTTCATTTTTCGACTATTCTCACCGTTGTGTGAAGGTTCGATAAAAATGTTGACCTTGAACGTTTTGCCGAGAATTTCTCGTTGTTTGCTTCTTCAGTTTTTGTTGAAGGGTTCTCTTTTCAAGTTTGCTTGCTTGAAAAGTTGTGCCAATTCTCGGTCATTTGCGCCGTTTCTCAGTGGAGTCAAAATGTCCGTGAGGTTATCGTTTCTCATCAGGCAAGGTTTGAGTTTTCCTTCACTGGTTAAGCGTAAGCGGCTGCAGTGGAGGCAGAACTCGGTATTTTCTGTTGGACGCACAACTTCAACAGTCACGTCGGGCAGACGGTATACACGCCGATTTTGCATGAACCGTCTGGTATCAACCTTTAGCGCTTTTTTCTTTAGATACAACTCATACGCATCCAGTGGTGCGTGATTTGCCAGATAGAATGAACCAGACACATTGACTGGTTCCAGCTCAATCAGCTGCAATATGGTTTCGGTTTCCTTCGAAAACTCGATCATTTCGAGCACGGCAGAGTCATTGATGTCTTTCAATAGAAGCATGTTAAGCTTGACGGGGGAAAATCCTGCCTCAACCGCGGCACTTACGCCTTTTACTACATCCTGAACGCTGCCGCCAGTCAATTTGTGGAAAACGTGTCCGTCGAGTGTTGGAAGGCTAATATTCACGCGCTTCAACCCGTTTCGATACAAGTCATCAGCCAGTGGTTCCAGCAAAGTTCCGTTTGTAGTCATAGATAGATCGGTCAGGTCACTTACAGTGGTGATTTTTCGGACGATGTCTAGGACGTCTCGGCGCACAAGTGGTTCTCCGCCTGTAAGTTTTATTCTGCTTATGCCTAGACTTACTGCGATTCTGGTTATTCGGGCAATCTCGTCGGTGGTCATCTCACTGTTGACTGGTTTTCTATGGGTTTCTTCTCCCTCACCATGGCAGTACGAGCAGCGAAGATTGCATTTTCTTGTGATTGCCACTCGGAGATTGAGAAGCGGTCGACCGCAGTTGTCTTTCAGGACCATCGTTATTCCCGTGCGTGCCTAACGATGACACGGCTGTCGCGTCATATAAAAGCTTGTTTGGTTGTGGTGCTGATCTGCAATGATGTATCGACAGACCTAAGTGTTTAACAGCGGATTATACTCTTGGTGGCTTGGTTGATAGAGATTTTTGTACATTCAAACTATCCATACATGGATGTTGAGGCTATCAAAGAGATGTCTCAGCATCCTTACTGCGCTTCCGGTGCGACTGAGGACTTGATCAGTGAAACTCTTTCCAAGTTTAAGGGGCGTATGCTTCCGCAGGCCGATTCAGCCATGTTGCAGTGCATCTGCGAGATCATTGGCGAAAGGACTGATGCAGTGAAGATATATGATCTGTCCAGTATGGGTGACCGCCTCAGAGCCTTGAGACATGGAGTTAGGAGAACGCCCGTTGTCTTAATTGACGGTTAAAAACACAGAATCTAGAAGTCATCCATAAGGTTCTTTCAGATCTTAAGCCCTTCAAGTGTGGCTTCTAGTGACTTCGCGGCAGCAAAAGGCTCTAATGTTAATCGACGAAATAATCTGTGGGGAACTATGGTCGTTTCATCGTTGATAGAAGTGTTCGTTCGTTCGTTCATGCGACAAGGATATTGATGTGGCTCACTATCGAGAGATGTCTTTTCACTGGCAGTGTGGTCTCGCTCAGTGGGCTTACGGGGAACTTGCGGCGCAGTTTAAGGGCAGAATACTGGCGGAAGACGACTTGACAACTGTGCAGCAAATCGTTGAACTTGCGGAGAAGGGGAATCACAAACTCAAAGTGTACGATATTTCACGTTTAGGCGATAGGGCTAGAGCGATGAAGCGTGGCGTGTTGAAGACGCCCGCTCTAATCGTGGACGGACAGCGTTATGTAGGTCTAGAAGAGATTTTGCGGGCGATTTCAATCAAATCAAAGCTATCATAGTCTACTCCCGCGCATGCTTGACAATGTGTGATGCTTCTGGCAAGATCATTTTTTCAATGCAAAGCCTCACAGCATTGGGTGAGCCTGGAAGACAGAAGACGGCTTTGCCCTTGGCTACCCCTGCTATGGCACGCGATAGTATCGCGGGGGATCCTATTTCGTCGTAGCTTAGGCGACGGAAAATCTCTCCGAATCCGGGTAGTGTTTTTTCTAGAAGAGGTGAGATTGTCTCAATTGTCACGTCTGAAGGGGCTATTCCGGTGCCGCCGCAGAATATTGCAGCGTCGAGCTCGGGCAGGGCTAGGGATTTTTTGACGCTTTTCTTGATGAGGTCGCTGTCATCTGGAATTAAGTTTCGCAGGACGACGGTGTTTCCGGCGTTTCTCAATAGTGTTTCGGCAAGGTCTCCGGATACGTCGTTGACTTTTTTCGCTTGCTTGGATTGGCTGTATCGGGATGTGCTGCAGGTGAAAATTGCGTATTTCAGTTTTGCGGGTGCTTCAGTCTTGTGTTTTCTGGATGTTTCGCTCATTTTTGTGAACGTCTTCTTTCAACGGGTTTTTTGATTTTCTTCTCGACGTGGATTTTTTCGATTGATGTGGATGGATATTGGCCTTCTGCGTCTTTTTCGTATTGTTTGACCATGTCCCATATGGTGAGAAGACCCACGGCTGTTGCTGTTAAGGCTTCCATCTCGACTCCTGTCTTTGCTTTTGTCTTCACTTTGGTTGTTACTCTCACTTTGGTTTGTTGGTCAATGCTCACGTCGACTTCAACTTGGGTGAGTGGCAGTTGATGGCAGAGAGGTATGATTTCGCTGGTTTTTTTGGCTGCTAATACAGCTGCGATTTTGGCTGTGTGAATGGGGTCTCCTTTTGCGATTTTTCTTTCTGCAATCAGTCTTATGGTGTTGGTTTTCAACTTTATTGTTCCTGTTGCGGTTGCTTCGCGGAGGTTTTCGGGTTTGTCTGAGACGTCGACCATTGACATTTTGTTTCTTCCTTTCTACTTGTTGTTTTGGTGTTGCCATGTGTCAATAAGGTTTTGCACTGCTTTTGCCTTGGCGGATTTTTCGTTGAGCCTGTAGAGGCGGATTCTTCCGAAGTGTTTGTGTTGCAGGATGTTTTCGTCTTCTAGGATTTTCATGTGTTTGCTTGCTGACATGTAGTTGATGTTTAGTCTGCGGGCGATTTCGGAGACGTTGAGTTCGCCGACGTTGTGCAGGACTTTCAGGATTTTCATGCGGAGTTTTGAGGAGAAGATGTCTTCGATGTTCATGTTTTTCATGGTTCCTTGTCCAAGAGGGTTCTTAGTTCTTTTTCCAGTTCGTGGGCGGGTATTCGGGGCAATGAGATGACTGTGGACCTGCCGCGTGAGCCTGTCCCGGAGGTTTCGGTTTCTACTATGCCGTGGTTAGTGAGGTCTTTGAGGTATTTCCAGAGTTGGGTGTGAGTGTGCGGTGATTTGTTGAATTCTTCGCATATGACTGCGTAGGTTTTTTCGACTTCTGTGAATGAGGCGTTTGCCTTTTGGCTTTGTTCGAACAGTGTGGCTATGGAGAGGAGGAACAGTTTTTCATGCAGGCTCAGGGTTGTCAAGTCGCTTTTTCGTAGTGCCGGAATTATGCCTGATACTGCTTTTCGCGCGCTTTCTGGCATGACGGTGTCAAGGTTGTCGGCGTCTGCGTGTTTGCCGGCTCGCCAGAGGAGTTCGATTGCGAAGCGTGCGTTTCCGTTTTCGGAGAAGGCGATTTCGGCTATGAGAGTTACGGTTCCTTCGGGCACGGTTAAGGGTTTGAAGGATATGGAGATTCTGTCGTTGAGGATGTCGATGAGTTGTTGTTTCGAGTATTTATGGAGGTTTATGATGTTGGATTGGAGGGTGCTTTTTGTGCTGGCGTCTAGTTGTTCGATTGTTTTTAGGTCTCGTAGGATGCATATCAGGGAGAGTCTTTGCGGTTTGTTTTGTCTCATTTCTTGCAGTCGGGTTAGTTTGTAGACGGCGTCTGATCCTTCTTTTTCGATTAGGCTTTCGAACTCGTCTAGGCTCAGGATTGTGTAGGCGTCTTGTTCGTCTAGTACCTGTGTGAGTGTGCGTAGGAGTTCTTCGGGGGAGTAGCCGCGTTTTGGGAAGTTGGGGTGGTAGGTTGAGACTACGTGTTGGAGGATGAGGAACAGGCTTCCTCTGTATTCTCGGCAGTTGACGTGTACGTAGCGCAGCTTTTTGCCGCGGGTGGCGGCTTCGTGGGTGATGTCTGCTCCGAAGCGTTGGGAGAGCGCTGTTTTTCCCGTGCCGACGTCGCCTGCTATTATGACGCGTTGGGCCATTTTTTCGGGTGATTGCAGGGCGAAGGCGAAGAATTCTTTCAGGAGGCGTAGTTGTTGTTCTCTGTGGGGGAGTCGGCTGGGGACGTAGTTGATGTCGAGTTTGGTTTCGTCTTTGAAGACGGTTTGACGCTGCGCCAATGAGTCTGCCTCACCCTATCTATGTGCGCTGGTTTGTTATTCTTTTCCCTGTTGCGGAACTTTGTGAGAATTGAAAAACAAAAACCTAATAAGTCGTCGTATCAATGTGTTAGCAAAATGATTCCAAAATATTTCTTCCTGACAAAAGGCGTCGGTAAACATAAGGAACAGTTGCAGTCGTTTGAGTTGGCTTTGAGGGACGCTGGGATACAGCACTGTAACATCGTGAGTGTTTCTAGCATTATTCCGCCGGGCTGCAAGATGATTTCTAGGGAGCGTGGTTTGAAGATGATTAGCCCTGGTGAGATAACTTTCATCGTCATTGCTCGCAACTCAACGAATGAGGCGCATAGGCTTGTGGCTTCGTCTATTGGGGTGGCTATTCCTTCGGGTAAGCATAACTATGGTTATCTTTCTGAGCACCATACGTTTGGGCAGCCTGATGATAAGGCGGGTGATTATTCAGAGGACCTTGCTGCTACTATGCTTGCTACGACTATGGGTATTCAGTTTGATCCTGAGACTGATTGGCATGAGAAGGAGCAGTTGTTTAAGACGAGTGGTATGATTATTAAGACGGCTAATGTTACGCAGACGGCGACGGGGGACAAGGGTGGTTTGTGGACGACGACGGTTGCGGCGGCGGTGTTTGTCAGAGGGATCGATGACATAGTTTTGAAGAAAGGCAGATCTTGACAGTTTGTTGGATTGACGAGGTTCACGGCGACTTTTTCTTATAGTTCTTTGTTTGTCAGCGTATGCAGGATATGTTACGGTGTCTGCGGAACTCACAGAATGGCTGCGTTTCTGGGTAGAGATGTAGGCCTTTATTGTGGACTGTTTAACATAGTTATTCGCGTTTTTTCAGCCAAAATCACCCTACCCCCCTCCCCTATGTTTTTACTGTAGAAGGGGCTTTGTGTGATGCTCGTTGCGGGTGTGTTGGCGGGGTTGCGGGCGATTTCCGAACGAGTTCCATGTTGAATTTTGCTTGGGTACTTTGGGAAAGAGGGGTTACTTTTTGTTTCCTTCTTCTATTCGTTTTCTGGCTGCGCGCGCCTGGCTTTTCTTGCAGACGCTATGACATGCGCGTACTCGTCGCCCTCGACAGGCAGTAGGTCCATCGGATTATACGGCCATAAGCCTGAATACATTTCTTCTACTTGATCAAGGATTAAGCCCGACTTGGCTAACACGTCCTTTAGCCGTCCTTCACTTGCGATTTGTCCGACGTTGTGTTTCTCCGCAAGCTTCATGCTTTCTGACCCTTCTCGATACCATAACGAAACAAAGTAAGTCCGCCCATTAGGGCGTAGAACTCTGGCACACTCTTTGAGCGCCAGCACTGTTTCAGGCACGTTGTCGAAGCCGAAAAATGAAGAAACAGTTGAGAACACTGCATTTTTGAAGCACAAGTGTTTGGCATCTGTCACGACGAGTGAGAGTTTGTCATAGGTTCCTGCTTTCAGGGATCTGTTCATTAAGCCGCGCAACGGTCTCTCATCAATGTCCGATCCTACTACCTTTGAATTTGCAGAGATCTTGTTGAGCAGGGGAAGAAGGAAAGTGCCCATCCCGCTCGCAACATCCAACACCATATTATCAGATTGGAGAACTGAACGACTGACGTAATCAGCAAGCTTTTCCATTATTTTCTGAGTGGCTGCTTTCTGGTCGTCTCTGAGAAAAGAATCATATTGCTGCCTCATTTCAAGGTATTTCTTTTCATTCGCGACGTTCACTTTCCATTCAAATTCCTTTTCAGACAGTCTGGCGTCTTTGAGCAACCCCATTTGTTCTTTGACCTGAAACATGTGTCCCGAGGGGCATTTGAAATGCCCGTTGACGTAGCGGCTTTCGCGAATTGTTCCTTCAAAGCGGAGCGAAGCTGAACAGATTGGGCAGGCAAGCAGTTTTCCAAGTTTATCGTGCATATACTTCACGGACTCAGAGTGGGTGTCCACGGCTATTTTAAGACTTCATCATCCATCACCTTTCGCCCGTAACGCTCATTTGAATCAACGTTTGTGAGAAAAGAATGCGAGTATCTTTTATTCCAAAACGATATTAACGAATAGAATCAACCCGTTACGCAGGTGAATGAATCGATGATCGATATACGCCTGCCCGTCATGATTGTTAACTTCAAGACTTATTTAGAGGCAACAGGGAAAAACGCAGTTGAGTTGGCAAAGAAAGCTGAAAAGGTCAGTCGTGAAACTGGCATTTACATTGGAGTAGCTCCACAGCTCGCTGACTTAAGGTCCGTTGCAGAAGCCGTTGAGATTCCTGTTTTTGCTCAGCATATGGATTCGATAAAGCCGGGAAGCTACACCGGTCATGTTCTAGCAGAGTCCGTGAGAGAAGCAGGAGCAGCTGGAACCTTGATCAACCATTCTGAAAGACAACTGAAACTTTCGGACATTGATGAAATAGTGAAAATCGCTCGTAAAAAAGGACTTATCTCTGTTGTCTGCGCCAACAATCCTTCAATAAGTGCCGCAGTTGCATCGTTGAAACCTGACATGGTCGCAATCGAACCTCCAGAACTCATAGGCACCGGGATACCTGTGTCTAAGGCTCAACCTGAAGTGGTCTCTGGTACTGTGGGGCTTGTTAGAGAGGTCAACGAAAAAGTGATCATTCTCTGTGGAGCCGGCATAAGTCACGGGGAAGACGTGACAGCGGCTTTGAAGCTTGGCACGCAAGGCGTGTTGGTTGCGAGTGGAATCGTGAAGGCAAAAGACCCGTATGAAATCATCCGTGAGTTTGCGGAAACGATGAAAATATAGTTGAGATGGAACCCTGTTTGAAAGTAGAACATGAATGCGCTGCGTGTATTCTCAGCAGAGGAGCAGCGGAAGCCAAAGAGGCAACTGCCAATCCTGCGTTACGTTTCCGAGCCATGTGTGATCTTCTGCGGATGCTAAACAAAGAGTTTCGTCCTACCTCTGTCCCAGCCGATTTGGGGACTAAGCGGGATCGCTTGATCAGACAGTTGACTGGAAACCCTGATCCCTACAAGAGAAGCAAAAGGATAAGCAACGAAAAAGCTTTGAAATTGTTACCTTACGCAAGAAAAATCGTTGAAGAGGGTTACACGCAAGAAGACAGGTTCAAAAGAGCCTGCTTGGTGGCGATGGTTGGCAACCTGATTGAATTTGACATTCCAGGGCACAAGGCGTCGTTCAGCAGTTTGAGAAAGAGTTTCAGAGAGGCTTCCAAAGACTTGGTTGTAAACGACCTCAACAAAGCCTTTGAACTTGTCAAGAAGGCTAATACGGTTCTGTATTTAACAGACAATGCTGGCGAAATCGTTTTCGACACGCTGCTCGTTGAACAGTTGAAGAATATGGGTCTAAATGTCATCGTCGCGGTCAAGGGCGGACCGGTGATTAATGATGCCACGCTTGAAGACGCCGAAGCTTCTGGAATTGCAAAGATCGCGGACAGGGTAATTACTACAGGAACGGATGCCGTCGGGTTCGCTGCGAAAGAAGTATCGAGAGAGTTTCTCGATGCCTACAAATCCGTCGATTTCATCATCGCGAAAGGGATGGGATACGCTGAAACCTTGACTGAATACAGGTTGAAGAGTCCTCATCTTCTGCTTCTAAGAACCAAATGCGAGCCAGTTGCCAACTATTTCGCCGTGGGCCGAGAGAAGAACGTTGCAAAGCTGATGCCCTAATGGAATTGCCTTCTATAAGTCTAGATCAGAATGTTCTTTCTGACTTTCAAAGTTCGATCCATCGAGAATGGTTGACAACGAACGGTCTAGGCGGCTACGCTTCTTCGACGGTTCTGGGCATAAACACAAGGAAATATCATGGCCTGCTCGTGGTTGCGGTTGATCCGCCGAGAGACAGAAGAGTGTTTCTGACAAAGGTTGACGAGGAAGTACTTGTCGACAAGGCAAAATGCCAATTGGGGGCAAATGAATTCAGAGACGTGTTTTTCCCTCAGGGCCACGGTTTTTTGAAGCGTTTCTCGATTTCACCTTTCCCAACGAGTGTTTATGGTGCGGGAGATGTCGAGGTCCAGAAAACAGTTTTCATGCCCTACCAAAAGAACTGCGTAGTGGTGCGCTATGGAATTTCAAATCGGAACGATACGGACGTTAAGATGCGTTTTTTCCCGCTTGTCAATTGGAGAAGCTTTCACGCGGTTACAGACCGATCGAGCAATTCCGAGTTGAGTCAGGAGCAGCATGACGGAACGCTCAAGATGACCTTTAAGACTCCCCAGTCAAACCTCCTAATTAAGACAACAGGAGGGAAATATCTCACCACTGGCCATTGGATAGAGCATATCTATCTTCGTGAAGAAGCTAATCGAGGAGAAAGCTGTCTCGACGACTGTTACCAGCCTGGGTATTTTGAAACAAACGTGGGCGCAAAGGAGACTGAGGATTTCTCAGTAGTTGCAGTTGCGGACAAAAGCCAAGAGAGGGCGGAAAGAACTCTGGCGGCGATACCAACGACCTCTGAAGGCCTATGTGGACTATTTGAGAAAGAGAGAAAAAGGCTGGAAAACATCGTAACGAGATTCTACAGTCTGAATGAGAATGTGGTCCCGTGCGACTGGATAAGTTGGCTCAGTCTTGCGACTGATTCGTTTCTGGTGCAGGATCCACGGGGTCGGGAAGCGTCCCAGATTGCTGGGTACCATTGGTTTGGATCGTGGGGGAGAGACACTTTCATTTCTCTTCCCGGCTTGACGCTTGTAGCGAGCAGGTTTGATGTGGCAAGAACGATTTTTCTCAGTTTTGCCAAGTATTGTAAGGGCGGGTTGATTCCAAACTTTCTTCCAGATGAATCCGACAAACCATCTTACAACACTGTCGACGCAACGCTCTGGTATGTAAATGCCGTGTGGCAATATCTGAAATATACGGGTGACTTCAATTTTGTCGAACAGAACCTGTGGAGAATGCTGAAGACTGTGGTTCAAAGCCACGTTGAGGGAACACTTTTCGACATACATGTAGACTGTGACGGTCTGCTCGCTCATGGTTCACAGTTGACGTGGGTGGACGCGTCGGTAGCCGGAGTGCCGGTTTTTCCGAGAGCCGGAAAAGCTGTTGAGATACAAGCATTATGGTTCAATGCTTTGAAGATCATGGATATGTTAGCAGACAGGTTCGGAGAAGGCGCGTTGGCGGAGAAATATGGGCTGATGGCTGAAAATGTTCGAGTGAGCTTTGTCAAGAAATTTTGGAATTCGGAAAGAGGGTTCTTGTGTGATGTGGTAGGTTCAGGTGGTTGTGACGATTCGTTGAGGCCCAACCAAATTTTCGCTGCAGCCTTGGACTTCACCATGCTGAGTGACAAAATGCGTGCGTGTGTTGTTGGCGTTGTTCAAAGGGAACATTTGACTCCTTGCGGGCTGAGAACTCTTGCCAAGAGTGATCAACGTTACGTTGGAACCTATTCTGGCGATAGGGAAAACAGAGACAAAGCCTACCATAGTGGAACAGTGTGGCCTTGGCTGCTCGGTCCTTTCACAACGGCATATCTCAAGACTAACCAATATGCTAGCCCTCGGCGTGAGTATGCATTTCAGAATTTCCTCAAACCATTGCTTACGCAACAGATTTTTCAAGCTGGCCTTGGAACGATAAGTGAGATTTTTGACGGCGATTCTCCGCACAAGCCCAGAGGATGCATCGCTCAAGCATGGAGCGTCGCAGAGCCATTGAGGGCTTACGTGGAGGATGTTCTGCTGGTAAGACCGAAATATGAGAAAGAGGTTCTCTCGTCTTCAGCCTGACGGAGATTTTCGCATGCTTTCCGCGGCAGTTTCAGGTGTCATCGTGTTTATGTAGACGCCGGTGCTTTTCTCGAACCCAGCCCAAGTTGCCAGTTTGGGATACACTTCCAAATGCCAATGATAATATCCTGCGGCGTCTCTGTCCGTGGTCAGGTGGAAGCCGTAATTGTATGGCGGATCATTTACTATGCTCTTTAGGCGGCTGAGACATTCTTTGAGTATTTCCGCAAAGGTCTTGGCGTCGTTCAGGGGCATTTCAAGAAGTGATGGCTGGTGTTTTCTCGGAAAGATCCAGAATTCCATTGGGTTCACGCTCGCATATGGCGCGAAGGCAATGAACTTTGAGTTTTCTATTATGATTCGTGCGCTTTTGCATTCTTTTTCAATGATGTCGCAGAACACGCATTTCCGTTGTTGTTTCCAGAATTTTCTTGCTGCCGTCATTTCTTCTTGAACGGTTGTGGGCACGTTTGGAGTTGCGATAATTTGGCTGTGAGCATGCGATAACGAAGCTCCTGCCTCTAGGCCGTGGTTGCGAAAGATTGAAACGTATCTCACATAGGGTTTAGCTGAGAGTTCCCGGAGTCTGTCAATGTAGCCCTCGACAACGTATGTGAGTTGTGAAATTCTCGCATCGGCTGGATGCTCGTCGTGGTTTGGAGATTCTATCAGTACTTCATGATGTCCAACGGCTGGTGCGAGGTTGGAGGTCTTGGTTATTGACAGGTCGGCTTTGTCTTGTGGGGGAGAGAACGCTGGGAAAAGGTTTGGGACGACGCGGATTAGCCAATTCTTATGCCTTCTAGAATCATTATCTCTTGCTTTGCGGATTCCATTCGCCGATTTCAGATAGACGAGGGCGGCTGGTGGGGTCATGTGCTCGTTGCCTGGGCACATTGGGCATTGGCTTGTCTTTGTTTGTTGTGTCGATTGTTTTGCGAAGTCTGTGGGTCTGCGGCTCCGAGATGTAGCGATGACGACCCATCGGTTTAAGAGGTAATCTTTGCGGAGCTCGTTGAAAGTCATAATGATGCCTCGAACAAACAATAGGATGTGCCATAGGCTTTTAGAACTTTCCAAGACTTCTGTTGCGCGAAACGTGAGAGAGGGGTGGGGAAT
>Ga0315279_10007016_pt1 | contig 14031 bp, 8 predicted proteins | sample YL17G06_20_MG_FD_203694 | JGI IMG/M metagenome (GOLD analysis project Ga0315279, IMG submission 203694) | Sediment microbial communities from Yellowstone Lake, YNP, Wyoming, USA - YL17G06_20 | ecosystem: Environmental > Aquatic > Freshwater > Lake > Sediment | place: USA: Wyoming | collected... | reverse complement strand
TAACTTCGACATTGCTCTTAGAAGGCCGCCGCGCTTTCTGGGATCTGTCTATCCATGCTGCGCTACGGACCCCGCCATCAGTGATATGAAATGTCGGATATAGTTTTATCCCCTATTGTGGGGCGTCTATCCCACTGTAGCGGCGAATCTTTTGGGTCTTCTGAAGAGCATTATGCCGTTTTTCTCGGTGACGTATTCGAAGCCTACGGCGAGCGTTTTCTTTGCTTCTTCTACGGTTGTGGCGGTTGAGACGTCGAACTCGTCGTCTTTGAAGGTGACTAGCTGAGTGTATTTCATGGTGTTTTCTATGTGTTTGTGTCCGAGGAGTTAGCTGCCAGACTTTAAGAGTGCCACGGAAGAAATCGACGAGAAGGTGTTCGGCTACATAAGCGCCCATGGAGGAACGGTTTCAATGAGGCAAATGGCAAAGGACCTAGAGCTGACGCTCGGCGAGATCAAAGGATCAATAGAAAGATTGAAGAAGAAAAACTTCATGGAATAACCCACCGTTGATGTTTTTGCCGCTCGAAGCATGCCACCACTTCGCAACTTTTACTGTAGCCACAGTGTCATTCGAAGACATAATCTGCTCTAGGCAAACGGAAAGTGTCGCGCGAAACTGAAGTCTATTGTTTCATCACTCCCGCATCTTTCAGCCTTTTGATAGAGGCATCCAGTTGATCTCTGGTCAAGTTGAGGTCTTTGGCGGCTCTGGAGAGCGACACTGTTCCGCCATGGGCTCTGATATAGTCTAGGACTATGGAATCCACAACGTGGGGAGGTGTGGGTTTTACTCTTTGCATCTCTGCTTTTGAGGCTTCACTCTGTTCATGTGTGAGGGCTGCTGGAGGTTTGGTCTTGGGCAGATGCAGGATACCGTTCTTGAGTTCCAATCCCATGTCTGATTTCTCTTTCATGAAGCGGTCGAGAACGTAGCCTTTCCATTTCTGGGGTATTGCTCCGATGGCTTGCACGTTTGCCTTTCCCTCTTCGGTCAGTTTTGTCTCTATGGCGCTGGTCCACACTGGAAGTCCGGCCCATAGTTCGAGTATTTCGGAAACATCTTCCTGAAGTGCTTCGCTGTCTTCGAGCAACCGTTCTAGCTGGGCTGAGGCTTCGGCCAGCCCGCCAGTTCTGGCAAGGTGCTGAGCTTCGGTCAAACCTTTCTGAATCCTTTCAAGTTCTTTCTCTTCATCTGACATTTCTGGACGCGCGAAGATTCTCTTGGCTTTTCCGAGTTTTCTTTGGGCTTCCTCCAAGTAGCGTCCGACTTCTTTTGACTTCCTGTCCATTTCTACAAGCTTGGTTCGTTGCATGGTGGTTTCCTCCTCGAGTCTCTTCGTGTCTTGTTCAAGCGTCTTGACGAGAGCTGAAGCTTCATTCAGTTTCCTATCTTGGCAGAGTATTGCCACGCTGCTGGCGTTAGAATGCAATCCGTTCAGTCTGTTTTCGTGTTCCTCAGTGTTGATGCCAAGCATTGAAATATCCTTGATAGCTAGTCCTATTTTCTCGAGCCTGGAACCAATCGCGCTCGCTTGGCTTGTCAACTCGTTTCTCTCTTTCTGCACATAGAAGATGTTCAAAGCAAGGCCTACGAGACCTGCAGCGGTGAGTGTCGCCACCGTAAGAATAGTGCTGTAAGGAGTCTGGCTCGCTAGCCCTCCGGCTACCGGGAATGCTGTGACGGTTAGGGAGGCCAAGACGTGGTTGAAAGAGGTCCATTTCCTGTACCATTGAGCTGTTTTGAAGGCTAAGTAGCCTGAAATGCACCACAAGGCGGGGATGATCCAAGGGTATATGTCGTTGAGAAATGCGTTGAACATGTCGTTTCCAACTTTAAGGGCTTTAAGCCAATACAGACTCGCGGCCATCGGGCTGTTGGCGTCACCGCTGTTGGTTAAACTGGTGTTGGCGTAAGCCCAGAAAGTCTCGGCTATGGAGACGGGTTTGAAGTCTGCCATTAGTGGTGTTTGGAAACTGGGGGCCTGAGTTTCCACACGGTAGCTCATTCCAATCAAGCCGCTAATTGGTCCTCCAATTATGAGCAGAAAAATCATTGCTAGGGAAGCGCAAAGCCCTGTAGTTGCTCCGTCTCTGGCGGAAAAAGCTAGTCCAGCTATCAATATGGGCAGGAATGAGAGGAAGCAGAGTTGGGGAATGAACGCTAGCTCTATAGAGACTAGTACGAGGAACCCGTTGACCCACTTAGTAGTCGTTGCAGCCAACGGCAAGATACACACCAGCAAGTAAGCTACTAGTAATGGGGTTGCCGCTGTTTCTTGGTGAACGGCTGAAGGGATCGAAAGGAGAACTCCTAATGCCAGAGCTTCCCTGGGATACCGTATTCCCAAGGCTCCTAGGGCAGCGCCAAACAGCAAAGCAATGTAAACTGGATAGAAAGGTATCAATATGAAAAGGCATGTGCTAGAAGCGAAAATGAACACCATTCTGGCTAGCAATCTTGTGCTGTGTTTTTTGGACAGAGCTAAGAGCTTCGTGATGAGTTGGTTGACTGGAGGATAATCCAAGGCCAGAGCTCTTCCGACGCCTTTTCCACTCTTCTCTACACTTTTCACTGGCGATCCCAGTTATGCAAATCAACAGAACAACCCTATTTCCTTTTCCCAAGAAGCTCGTGTCAATTGGGATAACGGCCTCTTTAGGCATGCGTTCATGGCTGTCTGTTCTTGATAGCCAAGACCATGAGGCACAATGATCAGTGCCTTGTAACAGAAACCATCGGTCTCTTTGAATGAGAAGGAAGCTTCTCTCCGCATGCGGACACGAAAGAGATAAGTGTATGCTTGGGAGGATAGACGAGCCGCGAAAAGGGAAACCAGAGATAATCTTCACTTAGAAGTGAGATGCGTGAAGAGGAGATTCAGCTGTGAATATGGACAGACACAAGTTGAACAACGCGGCGTCTAACCGCCGGCGCACAGTCAAGTGCCTGAACAGGCGAGAGTTGCGCTCTAGTCTATGAGATGCTTCTCCTTCAATTTCGTGATTGATTCGTTCAGTTCGTCCAGAGTCAGGCCGAGATCATCAGCCATCCGGCTCATTGAGACTGTCCCTTTGTGGTCGGTTATGTAATCTAGCACGGCGTAGTCAACTTCCTCCAGCGCTAACTCTCCACGAGGCAGAGGTTTGACCTCTTCAACTTTCCGTGTCTTTGAAGGAGGCGGGGGCGCAATGAACGGAGGCGGTTTCAGTTTGTTTCTTTCGATCTCTCCAGCCCTTGCTTTCCTCTGCTGACGTTTGATCAGGGCAATGGATACTGCTAAGACTCCTCCCAAGCCGAAAATTGCCAACCAAGGCCAGATTCGCAGATACAGGGGAGTTTTCACCTGTACGCTAATTGTCGTTTTGTTTTGAGCAGAATTGCCTGCTTTGTCTACAACTGTCAACGTAACGTTGTAGGATCCAGTTTTGCTGTAGACGTGGGTGACGATAGGTCCTGTACTGTTTGCTTCATCTCCAAACTGCCAGAAGTAAGTATCAATTCCCGAGCAGTTGTCAGATGAGTCTGTCGCGTTTAGTATTATCTGTATGTCCACTTCAGCATCTTTGGGCAGCTTGATGACTGCAATGGGTCCAGTCTTGTCAAGTCTGATCTCTTCGAGAAAATGGTGGCTTTCAGCATTTCCCGCCTCATCTTCGCTCCAGTACTCAAGCGTGTTGTTCGCGTCTTCCCTTGTGATATGGGGAAATCCATCAACAGCAATGCTCATCACCGGTCCCTTGTTCGTTATGTAATAGGTTGTGACTTGCCCTCCGAAATTGTCAGAACACGTTAGATTCAAGTGGAAGTCAGAGTTTGTCCAATTGCCATCATAGTTGCAGCTCGTCTGGGGTGCCGACTGATCTAGGATGATCGACGCATTGAATGTTTGAGACACGAGACCCGCGAAATCCGCAAGCTGAGCATAAACAGTCTTTGACCCTTCCCCCGAGGCCAGATTCCATTGCCTGGATCCAGCAATAGGCTCCCAACTCATGTTGCCCCATACCCCATCATTGCTTAATCGCATGTATCGAACGCCGGAAACAGAATCATGACAACTTAATTTCAGATTAACTGCGGACGAATTCGTGTAACTACCATTGTCATTTATGGTCAGTGACCCTGTTGGGCGATTCTTATCCAGCTTGATGTTTGAAAGCAACTTGTGAGGTCTCTCTTCGTTTCCCGTACAGTCAACACTCCAATACTCTAAGGTGTTGTTGCCGCCTTCCACGTTGATGTATGGCTGTCCGTTGACTCTAACGGTTCCGTTCAGCACGCCGTTGACCACATAGAATGTTTCGGCCACACCACTCAGATCATCAGAAGTTGTCAGAATTATTGTAAAATCAGCGGTATGCCACAAGCCGTCACAATCGTCTGAAGTTGAAGGCGAAGTGAAGTCTATTCTCTTGAACTTGAATATCCATTCTTTGCCAGGACTACCATGCCAATCTCCATTAATGTCACAGGCTTTTATCTCGTTCATACCGTCTGAATCGCAGTCCCCGATTATGGTGCCCGCAAGCACACCGACCGTGTCGGTTATTGTTGCCTTTTCCACGTATGAAGCTCCAGTCCATCCTATAATGTGTAAGTACCCTCCTCCTACTACGAATTCGTTCTTTCCATCATTGTCAGCATCGCCTATCGCGACAGCTTCTATCACCGAGTATTCCGAGGGCCAACTGCCTTCCCACACTTTCACGTACTCGTCGCCGTTCCATTCAACGAGAATAGCTGCCGCACCATGAAATTCAGGAGCACAGTTTCCTATGCCGATCTCAGGTACCCCGTCTCCATCAACGTCCCCAACCGTGACACCGTAATGAGTTCCAGCGAATATGAGGTCGCCGTAGACAAGCTGCGGTTCCCATCCCGCCAATGCCGTGTTCCAGTTCAGCGCCCACGTTCCAGTCGTACTAATACTACCGTTCGATATGCAGACTATGACTTCGGTTTTTCCATCGTTGTCTGTGTCCCCACTCCAAAGCATCGGGGCCTCCCAATCGTACCCAGATAGCATCCACTTAGCTTCTTCAACAAAGTGACCATTCTGCCAACCAAGCGCTATGACGTGGAAGGGAGTACCTCCCCATGGAGCATTAGCCACGAGAATCTCCACAATACCGTCATCGTCATAGTCACATGAGTACACATCGAAAACAAATGATGCGTAGTAATTATCCAAAGTCGCAAGGTTTGTTCCATCAAAGTCGTAGGCCCACACACCATCGCTTGTCCCTGCATATGACCATGATACAGCGAACTCAAGATCCCCATCGCCATTGAGATCAAGAATAGTTGAACCGGAAGGAGATGGGCGATAACCAGTATGGTAAGTCCAGCTGTATTCTTCACGGTATGTGCCCAACCTTGCATCAAAGGATATTATGCGTTCCACTCCAGTCGTTTCATATCCGCCGACCAAAACCTCGTTCACTCCATCCTCGTCGATATCGCCAATCGGCTGCGATTGCTGCGAATGACCCCACCCCCCGTACTCTTTATCCCACTGAAGCAACCATTGAGAGCCTACTGCCAGAACATTATTGTTCGTCCTAGATACGTTGATCCCAACGTAGTTCGCATCTGGAGAAAAAAGCTCCTCAGGACTTGAGGCACGGTCTCTGCTTTCGACATCGCTGAAGGCAACAAGGAGGGTGGGCGTTCTATAGATTCCGGTCTGAGACAAGAGTAGCAAGATACCTACGACTGCAAGAACCAAGGTCTTTCTTGGACCTGGAAGTGGTGACTGATCGAACAGCATACTGCACAATACGCTTCCAGCTCATTCTCGGAATCGCTCCCTTATAATCCTTCCTTGTCCTTCCATACCATATTGCATTTGATGAATATCCACACTGATAATGTGGCACTTCCCTGTCTGGAAGACGATTCCGCAAAGCATTTATAAACACACAGCGATAGTTTGTTTTAGAAGCTTCTAGACAGGAAGAGGGCAAAGAAGAATGAAGAATGCATTATCGATAGTTTTGATTATATTGCTTGTCTTCCCGGCGTTTCAGATTCTGACAATATCCCCTGTGTCTTCAGCTGTTGATGAGTATTTCATCTACAGTCGGTTTGATCCATCAGGTATTGGTGACGTGACCGCTGCAGGAGGTTACGTAGAATATTATGGAGTGCCTGAATGGGGTGACGAGATACAGTACGTGTACTTCTTGTCAGGAACTACTGGATACAGGGTCAGAGTAACAGTGACGGACGGAGATGGAGACGGCAAGATCGAACCCCGACAACATCCGAGCCACTACCTTGCGGGTTTCGTGGGAGCTATTGAGCCGAGACACTTTGAGATTGTGTCTTCAGCTGATCTTGACGGCCACACATCTGGGTCGAGTGGACACACTGAAGAGTTTTACGTAGACTCAAGCGGCGTCTATCTTGGAGCCTATCCTTATGGAATCAATAAATGGGATCACGATTGGAATTACGTTGGCAAGATTGCTAGCTCTCCTCCTGAAAGATGCGAGTCGATGGCTTATAATCCTGCAGAAAATATATGGTACGCAGGTGGTCGAGACCGCACTGTTTACCAGCTGAAAGACACGGATGGTGATGGGAGTTTTCTTGACGAAAGTTGGCAAGCCGTCTTTACTTATCCGAATTATAGTGGAGATCATCATGATGGAATGGAGTATGTCGGAGGATACCTTTGGATTTCGGACATGACTTCTGACGTAATAGGCAAATGGCAATACAACCCCACGACTAATACATGGCAGGAACTCGCTCGCTTCACCTACACGGAGCCCGCTGATGTAGAAGGCATGGGCTTTGGGCCCAACGACCATTTCTGGGTCGGAAGTGGCTGGGGCTCTGGATCATACCTCTATGAATTAGGTAATGAAATTACTCGCGGATACCCGATAGCAGACGCTGGAGACGACGTACTCAACTATCCACCAACCATGCCTATCAAATTCGATGCTTCAGAATCTCATCATACAGATCCAGCCAAGCAGATTGTACTATACGAATGGGACTTTGAAAGCGATGGAACCTGGGACTACAGTGGCACCGATTTGACGGCTGAACATGCATATCCTGCATACTACGATCCTGGTGGCAGCATCGATTGGAGCAAAACAGCAAAAGACTATACCGCAACCTTGAGAGTCACCGACAACAGTGATCCACCTCTTCAAGACACAGACACATGCATCGTGCATATCACGGCTCCACCGTGGAAGCCCGTCGCAGATCCAGACGGACCATACGAGACCTACAAAGGGATACCCATACAACTGGATGGCTCTAAATCATATGATCCAGAAAGCAAAATGTATGCGTCGAATCATCCCTGGTACGAGACAATAGCAACATACGAATGGGACCTTGACAATGACGGGCAATTCGACGATGCCGTAGGTGTCAACCCAACATATGCATGGAACGGCGAAGGACTCTACATTATAGCTCTCAAAGTAACAGACTCACAACCAAGCGGTCCTGGAGGTACAGTGGGCACCTTGGATGTGGATGCAAAATTCACAACAGTTGTCATAAAGGGAATTAGGGTTGCCAGGGTTGCCACCATCTTTGCGGAATTTTCACCCAATACTCCTGCGCCAACGCTCTTCAACTACGATGACTTCAAAACTGACATAGCGGATTATTATGGGGAAGTATCTTATTCGGCAATCCTTGTCGACCTGGAACCGTACGGTCTAGGCAGTCAAGACTGGACGTATAGCGTTCCTCATGATCATGACTATTATGGAGCGGGTCGGGGTGACAATGCCTGGGATTCTCTACGAGGATTAAACAAAGAGAAAGATTTTGCTTGGGATGCCATAGTAGCTGCTGATAAGGACATAGATTACGATAACTTTGATATCGTAGTGGTAGTCCATGCCGGATTCGGTGAGGAACAGAACGTACAGCAGAGTGATATGTGGTCGCAATTCTTCGCTGAAAGTAGAAAAACCTCTTCAAACAATGATAACGATGCTGATGTTGCAAGAAACTGGATAGTAGTCGCCGAGCAGAATCCAGTTGGAGTCTGGACTCACGAATTGGGTCATGCTTTGGGTCAGGTTCTAGTTGGTAAGACCCTCCCAGATAGATATATTAACGGCTGGATAGGCAATTGGGGTTTGATGTGCGCTGGCGGCTGGGTATCACCGCCGACGCACTTGTGCTCTTACAGCAAGAATTTCCTTAATTGGCTGACATACAAAGAAATAAGCTATGGAACTTATTGGATCAATTCTCTTGAAACAATGAAGCTCAATGACCAAGTCTCAATCTTCAAATACAAGAAAGTTTGGTATGAAATCCCAAACTACTACATAATAGAAGCAAGAACTAACCTTTACGGAGATTTTAGCGACGCAATACCCTACGACTCCGCCGTATTATTATACAATGTCGATGTGAGACTGCTTCAGCCTGACACGGTGAATCTTTTGCCCGCCAACGTATACTGGAAAGGAGCGCAAGTTGTGACAACAAAGGGAGGAAGCTATTCTGATCCAGACGCCCAGGTGAGCTTCAAATTCGTCGATTCGCGAACAGATGCTAACAAACTGGAAACTAGCGTTTCAGTCGAACGTTTCACCGCTAAGAGACTCAAAGGTGCGTCCATCACGCCAGCAGCTAGTGTGCTCGGGGCTCTTCAGTCCATCCTAAACGTTCCACCCCAAACTATTCCTTCACTGCCAGACATAGATTTGCACGCCTATACAACGGAGGGAAAACATGTTGGCACAAACTATGCGACTGGAGAATATGAAATGCAAATACCAGACGCGATCGCTTCTGGAGACCTCCTTAACGGTAGGGAATGGATTTTTGTGCCGGACGATGTTGAGGTGCAATTTGTAGTAAGCTCAAAAGACATACAGAAATTTCTGGGATTGTACCCTGATGCAATCAATCTGACTAATGGAACAGAAGCATTCGTACTGAGCCTTGTCTACTATGATTCTGACGGAAATCGATGGGAGTCAGCCCCTCCGACACGACAGATTGACTCAGGACGGACACTTTGGTTCACCCCCATTATTGTTGATAACCTTGATGGAACATATACCACTGAGTTAGCCCCCGACATTGCACCCCCGACTACGACGGTGTTAGTAGGAGAGCCAAAATACATTGCCGATAGGATCTACCTGACCAATAACACGCTAGTTACATTGGAAGCTACCGACACACCTTCGGGTATCAACTCCACTATTTACAGAATATGCAATACTACATATGATAGTGACTGGAAAGTGTACACATCGCCTTTCTCTTTGTCAGACCTCACAGATGGTGAATACACAGTAAACTATAGGAGTGATGACAACAGTGGAAACTGCGAGCCATACCGCAACCAATCACTATATCTCGACACCTCACCACCTAACACAAGTCTGGCCGCTGGATATCCGCAATATGCTTCTGGGGTGACTTATGTTACGCAAGGAACGACATTTACTCTGGACGCGATTGACGCTGGATCAGGCGTGCAGTCCATGTTCTACAGAGTCGAAGGTCAAGGCAGCGATTACTTGCGATACCAGAGTCCTTTCAGCCTCGTGTCTCTAAGCGATGGCAACTACACGATCACCTATTTCAGTGTCGACAGATTGAACAACACGGAGGCGACCAAGAGTATGTTTGTTTTTGTTGACAGCACAGCTCCAGTAACAACATGCAGCCCACGTGAGGGTGACTATTCGCAATCGATGACTGTAAGCCTCTCGGTTACCGACGTCGGCTCAGGAGCTAATGAAACCTTCTACAAGATTGGACAAGGGACTTGGATCAGGTACACAGGCGAGTTCAACATCACCAGTTCAGGTCAATACAACATCTCCTTCTACAGCGTGGACCAGCTTGGCAACGCTGAGCAGCCATGGTCCCTCAAGTACGTGATTAGTGCGCCTTGGAATCCTGGGCTTCTGCTTGCTGCAGTTTTGGCTATTGTCTTGTTGATTACCGTTCCGGCTCTCGTACTATCCGTGAAACGGAAACCTCGACCTTCTGCCAAGACAACTCTGTATGGGTCAAAAGGACCCGCAATCAAGGCCTGCCCCACATGTGGGCATGTCTTGTCCTATGCAGAACAATACAAAAGATGGTACTGTAGCAGATGCAGAAAATTCGTTGACTAGTTTCTTGACGAGCGCCTTGCCAAGCCAGTGTCAACGCACTCACGCCAAACTAGTTTGAGTCGCTTGGCAAAGCAGAATTGGATTCACCGCTAACCCACCATGGTAGGCATACGTTTATCCTTGCGTGATTCTTCCTGTTTTTTTGAGTCGTTCTATGGAGCTTCTCAGTTCATCAATAGGAATGCGCAAATCTTGTGCTGCTTTTTCTAGGCTTATGGTGCCACTATGGTCAGCAATGTACCTAAAGACAGTTTGATCACCAATGTTTGGCTCAGGTTGAGCTACAGGTACGGGCTTGCTCTTCCGTGTGCCTTGGTCTGTAGCAGTTCCTCTTGTTTTCGGTTTCTTTGCTTTCAGTTGCTTTTTCAGATTCAGAATGGTTTCATCCTTGACCTTTATTTCTTCCTGCAAATCCTTGATGGCTTTCTCTAACCTCTCATAGTTCCCATATGCTCCGTCCAACTCTTCTCCGAATTCCTGCACTTGCCCTTTCAATTCCTCTATGTTCAGAGAGCCCCTACTTCTGACTGAAAAAGTTGTCTTCTCTCCGTCAACACGCCGAAGGATTTCGCATGGGGCCTGTCTCCTCCACAATCCTGTGTCGCGGCTATAACCCCTAGGACACTCGGGCTCCAAATAATAAACGCAGTTGCCGCATTCTCGGGGCGAATCAGCTGAGCTGATAACGTGGGGCGAGTCTGAGCCTTTCGGGTTCTTCCTTGGCCGTTGCTCCTTGAGCAAGTCGCATCGTATTTCGCAATTTCGCATACTGCACAAATGACAGCAAGCATCCTTGGTCTCATTTTGGCAAGCTTCCAGCCTGAGGACCACCCTGTCAGTGTCACCTTCCTTTACTGCGCGGCAAGTATCGTCTCCAACAAGATAGGTACATTCGAAAGCTAGAGGTCGCCCATTCTTTGTCAAACCTCTTTCACCTGAGCGCGCGCTAGAACATTTCTTCACCGTATGCGAGTCCCGCAGTGGGGACAAAACCTAGAGTCTTGCGTCAGCGGCAGTTTGCACGCAGGACAGATTCCTGTCAAAATCTGTGAAGAATAGCCATAGGCGTAGGAAGAGACGCCATGTAAGTTCCAAGTAATTCCAAGGGCTCCTCCGATTATGCCGAGAATATTAATTCCGCCTATTATTGAAAAAAATCAACACTATGATTCCCCATTGGGAGTGCTGCTCTGGCTGCTGATATAGCATCACTGCTCCAATTATGATCACGAATGCGCATATCATTATCCAGCCTGCTAGAAGGAAGAATAGTGATGCGCCTGGAAGCATGAGGAACGGGCCCACTATCCCAATTAGAAGAAGGCTTCCGAACAATGAGAGTATTCCTCCGATTAGAGATATTACGGAGGCCGCTGTAGGTCTTTCATAATAGCTCAAGAAACGATCCCACCATAGCCTACAAGCTGCCTGTTCATATAAGATTATCTGACCAGAGGTCTAGAGAAAACAACGGTTACACAGCATCGTTGCGGTCAGTTCACCATGGCAATTCCACGTCTAACTGGCGATCGTAGTGAACCTTTGTAAACGAAGATCTGCTTAGCATATAACGCGATATCTCCCATCGCCCCCCAATGCACTGATCGACTGACCTAGGACTATGTTTCTTGGTTTGGGAGCAAGTTGGGAACAGTTGCATTTATTGTGACGTTAGGAACAGGGTTATATCCTCCGGATGAGTTCTTGCTTTGATAACTCAGGGCTATGTTAACCGCATCACGCAGGAAACCTGTGTTTGTCACGTTAACGCGGAAAGTTGCGTTTCCTCCTACCGAAGCCAGCTTCTTAAATCCATCCACGGGGGCTGTGGAATTCGGGTAGACTGCCTGGGGTTTTGAGAAAGAGGCGTTGTAGAGGTCATTCCCTCCGAATTCAGCAAACAGTGTGTAATTCCCCGGAGGCTTCGCTGCATAGTCCCCTGATATCGCGTATTTCCCATTGGAATCTGTCTGGTTTCGACCGATTTCTGACGTGGAGGGCTCAGTCTGGTTACGGACGACTATTGTCGCGTCTACAATCGCCCTTCCATCGCGGATGTCCGTTAAGGACCCGCTAATGTATTTGGATTTGATTGTGTCGATGGTAAGATTCGTATTTCTCTTCCCAACTTCGAATTCTATTTTGGTGGAATTGCGTTCGTATGTCTCGTTCCCAAGGAACACTGCTTCCAGCGTTATTTTGGCTGGTGAATCCCATTGAATTGGCTCAGATTGGAATGTTCCATTCTTAACAGTGCACGCATAGTTTGTCGATATGCTTGGGCGGTTGGAGTAAGCAGCTGAAATGGTCAAATTCACGTTTGGCTGTGTCCTCCAAAGGTCAGCAAAAGGATCTTCGGTCCAAAGGACCAAAGTGCCATTAATCTTGACCTTCTCCCCCCACACGAAACTCTTTCCAGGCTTTGGATCAGTGATGTCAATGCTTGCAGGCCTCTTGATCACTTGAACTGTGGCATTCTGAGAGGCGCGCATTTGCACCCCCTTGCTGTCAGTGATGTTTACGAAGAGTTCAAACGTGGCAGCGTGATCTGATTCCAGCACATATTCTGCAAGGCTTGCATTTTTCTGGTTGACAGGTGCAAGAGTCTCGTTGGTCTCTCTAATATACCACGTGCAGTCGAGTGGCGGAGTTGCCTCCGAAAAGTCTGCGAAGAAGCGTTTGTTGTCACCCACAAGCATCCCCCAAGATTTTGGCTCTATTGCCGTCGAGGTGCCTTCTGGTCTCGGAAGCAGTATGATGATTGACGACGCTACTAGTAAACATGCAACTGCCACGACGATGACCATAGTGTACAAGATTCTAGGTCTTCTCGAGTTTGAAGCAGCTCTCATTTCTCCGCTATGATTCCTGTTCGGTCTGCCAGCGTCAAAGTCTGATTGGGTACGTGGATACGGCTCTTCTCGGGTTTGTTCTTGAAACTTCGGGGGTATGACTTCTTCGCCGGGGTTAAACATGTGCGTGTATTCCTCATTTATGAGGACAGGCGATTTTGTGTGCATGTCTATGGTGAAGAAGCCTATCTCGTCTTTTGTAGGATCGATGACTAGCGAGACTATGTAAGGAGAGAACTGTTGAAGCTTCATTTGAGTGCGCATATCGATGTCTGAAATGAACACGCCAAAACCTGGGTGCGAATGGTACCATCCGACAATATTGCCCTGCACTTTTCCGCTGATTATGCTGTCTGCGATTTTCGCTATGGCCTCAGGCGTGAGTGATGCACGAGTTCTTTCCGAAGTTATTTCTCCAGTAATGGCATCTTCGATTACCAGGACGTTGTTCTCCATGCGACCTGTCAGTAGCCCGATGACTTCCTTTTCGATGTTCTCTTGAGCGTCTATTCTGACTTTCTGAACGGCAACGTTGGATATACTCACGTAGAACATGGTTTGCACCGACAGGTTAGGGCCACTATTTCTTGGAGATAGCCAATGCGCCGCCCACTACTCCGGAAACCACTCCAACGATGAATCCTCCGCCAACCAGCACAGACAGCAATGAGAAGATGAGCACAAGAGATGCCCCCATGACTTCAATTGTGGGGTAGTAAGTGATAATCGCACCGAACAGTACCAGTATTCCGCAGATCACGCCTAGGAACATCAGAAACACAGGGTCAAAGCTGCTAAGCCACGGGAACAATTGTCCGAGCTGAGCCTGATAGAATTTCACCAGCAGGCTATTCACGAAAATGAGTGTACCTGCCACCAGCGAGAAGACAAAACCCATAACGGCTCTCTGTACTGGAAGAGCAGACTGCGTCGTCGGGCCTGGAAACTTAGCATCGCATTCTAGGCAGAAAACCATGTCGGCGCCGCGGGGTTTTTAACACGTTCTACATATGGAGCGGCCGCATCGGCTGCAAGTATAGAC
>Ga0315279_10007015_pt1 | contig 14031 bp, 12 predicted proteins | sample YL17G06_20_MG_FD_203694 | JGI IMG/M metagenome (GOLD analysis project Ga0315279, IMG submission 203694) | Sediment microbial communities from Yellowstone Lake, YNP, Wyoming, USA - YL17G06_20 | ecosystem: Environmental > Aquatic > Freshwater > Lake > Sediment | place: USA: Wyoming | collected... | reverse complement strand
TTGTTCTGGACCGATGAGCGGGAGAATCATGTACGTATAGCGTCGGGTCAAGTGTTCGAGTTCATCCATGGACATCTTCTTTGGATCACACGCAACCCCTCCTTTTGCTCCACCGAAGGGGATGTCTACGACGGCGCACTTGAGCGCCATTAGGGCCGCGAGTGCTGTCACTTCTTCCAGGCTCACGTCCGGATGGTACCTGATTCCGCCTTTGCTTGGGCCTTTCACGTAGTTGTACTGTACACGATAGCCGGTGAAGATCTCAACTTCGCCATTATCCATCTTGACGGGAAAGGTGACCATTAGGCTTCTTCGAGGCGTCCTCAAGGTCTTGTGAATATTGTGATCAAGACTCAGCTTCTTTGCGGCATCGTCTATTCTGCCAATTACGTCATCAAGAAACTTCTGACCCTGAGACATCAAAACATCCCTTCTTCTTTGCCAAGTCCGGGCATATGCTGATATAAGAACTCACCATGAGGGCGTGAACCCTGCCCAGGAACCGTACTATTACAAATACAATTCCGTGGCAAATGTGGTAATCATGTTCGAGCCAATGTTGACTGAGGACCAGCGGAAGCTGAGGGACGATGTCCGAGAGTTCGTTCGATCCGTGCCACGCCAATTGATCCTGGACATGGATGCCGACCGGGTGCAGTACCCGCGTGACTTTGTCCGTGAAGCCGGCCGGCGAGGACTGTTGGGCTTGCGGTTTCCTGCCAAGTACGGTGGGCGGGGGCTAGGATGGAAAGACGAGATTGTCGCAATCGAAGAAGTTGGCGTGCTCGGGACATCGCTGGCCTGCGCCTATGTGATGCCAAGCATCGTCGGCGAGGCGCTCAACGCGTTCGGAACTGATGAGCAAAAGGAGCAATGGCTCAAGCCCCTGCTGAGCGGCGAAAAGGTAACTGCTGAAGCTCTGACCGAACCACGAGGCGGATCAGATTTCTTCGGTACCACGGCGGAGGCGCGACGAGAAGGCGACCACTATATCTTGCGCGGTCAGAAACGCTTTATCGTGGGGGCGGCGAAATCAGACTTCTTCCTAGTTTACGCACGCACCAATCCTGGTGGTCCGCCACATCAGTCAATCAGTGCATTCATCGTGGAGCGGGGAACAGGGGTCGAGGCGGAATACCTCTACGGATTGCTTGGCACTCGAGGCGGCGGAACCGGGCGTCTTGTCCTCCGTGACCCTCGAGTGCCTGCGAGGAATCTTATCGGTCAAGAGAACTGTGCTAGTGAGATTTTCTATCGTATGATGATTCCGGAGCGGATGACCAGTGCTGCCGGCGCGATCGGAATGGGCCGAGCCGGGCTTGAAGTGGCAACCCGATACTCAGATCGACGCAAGGCATTCGGAGAGAAGATACGCCGATTCCAAGGAGTCAGCTTCAAAGTAGCGGACTCTATTACGTTGCTTGACGCTGCGCGCGGGCTTGTGCACGCTGCTGCTTGTTGCGTGGACGCGAACGATGATCCGGGTCGTTGCCGGCGTTTGGTTTCCGAGGCAAAGAAGTTCTCCACCGACGCCGCTTGGCAGGTCATCAACCATGCTATGCAGATCATGGGCGGTATTGGTTACACTAGCGTGTATCCTGTCGAGCGTCTCCTTCGAGACACGAGGCTGATCATGATCTGGACCGGCACAAACGAAATCATGGACCTCATCATACAACACGAGTACTACCGCGAGCTCCTGGCGGCGCGATCCCAAGTACGTGACACCGAAGCAGATGCTCCAGAAGCGCAACGAACCGAAGAGAAAGTCTACGAGTAGTCGCACATTGTACTGGAATCTCACGATCTCTTGGCGAATCGGAGCAGGGCTAGATAAATAGAGCGCAAACGCAGAACGCTGCAAATACGGGCGTTTGAAGGGGATAGAGTCGCGGAATCTATTGAGGTCTCAGCTTAAGCGCGGTCAACCTGCCTTCGGAATCACGGTTAGCATAGGAAGCCCTGAAGTATCATACTCTCTGGCCAACGTCGGTCTAGATTGGATCAACTTTGACATGCAACACGGCGTTCTAGACGTCGAGACTGTTGCCACAATGATTCAAGCGATGAGCTACTCGCAGACTGTACCAATAATCAGAGTGCCATCAAATGATCTCGGTACCATAAACAAGGCCTTGGATTTCGGTGCGCATGCCGTAATTGTTCCATTGGTGAATTCGCGAGAAGATGCCGAGAAGGCCGTGCGTTCGTCAACATATTCTCCAAAAGGGACGAGAAGCTGGGGACAACGCGCCGCCCTGAGAGACCCTGACTATGCCACCACAGCTGATTCTGAGATCATGGTCATTCCCCAAGTCGAGACGGAGCTCGCCGTTCGTAACTTGGAAGAAATAGTGACCACCGACGGCATCGAGGCAGTCTTCTGTGGACCTTATGATCTCTCAATGTCGCTCAATGTCTTCGGCCAGTTCGAGAACCCCAGGTTCCTGAAGGCGCTAGAGATAATCGTTTCCACCTGCAAAGCACATGATGTTGCTCCAGGGCTGTTGGCTCCGATCGGATCTATTGAGAGGACCGTCGAACAAGGTTTCAAGCTGATCTCGCTCGGAGGCGATCTGCCCTTGCTGACCGGGAGCGTCACAAAGGCTCTGGAAAAGGCACGAAGCGCAGTAGAGTCGTGAATACTCTGATCGCGTGTGCACAATGGTTGCTCGACTCAGATCGTGCACACAGACGGTGATGGTCAGGAACATTCAGGAGGATCGTTGTCTCTGCTCTTACTTTGTTGTTCTTTTCTTTAGTTCCTCTTCCCTGAGCACTCTGTGCAATACCTTCCCGACTTGGCTGAGAGGTAGCGAGTCTCTGAATTCGACTTCCCTTGGTCTCTTGTAGCCCGCCATCTTTCCCCTTGCCCACTCGATGAACTCCTCCGGGGTCGCCTTCACTTCATCTTTCAGAACAATGAATGCCTTGACGAACTCATTACCTGGTTCGTCTTCTCGTGGGACGCCGATCACAGCGACCATTTTCACCTTCGGATGTTCATAGAACCTGTCTTCGATTTCACGAGGATACGCTTTCAGGCCGCCAACGTTTATCATCTGTTTCTTCCGATCTGAGATAACGAAGAAACCCTCGTGGTCCATGTGTCCTATGTCTCCGGTCAGAAAGAAGCGCTTATCATCAATCTCTCTCATCACGTTCTCTGTCTCGTCTGGCTTGTTCCAGTAGCCCATCATCACTTGCGGTCCATGTACTGCAAGCTCCCCCGTTTCGCCAAGGGGCATCTCTCTAGTCCCTGTTTCAAGATCAACGATCTTTCCTATAGTATCTGAGAGTGGCAATCCTATTGAGCCGAACTTGCGGTTTCTCCTGTTCGTGGGGTTGATGTGGGTCACGGGAGATGTTTCGCTTAGACCGTATCCCTCAAACAGAATCGCGCCAGTCACGTCCTCGAATCTCTTTGCTAGTTCAGGAGGGAGCGGTGCTGCTCCAGAACTGCATATCTTGATGGATTTGAGGTCGTAGTTCTTCACATCAGGATGGTTGACTACGCCCGCGTACAACGCAGGCACACAGTTGAAAATCGTTCCCTTGTACTTCTCCAGTGCCTTGAGCAGGTCTGTCAGTGGCGGCTTCCCGGCTCTTGGATCCGGGACGCATACCAGCTGGCAGGCGTAGTTTGTGCTAATCAACAATGTCAGAGTTAGACCGTAGCTGTGGTACCACGGCAGCGCCCCGACGAACACCTCTTTCCCATACTCGATCTTCTTTGCTGCATCGATGTCCTCGGGTGCCAGATTGACCCACTCGTAAATTTGGCGGACATTGGTCACAAGATTCCTATGCGTCAGAGCCGCTCCTTTCGGCGTGCCTGTGGTTCCTCCAGTGTACAGTATCATAGCAACGTCTTCGGGAGCGACATTAACCGTGGGCGCGATGGGTTCGTGCTTGGCTATGATATCATGGTAGAAGAAGGTCACATCTTTCTGGTAGTACGGGCTCTTCGGGATCTTTCCGAGAAGTCCTCCGAGCATAGCCTTGGCTTTGGGCAGGAAGTTCTTTGCACTGCAGACGATCACAGTCTTGACATCTGTATTCTTGATGGCTTCATAGCAAGTCGGTGTGAATGAAGGATGATCCAGCACAAAGACTGCACGTGCCCCTGAGTCCTTCAGCTGGAAGTTCAGTTCCCCCGCCTTGTACATGGGGTTGCACGTGACCACAGTCGCGCCAGTCTTCAGTGAACCAAACAGGACTGGAGGAAAGTGCGGCGTATTCGGCAGAAAGACGGCAACTCTGTCACCTTTCTTTATGCCTCGAATCGCCAAGAAGTTGGCGATTCGATTTGCATCATCCCTCACCTGTGAGAAGGTCCATGACTGCCCCTCCCATGCCGTGTAGGGCAGATTGCCGCTCTTCTCGGCAGACCTATCAAGCATCGCAAAGAGCGGTTCCTTGGGATACTCCAGTGTCTTTGGAACGTCCGTAGGCCACTTGTGCTTATGCCAAAGATACTCGTCCATCTTGCTTTCTCACAACTCCCTCCGGTCTGACCAAGCAAGTAATCGACCAAGAACCGTCTCATAGTGTCTGCAAACCTTGCTGATAATTCCTTCTACGGACGTGAAATCCAGGTTCTACAACAAAACGGAGTCCGCTGTTTTCCCCAAACACAAGAAATAAGACGCAGGCTGTCGGACGTTGGGCGTTATGCGGTTAGAGCTCCAACGCGGCAAAGGATGAGGTTCCAGTTGAGCTACGGGGATGTTCTCGAGAACTTGGAACAACGTCTGAGGATGCTCTCAGGGAGCGGAGGAACGATACTTGGCTATGTGTATCCCCATACGCCGCTTGAGCTTCTACTCGCGCATGGAATCACTCCTTCGCTAGTACGGACGAATCCGAGCGTTCAAGGCGGATTCGAGGCAAGCCTTCAGACATTCTCATGTTCGCTCACAAGAAACCTATTCAGCCAACGCTCAAACGGTCGGCTATCCTCCCTCAGCGGGCTTCTCTTTCCCTGCAACACATGTGACTCGTTACATAATGTGGAAGACGTGTGGCGGCGCCGTTTCGCAGAGGACAAGGTCTTCAGACTGACGTATCCTGCAACCAGATTTGATGAGGACTCGGTTCGATTCCTGGCGGAGGAATTGAGGATTCTCAGCGAATCCCTGAAGAACACGTATGGGCGTCCTCTCTCGAATGATGCTCTCTCAGCTGCGGCATCTCTCGTCAACGATTTCAGAGACGCCGCGCAAACCCTCTATTCATGCAGAGTCCTAGATCCAAGCCTTGTTTCGTACTCAGAAGTGGCGCGGATGGTAAGGGAGTTCCTGACCATCCCAAGTGCTGAGGCAGTCGATCAGATCAGCAAGACAGCTAGTGCTGCTTCACGGGTATTGGAGAAGAGAGGTCAACTCACTATTGCGAAGTCACTGCAGAAGGAGTTACTGAGCGGAACGGTGGGCGATGTCAGGATTGCTGTGGAGTCCGACATCCCGAGAGTACTGGTTTTGGGTGGCATGGTGGAGCCGCTGGTCGTCGCGTCCTTGTTCAAGGGCTCAGCGAAGCCCGGTGCGGAGGTTGTTGTCTCGGATCTGCTCAGCTTCGGTTTCAAGACAATCTTCACGCCTCCTATGAATCTGGAGGGTGACCCGTTTGTCGCTATCTCCAGATCAATCCTGGGTGCCCCTACTGAACCAACGCAGGAAGGGCTCGCTGGAAGGCTTGAGTTCCTCAAGCTTCTCCTCTCGCGACTCTCAATCGACGGGGTGGTGGTCTGCGAGCAATCATTCTGTGACCCTGATCAGTTCGAGGCTCCATCTCTTGTCAAGGCCGCATCCGAGGTTAATGTCCCCTCTGTTCGATTGCCAATAGATCCCGAGCTTTCCGACAGAAACAGGCTGGAGGGAAGAATCGAATCATTCTTCGAAACACTCGAAGGAAGTCACAGGTAAGATGACCGAGAAGAGCTCCGGGAAGGAAGAGAAAGCATACAGGCCTCTCAACACGCAGGGCCTCCTGCAGAAAGTGCTGTTTCGCTACGTGCTCGAGGGTAACGCGGCTAGCGATGAGGGTCGTCTAGCATGGGTGACTTCGGGATTCCCAGTTGAGATACCAGTAGCCATGGGCATAACCCCCACTTACCCGGAGCAATATGGTGCAGTGGTTGGGTCGCAGAAGGTTGGCCCGACAGTTTGCGGATTTGCTGAAGAGCTTGGATACTCTCAAGAGCTCTGTTCCTACGCACGCTCAAGTATTGGTTCTACGAGGAAACCTGAAGAGAGTCCCTTGGAGGGACTCCCGAAACCCCAAGCCCTCCTTGCCTGCAACAACATATGTGGAACGGTCCTTCGCTGGTATGACGCCATCTCACAGATGACGGGCGCACCAGTTTTCCTTCTGGACACGCCGCCTTTCGAGGGGGAGCAGCAACCACATCACGTGGCCTATGTGCGTAGAGGGCTTGAGCGTCTTGTCGAGTTCTTGTCTAACACATTCGGTGTTTCGCTTGAGGAGGAGCGGTTGAGAGAGGTGGCAGAGAACTCAAGCAAAGCAATTGGTCTCTGGACAAAGTCACTTGAGGCCTGCAAGAACAGACCGAGTCCTCTCAACTGTGCAGATAGGTTCACTACAATGGCGCCAGTAGTGACAATGAGGGGCGCAGAGCACACCATTGAGTTCTATCAAGCGCTCTATGACGAAGTACAGGAACGTGTCTCCAAAGGCATCGGAGCAATAAGGGATGAAAAGGTCAGACTGCTCTGGGACAACATACCTCCGTGGTTCAGCATTTTCAGGTTCTTCAACGGCCTAGCAAAACGGGGTGTTGTGTTCCCTGCAGACACATACACTCATGCTTGGTCCGGTTCCATTGAGGGTAAGGACCTCTTCGATAGTGCGGCGACCGTGTACAGCAATGTGTACCTCAACAAGGGTCTCCAAGCAAAGGTGGACAAGATGATTGAGCTCATCAAGGACTACGATCTTGACGGATTTGTTATGTTCTCGGTCAGGTCCTGTAAGAGGTACTCTTTGGGACAGCTGGTGTCCAAGGAACTTGTCACAGAAGCAACGGGCGTGCCAGGTGTGGTAATCGAAGGCGACATGGTGGACAGTCGTCTCTTCAATGAAGCTCAGATCCAGACACGTATTGACGCGCTACTAGAGATGTTCGAGTAGCAGGAGAGGAACTCGTGTCAGGACGAAGACTCGGAATCGGACTTGATGTAGGCTCAACCACTACTAAGGCTGTAATGGTTGACTCTCAGGGAAAGATCCTGGGTTCTCACCTCTTACCTACTGGCGCATCTGGAGCTAGCGCAGCTAAGAGATGTCTTGGAGAGCTCGGCAGAAAATCTGGGGCAGAAACCACAGGTGTTGCCACCATTAGCACGGGCTATGGTCGATCTCTCATTGATTTCGCGGAGAAATCCGTGACTGAGATAACATGCCACAGCATTGGTGTCCACCACTTGAACCCTGAGATCCGCCTTTTGATTGATGTTGGTGGCCAAGATTCAAAGGTCATCCGCATAGGCGAGAACGGTCGGCCAACAGATTTCGAGCTTAACGACAAATGCAGTGCTGGCACGGGCAGGTTCCTCGAAGTCATGGCCCGCGTCCTTGAGGTTTCCATTGACGAGCTGGGACCACTTGCCCTACAGTCCAATTCACCCTGCACCATCAGCAGCACTTGCACAGTCTTTGCCGAGAGTGAGGTTGTTGGACGAATTGGAGCTGGAGAGAGTCCCAAAGACATTGCGGCAGGAGTCCACGCGGCCATGGCATCAAAAATCAGTACGCTGTCGAAACGCGTCGGTGTTGTGACTCCCATCTGTGTCACTGGGGGTGTTGCTCTGAATCCGGCTTTCAGATACTACTTGTCGAAACAGGTTGGCGCGGAGCTCTGGATGCCTGACAATCCGCAACTCACTGGCGCTCTTGGCGCCGCACTACTGTCTCTAGAGCCCTAAACTGGTTTTGGCTCACTCTGCGAGTGTCAAATGATTCGGTACATTATGGTCCGTCAGCTAGGAAGAATGCAGATGACATGGCGGTCCCGGTCCAGCGTATGCGAATAGTGTACCAACTGATTGTCTGAATCACTTTCCCATTCCCCGTCTGATATCTGCACTTTGTAGCCTTCGGGATACTGAACACGTGGCACGAAGATTTCCGTTCGAGACTTGATCAGTGGGTCGTGACGGAATCTGTATTTGAGAATACGCCGCTTCATGTCAAATGAGAGTTGCAGTGGTTCGCCGGCTGTTGCCTTCGGGTAGGGTCTAACCAGTGCATGGAGGGCGCGTCCGCCGGAGTCTATGTCGGCGGGATCCTTCTGTTGGTCTCGGCTGAAGACTGAGAAATCTTCTCCATTCCACTGGTCGCCGCGAGTATTGTCGTTGTCAGAGGTGTAGTTCCAAATGGTCACGTTCATTGTGTTGTCTTCAATTGCTCGCATGCAGCGGTCGAGAGCCTTCTCCTGAATGGAGAAGTCTCCGGTTCGGTAGGCTCGTCCTTCATCCAAGCTCATGGGGATACCCATCTCTCCTAGAAGGACCGGCACACCACCAAGATAGTCGCGAGCCTGCCATCTATAGAACCCAAGCTGGCTGGCAAACGAACGGCGAATAGCCCACGGAAGACAGACAATCTTCCGACGCATGCTATCGTAGGCAATCCATGCATTGAACGTCTTGAAGACTAGCGTGAGAGCATCGTACCAGTGTGGAGCATAGGCAATTCCCTTCGTGTCCTTCGCGGTCCATTGAAGGAAACCGTTCTCAGATGTGGATTCGACGAAGATGACGGCCTCTGGGTGGACTTCACGGATTGCCTTCGCAAAACGGTTGGCAAACGGACGATAGTAATCCTGGGAAAACTGCACTTTGTGTGCGTCCACGTGTGCGAAATGATCAGGACGGAGCAGGTTTGGTTTTCCGCTCGAGTCGATATCCCAGAGGCCGTTGCGTCGCCAGACGCAGTCGCAACCTTCTTCCCAAACGCGCTTACGTTTCGAATTTACCAGTTGCCGACCGAGACGCCGGAGCCTTAGCCCTCTCTCCCAGATTTCGACCTCCTGTGGGAACCCTGCGCCAAGAAGAATGGCCTGCCAAGGCGTGGGCATGGGCCCCTTCATCAAGTGTGCATGCACTTGTCTCAGGTCTTCTTCGCCGATCCAGCCACGGAGCGGCTCGTTCATCGTATCATAACCAATAACATGCGGCATATCCCGGAGGCGCCGTGCCAATTGCTGGATGGCAGCGATGTAATGTCGCTGAAGATACTCTTGTACGGGTTCTCCGTCAATTCGCGTCGCAGGCGCGAAATCATTTCCAGCAAAGAAGAGAGTGAACATTGTGGCTGTCGCGACCTTGTTCGCGTTGGTCGGCCAGATCAGCCATGGATAAGAATCACCATAGCTCTGATGAGTGATAGCAGCTCCAGTCTCCTTGAAGCTGGCTAAATCGAAGCCGACCGTCTCGAGTGTCCAGCCGGGAGCTCCGTCTCCGCCGGTGAAGCGGCTCCACACGTCTTGATGCGGGTCAATAAAGAGCTGGATGCCGTACTCTCCTGCCTTCTCAACCAAAGTCGCTACGTAGTCCAAGTATTCCTGATCATACTGGCCCGGCCCGCCATGTTCGATCGCTTCCCACGTCACCAGAAAACGAATGAAGCTGAAGCCCCACTCCCGCAACCTAGTGAAGTGTTCGTCCGCCTCTTCCAGTGGGAATGGCCTGCCTACGAACGAAACGCTCCTATGCTGCAAGAGACTCTCCGCGCGGTGTGTAGCCCCGTCCGGTTGTTTTGGGACCTTACTACTTCCGCCCAGATTCACCCCACGCAGAAGCAATCGCCGGCCGTCTCCATCCTTGAACCACGAACCGTCGATTCGCATCATAGGCTGAGCCTACTTGTCAGAGCTTCTGACACTTGAGGCAGACGTAGCTTGCTGTGCTGCCGGTCCTAATCTTCACTACCGCCGTCTTGCACACTGGGCAGGGTTCGTGCGTCTTGTATGCTACCAAGAAATGTTCAGGCCCGTACTTTCCATGGCGGCCGTAGAGGTCTCTTTCATACTTCAGGCCTCCAAGCCTAATGCTTTGATTCAAGGTCTCACATACGCTTCGATGGAGAACTTCAATCTCTGACCCGGTTAGCGTTTGGGTCATGCGAAGCGGATGTAGTCTAGCTCTGAACAGGATATCCTGAACATACACGTTGCCGATTCCAGCGACGTTCTTCTGATTCAGCAGAAAACTCTTGATCGCCCCCCGTCTTCCAGACAGTAGGGAAGCGAGCTTCTCGACAGTGAATTCCTTGTCTGTTGGAGATATTCCTAGCTTGTTGGTCATCTTGTGTTTGAGTAATTCCTTGTCTGAAGCGAGATGAATGTAGCCAAACCAGGAGAATGTAACTGTAAGTTCAGTCTTATCATCGAAAGTCACTCGAAGTTGGTACTTTTTCGGTAGAGTAGCGCTGCTTCTGTGATAGCGCAAATCTCCTCCCATGCCGAGATTCAGGAGTAGGTTGTCATCTGGATACAGGTTTGTGAAAAGCCATTTTCCTCGTGGGTTGGTTTCCTTAACTGACTTGCCCACTATCCTTCGGAACTTCTTGACTGACATGTTGAGGCATTTGGGCTGAGTCACATCAAGATCGGTGATTCGTTTCCCCTTGAGCTGCTTCGTCATCTGCCGGGCAAGGTTCGCTATCTCAGGAAGCTCCGGCATGAGCCGTTCACAATCCTCGATCAGCCTCGCATGGTATTTAGATTGATCCTGAACCCGTCGAACAAGTGGACTGGCGCGCAGTGTGACTATCGTTCCACCTGCAGGGATACCACCGCCGTCTATAGTAGCGGCGATAGTCCACTCGCTTTGGCCATTGCTTGAGACGAAGCGTGGAAGCGCGAATGGAACCCACGCCGGTGAGACCCTTATGACATCTTGGTGTGGTCAAGGGTGTTTAACACCCTCTCTCGGGTGTACAACACCTCACGTGCAGAACCCGCGAGGATCTTCCTCACCAGCTCGGAGAGAGTCGCTGCCAATTGTGTGCTCCAGAGCACACATCCGAGTTATGAGATCTGAGTGAATTGGTCGAGGCCCTCGTTGAGCTGGAGCACTTCGTCAAGTGGCGCCATGTGTTCGCGATTCTTGGATCCATGATTTGCCGAGTGACACGCGCAGATGCATTTGATCTTTCGAGCTCGCTGACATGACAAGTTTCCACACGTGCATTTCTTGGCGAAGTTCTTTCTCAGACATTCAGATCGCCGTTATGGCTATAGTAACACGTTCTTCTTTTACACGTCTACATAGGTGTGTGGCTTGTTGCGGGCGTCCGGATTTGAAACCTCAGAATTACACAGACCCCTCAGTGATGGCTAGTTTCGTTCGGGTCTCTCTTTGTGGTGTTGATTCCCCTAGCGCATAAGAATGGTATGCATGGTATGCGCGGGTCATGGAATCTTTCAACTCTGATTCGCCTGATCATGTGCAGATTGTGATTCCCCGCTGGGTCTACAGCAGGATCGCGGTGCTGCTGGTTGCGGCGCAGAGCGGTACAAGGCCTGAGGACTACATAGTCGCCGTGCTGGAAGGCCACGCCAAGAGGCTGAACCTGTGAACGACTACACTCGGGGCGCTCTCGAGGCGTTGGCTTGGGTGCTGAATCTTCTCGGGGAGACGAATGATACGGCTCGTATCAGACGTCAGGTTGAGGGCGCATGGAATGATCTGCTTGCAGGCGTCTCGGTAAACTTCAGGCAAAGTCGTATCCATCAACAGGTATTGTTGGTAGCCCGGGGGAGATTCGAATTCGGGGCTTGACGTCTCCCGTCGGCAGGTTTCTTCTCCTTCGAGCGGGATCCAGAGCCATCTAGTGGCCTCATTGGTCTGGCGCCATTGCTATGCCTAGTCCATTAGGCTGTTTGACCGCTACACCACCGGGCTACTGGCAGTTGAGAGCGCCTGTGCCCGTAAAAACCTTGACCTCCGGATCTCGCCGATCTTCGGCGTCGACAACTGCCGACTAAACGCGCGAAAATGCGAATAGTCAGTGTTTGCTGGTTAGGGGATCACGCAATCTCAGAAACGTTTTCAAGGAATCGTTTTTCCGTGGAGGCGCGCGTTTCTTGTTCATACTAAAACTTAAAAGCGAAAACTATGCGTAACGGTCTCTGACGTAACAGTTTCGCGAATAGAACTTCATTCGGGAGAACTCTGAACTTAAGATGGCAAATTCTGGTAAGACTCACACTCCGTTCCTACCGAAGAAATTCTTCGTGACAAGCGGGGTCGCAACGAGTTCAGTGTCGCCTCTGAACGCTTTCGACGCGGCTCTCGCAAAAGCAGAGATCGCGCAATGTAATCTTGTGAACGTCTCATCGATTCTGCCGGCAGACGCGACCATGGTTGACAATGAGGAGATTCCTGCTGGAACGATCACGTTCGCGGTCATGGCAAGGATGGATGGCGACCCTGGCGAGACTATCGGAGCAGGCGTCGCTTGGGTCTGGGGAACGACACCCTCCGGCGGACGCTATGGTATGGTTGCTGAAGCCCATGGGTACAAGGACAAGGAAGCAATAGACAAGGAGTTGAAATGGAAACTCCAAGAGATGGCGAAGATCAGGGAGCTGAACATCGAAAGCATCCAAACGCGGTCGGAGTTCATCGAAGTTCCGAAAGGAAAGTATGGGAGCGCGGTGGTCGCGCTCGTCTACTGCCCGTGGAGCCACTAGACTCGCATCTATATACACTCCAAAGACATGCCCAGTATCTCTAGGGAAGTCTTAAGGCCACTTGTGTGGGGTCCTCTCCAGAATCAAGATGGCGAGTTCGAGAGAGGGAACTATCGCGGGGAGAAAGCGATCGGTATCGCTTGAAGTCGCTCAGTCAGCCACCTGTGCGGTCCTCTATGCGATGGGCGCCTATCTTACTGCGTACATAACCTCCCCTTGGGGATCCGGTCAGTTCAGGCCAGCCGTTGTGATCCCGGCAGTCTTTGCAACTCTGTTCGGGCCGGTCGTCGGCGGCGTGGGGGCAGCTCTTGGAACGCTAGTGGCAGACTCGGTAAAACATGGGGAACTCTATGTACGGAGCCTTGTCTCAGCCGTTCCGGGCAACTTCGTCGGCTTCTACCTGTTCGGGTGGCTGATGAGAAGAAGATTCAGCTGGGAGAACTTCGTCAAAACCTCCCAGGTCACTCTTCTCGTGTCAAATGTGATTGTTGCATTTCTGTACGTGTATTATCGCGTCTTCGTTGACGCTTCATACCCGGTGGCATTTGCTGAAGCGTGGACCTATATTTCGCTTGGACTCGTGGCGTGGTGGTATGTCACGATGCTCCCATTCGTGCTTCTTCTTGGGCCTCCCCTGATCCGAGCAGTGGCCTCGGCTTTCCCAGGCCTCGTTTCCGAGCAGATGAAGTTGTCGAGTATCAAAGGTGAGGCATTGAGGAAGAGTTTCTCTCTCGCAATGATACTTCCTGGTCTGGTCATGTTGCTAATCGGGATAGCCGCCGTACTTGCTGACCCGGGCCAAATCGTGGCGCTTGGGATTGCGGCCAACCCGCTGATACTTGCAGGCATGCAGGCCATGTTCCTGATAGGTGGCGCCATCCTCCTCGTACTGGGGATAGTGGTTCTCGCCACAGGCAGGCTCATCATAGGAAGCAAATGAAATTCGCAAGCCTCGGAACAAGGAGCGCTCGGATCTGGTGACCCATCGAAAGAGGCCCTTCAGAGAAGCGGCTGTAGGTGGAACTTTCGACGCGCTTCACAGGGGGCACAAGATCCTTCTCAGAACGGCCTTCCGAGCAGGCGACCGAGTCCTCATCGGGCTGAGCAGGAATGGCTTCGTTAGGCGTCTTGTCAAGAATCATCGGGTGGATCCGTACCCGAAAAGAAAACAGGAACTGATCTCCTTCCTGAAGAAGGAAAAGCTGCTTGACAGAGCGAAGATAATCCCCCTTGAGGATCCCTACGGCCCTGTAATCAACGATTCAACAGTTCGTGCACTTGTCGTGAGCAGGATGACGAAGAAGATGGCTGAC
>Ga0315279_10007014_pt1 | contig 14031 bp, 14 predicted proteins | sample YL17G06_20_MG_FD_203694 | JGI IMG/M metagenome (GOLD analysis project Ga0315279, IMG submission 203694) | Sediment microbial communities from Yellowstone Lake, YNP, Wyoming, USA - YL17G06_20 | ecosystem: Environmental > Aquatic > Freshwater > Lake > Sediment | place: USA: Wyoming | collected... | reverse complement strand
ACCAAAGACCGCGCCAACCATCTATATGCTGAATTAGAAGCGCAACTGACGAAACCGCAGGTTGAAGCGGTGAAGGAACGTGCCCGGTCAAAGAGCCTGGATGAGATTGTACGTCATGTTCTGGCTGAGATGTAAGCAATTTTGACAAGGGTGCGCGCCGAGGCAATCGACGAACAGCTGGTAGAGCTGACCTTATCTATCCACCTGCCGGAGAACTGGGAACCGATCGTGCGCCACATGCTCGATGACCAGCGCGAACTGAGCGATCTCCAGTGTATACCTTCAGCACTTTGACATTCGTCCACCAAGGTCGCTGCCGGTGAAGATGCTCTGAACGTTATACGCTCTGCGGATGCCCACTGTAGAGTTCATCCTCATACACTCATACAGCCGTCATGGCGCGTATGAGCTTCAGGGCGTGGGTGGGAGTCCCCAGCGTATAATTGTCCCATCCAACGAGCCGGAAATCAGACTCCTTCCATCCGGGGTGAATGCCAGGCGCTGGACCTGTTGATGGTGTCTCTGGGCCTCCATGAGCAGCCCGCCTCCAGCGACCTCCCACAGCCGCAGAGTCCCATCCATGGAACCTGTGGCTCGGGTCCGACTGACTTGGCAATGAGCCTGTTATGCGATGTGCTGGGTGAAAGGCCATCAGAGCGGCAGCTTATCTATGGACTGTTCAAGGCCTATCCCCATCACCAGGATTTCAAGCATGAGGTTGTAGCTGGCTGGGAGATCGGTAGCCGGTTTGAGATTGACTCTGAGGCCATCGCCGCCTGGTTGCGTAAACGTGGTGCGGAGGTGAAGCCATGTCTAACAAATTCCTCTCCGATGATGGTCCTGGCTCCAACCTGTTCGATCCCCACATAACTGGAAGTTGGAAATCACCACCCGAGGATCATCCAGTCACACCAGATCAACCCTGCTCAAAGTGCAACGGCGAGGGCTATGTCGTCATCCGGGTCTATCCCTGGGATGGTTGTTCGTACGACGAAATCCCGTGCGATTTATGCAACCCAGCAATAGAAGATTTTGATTTCGCTTAGTTAAGAAATGGGCAGGCTTTCCGCCTGCCCAAAGATAAAATGGGTTATGTCACATTCTGCCTACTTGCTTGTCATCGATTCGGCGATTCGCAGCAGGTCATTCAACTCCAAACCTAGATTATGAGCCTCTATCAGATATGTGACCCCATCTTGGATCCAGGTGAGGTAGGCATCATCAGCCTGATCATCCCACTGTAAAATTCCCATCTTCGCATTTGGGTCTCCTCTACCATCATCCTGCCAGCCACCGTGAACGTATATTCCCGGCAATTCATTTATGGTTACTGGTTGCTCACGGGATTCAGCTAGCAGCGGTGGAGCACCAATTGGTCCGTCGTTCGCCCGTAAAGATAATACGCCGTTCTGGAAATTGAAATTGGCAGTCCGCCAATATTCGATATCCACTTGCTGGCCACTTCCTTCAAGCTCGCTTGGGTTATATTCCACTACACTTCTATGGATGTAGGTCAGGTCATCCGGCAGCCAGGTGGGAACTAATAGAGAGAATTTAACTCGCTCACGAATTTCTGCTATGGTAAGAGACGGCGACGGGGTTACCCGGATCACATCTGCAGCCGACTGAACCGTAGTATCATCGTACTGGCTGGTATTCACAAATGCAATACCCATCCGCTGAATAATATCTTCGGCGAATGCTCGTACTGCAGGCACGAAGAAGAGCGAACCGATCAGCAGCAACACGAGCACAAGCCCAAAGGCAATTTGCTTCTTCCTACTTCTAATGATCGTTCCAGACTCTTTGTTAGCTGATGAGGTCATCTGTGATTCAACTCGTGACCAAAGGTCAATCGTATTTCCAGGTGTTTCTTGTTCAGCTATCTCCAGCATGGCCCAATGAGATTGTTTTTTTTCTTTCATCTTATGCTCTCCTTTCATCTTATCCTCTTCTTACTTAGCGAACGGCATAAGCAATGCTTTTAACCGTTCGCGTGCTGTATTCAGATACCACTTTATGGTCCCTGGTGCGCAGTCAAGCGTTTCGGACATTTCGCGTTCACTCAAACCCAGGTAATAACGCTGAACAATTACTGCTCTTTGTCGGGGTGATAGGTGGTTTATGGCCTCCCTAATCACCTCGCTTAGTTCGTTACGCTGAACAAGATCCTCTGGCTCGTCTGTCGTGGCATCCAATTTATCGATTATTTTTTGGTAACTCCAGTCCTCATCAATATCGAGCGAGACATGACGCTTTTGCTTGTTCGCTGCCTTGAGCGCATCGTTGATCACCATTTGCAAGAACCAAGGTCTGAATTTTCGCGAGGGATCAAACTGTATAATCCGCTCATAGCTGCGTAGAAATGCATCTTGGACGATGTCTTCTGCCGCTGCCCGGTCTTGAGTGATCAAAACAGCTGCTTGAACTGCCTGTACCTGATACGTTTCTATAAGGATTTTCAGTCCGGCAATGTTGCCTGCTTTCATTTGGGCAATGGCATCTGCCTCATTCATTCGATCTCCTTGGAAACAAAAGAGCGCGCTCATTAATACTATCCCAAAAGGCATGAAAAAGTTGGGTGTAATCATAAAACATAGGATCACACAGAATAACTTATGAGATCTAACTCTTATTTTTACTTACTTCATGAGACACACAGCTAGAGAAGAGACGGCGCTTTTCTCTGCTTTTATGTGCTGACCTGCTAATAACTGCAGGGCAGCATTAACGTTGGCCGGTTGGCTAACGATTGTCACCCAATCCATATACGTTTAGGAGGAACCTATGCAAGATACCAAAAATCGAATAACCCAACACGATCTCTCATCGCTCCCCACCCGCATCATGGTAGTGGGATACAGGTACAAGGTGGGCTGTTGCCACCAAAGGATATAATGCTTCTGATTTTCCTCAAAATTTTTATATTGGGAGAATTGGAGTAGGGGAATTAATTTACAATGACTCAAGTTTTTGTCCGGATGCTGCCGATAAAGCTGGATATTATTATACACATACTTATTGGTGTCTTAAAGGACCTTATTATAAATACCGGGGAAACCGGACTGCGTACGATTATGGACACGATCAAGGAACTGTAGCTGCATCTGCATGGATTTATCATTATTGGAGAAGTAAAATTGGAGGCATGACATTTTTTGAGCCGGAAATGTTCCCGTAAATCCATGTCCCTTGGTCATGTTTCTTCGGGTCCTGGCCTCGGTTTCTAATAACTAACTGCGTGCCGCTAATTGATAATTTACTGGGGATGTGTTGGATTCGAACTTGATCCCCTTGCAGGTCTACTCCGTGTACCCACGGTGAACTTTATCTAGCTGATTGCTGAACTTCTGCGGAGAGGGTGGGATTCGAAATGCTTACCCCCTGCGGGTGCCCGCGGTGGACATTCGGTTCATCAATATTCTGCGGAGAGGGTGGGATTCGAAATGCTCACCCCCTGCGGGTGCCCACGGTGGACATTCGGTTCATCAATATTCTGCGGATCCACACTGAGATGGTAGGCTCCATCAGGCGAACCTGCCGGGATAATAACTTCCACACTATGACCGGCAGGCAATTCGCCGATGTTAATCGTGTATCTGGTAGAGAGTTCGTACACCTGGATGTTGGTCGCTTGAGCAATTCCACGGTTTTCGATCATTACCCGCAGCTCGTATGGAGAATAAACTGTGACACATTCAGTTGTATCGACAGGGACACCTTGCATGGCGATATTTACATAAGAAACAGCCAGGTCCGGGAGAGCTGACAGGTTGTCGCCTGGCTCAGCTGTCCCGGTGTTGAAGGCAGGGGATACTGTCTGGCTCGGCATGGGCAGGGATGCCTGGCCACAGGCTGGTAGAAAAATCAACATCATGATGGCTATCAGAGTGAAGGATGAGCGTAATTCCACGTCAGTATCTTTCAGGGTAGGAAACGGAATGATTGCATTACGATATTATAAAGATATTCCAGCGGGGTTCGCTGGCCCCTGCCACCGACCAGCAAGGTCAACTTCCAGGGTGCGAAGGTAATGGTGTACAGACGGTCATTGTGAACGATAAACACCTGGCGGTTCGGGTCCTGGCCGGGCAATCCGTCGATGATATAGGCGACTTCGCTATCGACCATTATTGACATGCGGGTGATATTGAAACCGGGGCCGACAGCAGTGATTTGCGCCTCTGCGGCCTGTTCAGCAGTACGTCCTTGAGCACCTTCGACCTGGATAAATGTCCAGGCATCTCCCGGAACATCACCAGGTGCACCAGTCGGATTGATGACAATAAAGCGGGGGATTTCTGTGGAATACCGGGAGGGGTAAAGCAGGCAGTAGCCATCGTCAGGATTAGTGAGCAAACTGGTGCCAGCTGCCGGCATCAGGCAGGGGTTTAGAGAAGGTACTACGGCGGGCGTTCCTTCCACAGTAATAGACTCTACCATCCTATCTACCTGATCAAGAATAGGATTGAAACCTGCGGAATCCGCTTTGTTGAGCAGCTCGGTCACAGCCTGGTAGTAAGCCTGCATGTAAAGCCAATCCTGTCGGGTGTAAGTGATGCCAAACTCGCCTGGGTTGCTTTCATCTGAATAAACCGGCAGAGTGACGGGCATTTCCACCACCACGTAGTATTTCCCATCTTGGGTGAGGCTCTCGTAATGGTAAAAACTACTATGCTGGCCAATGGGGGCCGGGTATTGGGCATAGGCTGAAATCATGCGAACGCCGTTCCCGCTTTTGAAGGGCAGCTCCTTCACCTGGGCAGCGTACAGTTGGTCGGAAGAACCCATATACGGTACATTGGGCAGGATATCATTCGTCAGCGACGTGGTGTGGTCGACCAGAAGACTTTGCAGGCGGTTGAGGCTCTCAGCAGCCCATCCGCTAGCTTTGGAGTAGTCAACAGCCGGGTAAACTCTCACCCGAGGCTGGTAGGCTCCATTCGGATCGGCGAACTGGTATCCATTGAGCTTGAGTTCGACAAAAGCCGGAGATGGATCCAGCGGGCCTTCACCAGCCGGCATGGAGGCGGCCTCTGCGCCACTCGCCAATCCAACGGGGATGACAAAGGATATATATTGGTAAGAAACAGGAATATCTTGCGGCTCGGTCGGGGTGGGCACTGTTGTTTCAACAGAGGTAGATAGCGGGGTGGAGGTTCCCAATCCCACTCTGAATAAGCTATGGGGCAGGAACAAAATCAATCCCAAAATCAGGGCAACGACAATCAGGGTAAGAAAAATTGAACGTTTCATAGGACTCCTTTTGTGATATCCAATTTATAACAGATGGATGTCACCAGCCTGTCATGTCGCTGTCACGGTTTCGTGACATTACCCCACGGGCAGTTGGATGGCGAAAATGGTCCCCCGTCCCTGGTTTGGATCGCTGCGCAAGGAAATTTCACCCCCATGGAGCTGGATAATACGCCGCGCCAGTGCCAAGCCGAGGCCACTACCTTCCGTTTCACGGGCGTTTTCCCCCCGATAAAGATCCTCGAAAATGCGCCCCTGCTCTTGGAGCGGTATGCCTGCCCCTCCATCAGCCACCTCGATGAATAATACCCGCCCATCCTCACGGACGCGAACTTCCACGGCATCAACGGGTTCACTGAACTTGAGCGCGTTGTCGAGCAAATTGTAAACTGCCAGTCCGAGCATATCCCTGTCACCAGTAACCGGCGGTAGGGCGGGTACTTTAGAAATCATCAAATGGATATTACGCCCCTGATAAGCGGGGAGGTCTTCAGCCGCGCTGACCATCTCCTTGACCAGTTCATCCAAGTTTACTGGGCGACGTTCGAGCATCTGTGCGTCTAGATCGGCTAGTTTACGCAAGTCTTTCAGGATGCGCTTAAAGCGGCCGGCGGCCTGGTTGGCATTTTCCACCGCTGCAATGGTATCGGCAGGACTTTGGGCTTCACGCAGGTTGGTGAGTGCTGCCTGCAAACCTGTAAGCGGATTTTTCAACTCATGGTCGAGCCGCCGCAGGAACTGACGGTGCGATTCATCTTGCTCAAGAGTGATTTTTTCAGCCGACTGATCTTTCCCCCATTCAATAGCGTTTGTCAAAAGTAGGATCAGCACCGCCAAACCGAACAATATCGAAAAAATCATAGCGCCGATGCCCACCTGAAAAGTTAACACCGGCTCTGGCTGCCAGGAAATCGGCGTCAAGAACAGCGCCAGCGCTGCGATGACGAATAAAACCAAGGGGAGGACGATAAAAAAGCGTTTCACGGAAGCATCCTGACCGGCGCAATGAAGCAGTAGCCTTCCCCGGCTTGCGTTTCAATGAATCTTGGCTTTGTTGGATTATCGCCAAGAGCTTTACGCAGCTCGAACATACGCGTGTCAACGGTGCGGGTACCTGCGGGATACTCCCAGCCCCAGACCAGCTGCAACAACCGCTCGCGGCTAACAACTTCGTCAGGATGGGTCATCATATACTCAAGCACGGCGAAGGATTTGGGGCTCAGATCGAGCAACTGCCCGTTGAGCGTAGCACGCCGTGCCCGGCGGTCGATGGTCAGCTCATAGGCAGACAGCCGCCAAGCAGTGGAAAGCGAAGGCTGCCCGCTTTGAGAACGGCGCAGCACTGCCCGGACACGAGCCAGCAGCTCATGCGACTCGAAGGGTTTATTGAGGTAATCGTCCGCGCCTTCCTCCAGCGCCAGAGCGCGCTCGACGGCATCACCGACCTGGGTGAGTAAGATGGTCGGCGTTTGCAGCCTGGCACGGCGCATCCTACGCAGCACCTCGCGCCCATCAAGCCGCGGCATGAGCACGTCCAGCACAATCAAGTCGGGATGAAGCATTTGAGCTTTTTCGAGCGCATCTGCGCCGTTGGCAGCGGTAATCACATGGAACCCGGCGCGTTCAAAGAACGGTACGAGGCTATTGGTGATAGTCGGATCGTCATCTGCAAGAAGAAGGACGGGGCGGTCGTTCATGGCAGGGATTATAGCAGGGAAAAGTGCGGTCTGCATTTCCCCCTTCATGCCGTTTGCAATGTCGGTAACACACCATGAAAAAAAGGACACCTTAGGTATCCAAACCACCATATGCGGGGATATCGGGGATGTCATACAACTTTATGTAGGCTGTGGTTTAAGTGGACAATCCCTGGCAAAAGTTGCATTGAAGAGGTCGAGGGTTTGAATCCCGCCAGGTCCACTGGAATACCCCCAATAGTAGAGGATACAATTTTAATATCCCAACATATGAGGGATATGTATTATTGTATGAGAGACATACGAAAATCGTGTGCAAATGCCTACATAACAGTTGTTAGTCAATAACATAACCATGCTCACACGCGCCATCTAATAATTTTAAAAAGGTAAATTGCTTGAGTAATATAAGCTTTATTTACTCAAAAACTCCCACGGATTGACTTTCCCATATACATCATTACGCAGCTCAAAATGCAGGTGGGGACCCGTAGAATTACCGGTTGAGCCAACACCACCAATCACCGTACCTTGAGCCACACTTTGTCCACAAGTCACTTTTACTGAACTCAGATGAGCATATGCCGACTGCCAGCCATTGCCATGATCCAATACGATCAGGTAGCCGTATCCATATTGACTCCAACCTGCAAAGACGACCACGCCACTATCCGTAGCAAAGATTGCATTACCTTCTGCACCGGCAATATCAATCCCAAAATGAATTGGTGGCCTGTAATCATATCCAGATAGAGTCGTCGCTACTGTGGGCCAGATAAAACTGCCAATACCTATTGCTCCTTCATAAATTGTTCCACAATAACCCTCGCCATAATAAGCTGCAGCAGCTGGATTACTACGGGTTATGGCAGGTGGTCCCCAGTCTTTTAATACACGCTTCCCACCGGGAATTATCAACCAGGCTCCTGGCGTGATATCAGGGCTTGAAGGTTTGGTAAGGTCCGTGAGAAACCGGTTTCCTGGGTAATCGAGGATTGCTTGTGGATCCACCTTAAAAAAGCTGGCGATGGAGTTGAGATTATCGCCCTCGGTCCATTGATAATATACGCCATCGGTAGGAAGGATATTTAGCTCCTGCCCAGGGCTCAAGAATTGTGGATTATCACGCAGGACTTCATAATTCCCCCATAATATCGTTTCAGGGCGCAGACCATATTTCTCGGCAATCACAAACAGGTTATCTCCTGGCTGCACCTCGTACGTCGTTACATCTACAGTAGGGCGGTTAGGTATTTTGGTGTCCATGAAGACAAACCTGGGGATACCGTTCGTGAAGATACCCTCAGGTAAGATGAAATCTGGTAAATCAATTCTTATTGTTGAATCAGATACCAGAAGTTTGGAACTATTCTCTAATTTTGATGTAGATGACGCCGCTACTGAGTTAGCATTGATGATCCTCTGCATGGCAAAGACAACGACCACTAATAATATGGCCGCAAGAATGCCAATGCCAATCTTGAAAGGAGTATATTCTGGCATTCTTATACTGTCGCCAGGATAAGCAATCCCATAGCCACCACGCCACCTCCCAGGACCAGTCTCACCCACTCCTTGTGATGCAGGTTCCAATGAGCTAATTGATTTAATGTTGGACGAGCAGCCGCCAGGACAAGGATTACTACCAGCGGCAGGATGAAGACCAGGTTATATAAAACCAGATAGGAATATCCCAATAATCGGGTCGGTTGAAGGGCTAGCAGGCTCAAAACCCCAAGGTAAACCGCACCGCTGCAGGGAACGGTGCATAAGCCGATCAGGAAGCCGCCTACGATCAGCGCAGGTACTGTGGCCTTCTTGGCTGATTGGCGTGCAATGATACCAATTCGACCGGGAGCTTGCAGTCTTAACCCCCAGTCAGGCAGGAAGAAATCCTTAACCATCCACAAACCGAGCAGGATGGCGAGCAAAGCCCCAAAGCGGGCTGGAGCATGCTGGCGGGTGAAAAAATCCAGCGTCTTCAGCAAACCCACACCGAGTGCCAGGTAGGTAAGGAAGACAGCCGCGATATAGATGCCACCCCGGCTCAGTAGCCGAGCTCGAACATTATTTATTGAAGCATCGCTGGTCTGCAAGGTGGCCAGCATGGCAGTCACGAATAGAAGCAGCACGGTAAAAGCGCATGGGTTGATTCCATCTATGGCAGCCGCAATTAAGACAGCCGGGAGGGTTACCTGAGGGAGATATGTACGCATTGCCTCAGATGGTGCATGCGGGTGCCAGAAACCGGTTAGCGCTACGGCACCAATGGCAACCACAAGCAGGACTGATACCACGGTTAAGCGGCGTACAATGGTGGTTGGTGCATTCGACGTCGTCATTGATTATCCATTCACAATCAGCGTGCCACTCATGGTCGGGTTAGCTTTTCCACCGCAGCAAATGTCACAGTAGAAGGTGTATTCTCCTGGCTTGTCCGGAGTAAAGGTGACATAGTTAGATTTCAAGGGCTGTGCAATGATGTTGAGACTGAGCTCATCCACTGCCAATTGGTGCTTACCCCCTCCATCGGTGTGGCCTGAATTGTCCAGGCTGGTCAGTCGTATGGTTACCGGCTCCCCCACTTTGACATCGATTTCCTTCTTATCGAAACCTGACATATCTGCTTTGATGTCGATTACATTTCCCGCCATAGCTGGAGGTGGGGGTCTAAAGAGAGCTTCCTTCAAGAAGTATCCAGCAAGTCCAAGCACTCCGATCACGATGCCAATAAATATTACTGACTGTATACGCTTCTTATGGTCCCGAATCTTCCTTCGTTGCTCTCGTAACGATTTTCCCATGATCTATTGTTACCTTTCTTCTCAAAATGGAATAATTCCGATTTGATGATACGCCAGATATACTTGAATCAAAACCGCCATTTTGCCAGCTTACGTATAAGCAATTCGGCGCAAATAACTGACAAATTAAGCAGGCATTGCGCTCATAATTGGGCGTTTTACTACCTTGAAAATAAACTCGCCCTCAATTGGACATTCACGACTAATTATCCTCAATTTTATTTGTAAAGCTGTTATAATTATAAAAACACTATTAATAGCAATCTTTTTACATTCCCGGCGGAAATTGCTATTGTTTCATCGCTGTATTTGCTAAATGGTCTTCTTTGAAGCCGCTGATAAATCATCAGGGGCTTTTTTTATTAGATAAGGCGGGTTTCTATTGGATATGTGGGGGGTTTGTAATCCAAAGAGTCAATTGTTCCGGGAAGGAGGTGGGATTGGGTTAGCCGGTGAATTTCGTTTCATATCAAAGAGTCCAAATTTAGTGGAGGGAATGTTCAGCATTCCCCATGGTGAGTATAAAGGAGAAAAAAAATGAAGAAACTATACTCGATTACATTGGCACTTGTATTTGTGGTAGTCTTAGCGTTTGCCTCTTTAGCTACCCCTGGCTTTGCCCAGAGTTCACCCCCGATGGTAGTATGTGTTCCAGCAGTGGCACTTTACCCAGCCATCCCACACGATACCTGGAGCGGATTAGAGATCACACTAAAGGGAACCGCCCACGACCCCGATGGCGACGGAACTTTGACTACCTATCAGTGGGACTTTGGGGATGGCTCGCCCATAGATACCGGAATCGTGATGGACCCGTATGCGATTGAAGCAAGGCACACTTATGTCGGAAGTGTTGGCGATCTGTTTGTAGCTAGCCTGACAGTGACAGACGACACAGGTGATACCGGAAGCGACACTTATCTGGTTAAGATCGAGGACGGCACAGACCTGGGAGTCCAGGTCAATGTGGCAATCGATGAAGGGTTATGGCGACTACACAAAGACCAGGTACGTGGCATACTTCCAGATGGAACCCCCTATGGATTCTGGCCGTACGGAGGTAACGAAGTCGCTTCTACCGGAGCGAGCACTGAGGCATTTGAGATAAACGGTAGCCTGCCGAATGGTGACCTCAATTCGGACCCCTATGTCGAAACTGTCCAGCGGGGATTGAATTACCTCCTGAGTGAGATGCACAGTCAAGCGGTGTTTCAGGATCCTATCTATTGTCCTCTTGGCAACCCAGACACTAATGCTAACGGCTTCGGCCTTTTCGCCTGTACTGATTGCTGGCATTCGATGTATGAATCCGGTATCGTTCTGATGGCTCTGGCAAGCAGCCGCTGCCCGAGCTGCGTCGCAGCGACTGGCATCCCTGAGGTTGTGGGCAGAACTTACCTTGACATCACCCAGGATATGGTCGATTACTTTGCTTTCGGACAGAGCGATCCGGATACCGGCGATGGAAGAGGCGGTTGGCGATACTACGGCAACTTTCGAGAATGGGGCGAGGGACAATATTCCGATAATTCGGTTTCGCAGTGGCCTGTGATCGGCATGGAATCCGCAGAGGTGAACTTTGGACTGGCCGGCTTGGTTATACCCCGTTTTGTCAAGGATGAATTGAACCTGTGGATTGACTACGTTCAGAACGACGTAGATGGTGATTGGGCTGATGGCGGTTCAGGCTATACTGCTCCTTGGGATTGGGTGAACATCGCTAAAACCGGGGGTCTCCTGGCTGAGATGAAGTTCTTCGGGGATACGGTAGCTACACAGAGAGTGCAAGACGCAGTTCAGTTCATCGACAACAACTGGGATTCAGACTGGGAGCACTTCCCTTTGAATTCGTACTATGCTTTCTACTCGGTGATGAAGGGCTTCCGGCTACTCGGCATCGATACTATAAGCCCCCTCAACGATCCTTCGGGGTTGGATTGGTACGGCGACCCGGTAAGAGGATATGCCCAGCACATCGTCAATGATCAGGATCCCAGTGGCGCGTGGCACGGGGGTTATTGGGCTGACCATCCTCTGATGAGCGCCTGGGCTATCCTGACCCTCAAGAAAACCGTCGTCAAGCCCGGTCCGGTGGCTGACGCAGGCCCCGATGTGCCCAGTCACCCACCGGTCATCGATATCACCTTCGATGGTACCGGCTCCTATCATCGCGATCCGACCCGGTTAATTGTCCGATATGTGTGGGACTTTGGTGACGGTTCACCGCCAGTGGAAGGGCCTATCGTGACTCATGCCTTCCCCGCGGTTTACAACCCGGATGGCACGATTGATTGGGGTGCTACGACCCGCGACTATATGGTCACCCTGACCGTATTCGACGATAGTGACCCGGCACTCTCAGATAGCGATACTGCCACCGTCCACATTACCGCACCACCATGGCCGCCTGTAGCGGATGCCGATGGACCTTATACGGTCTTCCCATGCTGGATCGTAAGGCTCGATGGATCTGGTTCATACGATCCTAACGGTGAGCTATATCCCAACCCAACTAACCCATGGTATGGTTACATCGTGAGCTGGGAGTGGGACCTGGACAACGATGGTGGATATGACGATGCCAGTGGCAAGATCATCACCTGGTCGGTATGCGACCTGGGGATCCATGTTGTCGGCTTGAAAGTGACCAATTCCTTTGGCGAGTCGGACGAGGTGGATACGGTAGTCAATGTAGTTGAGCCTCCACCTGCTCAGCCCCTGGATATCAAACCTGGTTCCTGCCCCAACCCTCTCAAGATAAAGGAAAAGGGTGTCTTACCAGTAGCAATTTTGGGGACAGAGGACTTTGATGTATCTCAAGTTGACCCGGTCTCAGTTTTTTTAGAAGGTGTTGCCCCATTACGTTGGTACATGGAGGACGTTGCGACACCTTATGAGCCGATCATTGGCAAGGGGGATGCGTTCGATTGCAACAAATACGGTCCAGATGGTTATATGGATTTAACCTTAAAGTTCAATGCACAAGAGGTCGTCGCGGCTTTGGGCGATGTCAAGGTCGGAGATGTTCTCGTGCTGCACCTCACCGGCAACCTGACGGAGGAGTTTGGAGGGACTCCCTTCTATGGCGAGGATGTGGTGCTGATCATCCGGAAATAGTACTACTGACCTCAAGATTCTCTGGTGCGTCCTTCGTTAGAAGGGCGCACCTTTCTTTATGAAATATTACGTGACGGCATCCTAAACAGTGGGTATTAAATTTGGTGGGAAAAACTACCAATATTTGGTTTAGATATTTATTGATAAGTGGGGCATTGACACCGAACACAAGACGTTGGTCGCTAAGTTGGATTTTGGAGTAGGCAACTCTATAACCAAATGATGGTTTATACAGCAAGAAATCCCCTAACCCTAGGGAAATACCGATCGAGTTGTACAAACCATCATCAGTCTGGCAGATGAAAAATCAGTTGCCACTATTGCCCCGCGAGCCTATTCCCGCGGGGCTTGAGTGAGGCAGATAAAGTGTGGAACTCACATCGAAGTTTGCTTACCAAACGGGAGGTACACCCGCTTTTTACAATAAGTCCCGCCGCTCATGTGAAGTGAGACGAGCTTGCGCCAGATTGGAAAATTACCAATGGGTGTTGCCCATGTGTCTACCCGTTCTCCATTCGAGTTATACAAAGCTCCTGATGATATCCGGGTGAAAAAAACTTCTGTCTCACCCTCAAAACAAGAGAGCGTCTGGTTGGTAATATCTACAACCACGCACTTGTCTTCAATATCGGGTGAGATCGGCTCAATTTCTTTGGCAGTTATTGGACGAAATGCTTCGGCTTCTCCCCATAAGATATCGCCGTAGCTCCCATAGCATTCGTTGACCCTATACCAGACCTGCCCCTGTTCATCGGTTTTAAGCTGATCCACCCACATGATCTGACTGTAATACAGCCGGGGTAGTAGCCCTAACTTTAACCGGTCTTGCAGACCTGGAGAGCGTGGTGGAGGGTTATGCATTACCAAGTCCACATATGGCAGGCTGACTTCGACCCACATCCCTGTTTCGCCATTGGCTTCAGGAAGGATCTTCACCGGGGTATTGCTGATATTTCGCACCGGTTGGAGATAGGGCGACCAGATGTAACCATCGGGTGTTTCAACCCAGCGTTGGTTAGTGCGAAAGGTATTTTTTCCAACCAGCTCGCGCAACCAGGGAACGACAGCGTCTTCATACAATGTTCCAATGGTCTGGCTGTCTATATCTGATCGTGCTTTTACATCCACCTTGCCCACATTTACGCGTCCTAACCAGT
>Ga0315279_10007013_pt1 | contig 14031 bp, 12 predicted proteins | sample YL17G06_20_MG_FD_203694 | JGI IMG/M metagenome (GOLD analysis project Ga0315279, IMG submission 203694) | Sediment microbial communities from Yellowstone Lake, YNP, Wyoming, USA - YL17G06_20 | ecosystem: Environmental > Aquatic > Freshwater > Lake > Sediment | place: USA: Wyoming | collected... | reverse complement strand
GGGAGGAGAAGGTGGTGGAGATTGCCAAGGCCGCAGGCCTCCTGCCACGACCACAGTTATAAAACACGTGTCCGTGCCTGCACGCCGCAGTGTCAGGCGTTACGGCACGCAGGCGTGATTCGTGTCACGTGTCCGCGGAAAATAAAAACGGACACGGAGTACGGACACGGTCACGATGAAAAAGGAGGGGGAGGAAGATGCCAAAGAAGATTTTAATCGTTGATGACGATCCGGATCTGGTGGAGGCGGTGACGATGATTTTGGAGTCCAAGAATTATGACGTGGCCGCTGCGTACGGTGGAATTGAAGGGCTACAAAAGGCGAAAACTGAAAATCCGGACCTCATTGTCCTCGATGTGATGATGCCGGATAAGGATGGTTATGCAGTGTGCAAGGAGTTGAAGGCCGATCCTAATTTGAGTAAGATCCCCATCCTCCTTCTGACTGCAGTGGTCTCCAAGATTGCCACGACCCGCTACACACAACAGATGGGACTTGAGACCGAAGCGGACGATTACATTGACAAACCTGTGGAACCCGAAGTGCTGGTCAAACGGATCGAGGCCCTACTTACCAAATGAAAAGTCGCTAAGCGCAGAACGCTAAGCGTTTTTGTAACTCAGGGCTTTAGCCCTGAGGCTCAGCCCTGAAGGGCTGAGTTACACGCTATGCGCCATGCCCTAGGCGCTATGCTTGTAATAGAGGTTTAAATGCCGGATCAAGTAAGTATCCTTGTCATCGATGATGAGCAGATCATGCGGGAGGGTTGCTCACGAATTCTCTGCAAAGACGGTTGGGCTGTCATCACCGCTGAGAATGGAAAACAGGGGCTGAACGAGATTCAAGCCTGTCCAGAGAAGATCGACGTGATTCTCCTCGATCTGATGATGCCAGGGATGAGCGGGATGGAAGTTCTGGATTACGTCCGAACCATTGACCCGAATCTGCTCGTTATCGTCATCACCGGCTATGCCACAGTGGAGTCGGCAGTGGAGGCAATGAAGAAGGGTGCCTACGATTTCATCCCTAAACCCTTCACCCCGGACCAACTCCGTATTGTTGTCAGAAGGGCTTTGGAGAGGAGGACCCTCCAGAAAGAGGCCGAGTTCCTGAGAAGGGAACGGGAGAAATCTCTCCGGGACATTGCGACAGAGAAATCTAAGATCAAAACGATCATCAATTGCATGGGCGACGGTGTCCTGGTATGTGACCGCGATAGTTGTATCGTCCTCTCAAATCCAGCGGCAAGCCGAATGCTCAAGGTTCCTGAGACCTCCCTTTTGGGAAACCTCCTTCCCCAGTGTAATCTTCATTCCGAACTTTCCAAAATCATCCAGGAAAGTCTGAATACGGAGGATGTGGGTTATACCTCTGTATCCCAAGAGTTAAGCATCGGCGAATCCGGGGAAGTCTATCTCCGGGCCCACACGGCACCGGTACGAAACGATATCGGCGAGACCATGGGTTCGGTCACCGTACTCCAGGATATCAGTCACCTGAAGGAACTCGATAAAATGAAATCAGAGTTCATCGCCATGGTTGCCCATGAACTTCGGGCGCCCATCGCCGCTGTAGAACAGCAATTAACCGTTATTCTGAATCGGATGGCCGGCGATTTGACGCCCAAACAGGACCACCTTCTTTCCCGGGCTAAAGAGAGGACCAAGGGGCTTCTCACCTTGATCAAGGATCTCCTCGATCTTTCCAAAATTGAAGCGGGAAAGATGGTCCAATACAAAGAGCCCCTTTCCCTTCAAGAAGTAATCCAGAGGGTCGTGGACCTGATGAGGGCTGAAGCCGAAGCCAAAAAAATCGATCTTCAATTCTCGGCTCCTTCCGAGACCCCACTGGTCAGTGCTGACCGAAACAGTATGGACGGTATCTTCACCAACCTTATCTCCAATGCGATTAAATATACGCCGGAGGGAGGAAAGGTTTGGGTCACTCTGTGTGAGGAGGGTGGGTTTCTGAAGGCCGCTGTTTCGGATACAGGCATCGGTATTAAAAAGGAGGACCTTTCACGGATCTTTGATAAATTCTACCGGGTGAAAACCATAGAGACCCGTCAGGTCATCGGGACAGGCCTTGGACTTTCTATTGTTAAAAGCATCGTGGATGCCCATCTGGGCTCGATCTCAGTCGAAAGCGAGGAGGGGGGCGGAGCTACCTTCACCGTCCTCTTGCCCAAAGAGTCGATGCCAACAGCGTGTAATCCCCCATAAAATCCGTCCCCACCTCCCTTTGACAAAGGGAGGGAAAAATAAGATAATTCCCCCTTTTGTAAAGGGGAGCTGTGAAAAAATCGAGCACATGGGTCAAACGGAAAGGACGGGTGGATTGGAGAAGCTTTAGAGCGCAACCTTTGGAAATTGAACCACTGTGCCGTAAGCTCGTTTAAACACATATCTTTATTGCCGTGGCGGGTGACCTTTAACCTCAACGAGCGCATTCTAAAGCTTTGGAGATCCACTCGTCTTTTCGGGACAAAAGTTGACGAAACCAATTTTTTCACAGCTTCAGGGGGACAAAGGGGGATTTAAATCTCTAATGATTTGTGCGCGGTAATTTAACAAACGGTGTAAAGAGGAGAAATCATGAGCGTCGTCTTTTCTAAGGAGAATCTAAAACTCACCCGAGATCTTCAATCCCTGACGGGCGAGAATGTCATGCTCTGCTACCAATGTAAGAAATGTACTTTGGGCTGCCCCTCTGCTTATGCCATGAGGATGAGGCCTCATGAACTGATGCGAGCGATTCAACTCGGCCTGAGCGAGGAGATCTATTGGTCGGGCACCATCTGGATCTGCCTTTCCTGTGAGACTTGCAACACCCGTTGCCCACAGGACATCAACATTCTTCGGGTGATTGATGGGCTCAGAGAGATGGCATTTTCAAAGAAAGTCGATTACTATAATCCCCATCCTGCTATCCCTGCTTTGCATCGCATCTTTATGGCCCTTGTGGAGCGCTTCGGAAAGGTCTATGAACTGGGCCTCGCCCTGCTCATCAACTTGAGGATGCTCGTTCCCTTTAAAGATATCGACATGGCCTCCCCTATGCTGTTGAAGGGAAAGCTGAAACCTCTCCCTCATTTTAGCCATGGGGCAAAAGAACTTCGGCAGGTGATGGCCAGAATTAGAGAACTTGAAAAATCCGTCCCCTCCCCCTTGACGGGGGAGGGTGTGGTCGCCGACGCGCCATAGCCGCTCTGGCGACGGCGCGGTGGGGGTGCATAATAATTCTTTGTCCCCTCACCCCCTCCCTCTCCCCTTGGGGGAGAGGGGAAGGGTGAGGGGTGTTTTGGTTATTTGAACATTGGGAAATTGGGATTTATTTGGAATTTGGGATTTGGTTATTGGAATTTATAATATTTCCATAATTAATATTTTTAAGGAGCCCGATAATGAAATATGCTTATTTCCCCGGATGCTCTCTCAGTTCCTCCGGTTACGACTACAACCTCTCTTTTAAATTCGTTGCACGGGTACTGGGAATCGATCTCATCGAGGTAAAAGATTGGGTCTGCTGCGGTGCCTCATCTGCCCATGCAACTTCCCATCTCCTCTCCGTGGCACTGCCGGTTTTGAACCTCTCCCATGCGGAGCGGGACGGTTTTGATAAATTGATCGCTCCCTGTCTTGCCTGTCTCTCCCGGTTTAAGGCGGCCAATATAGAATTGGAACATGATACTGACCTGAAAGAAAAGATTCATCAGGTCTTCGATTATAAATATCAGGGAAAGGTAAAGGTCTACCATCCCTTAGAAGTTTTTCTCGAAATTGGTCTGGACAGGATCCGCGAAAAGATCCGGAAGAAACTTTCTGGCTTGAAGGTTGCCTGTTATTATGGATGTGTCCTCACCCGACCTCCGAAAATTGCTCAGTTTGATAATGTGGAAGATCCTCAAAGTATGGATTCCATCGTCAGCACTCTGGGTGCAACCCCGATCGAATGGTCTTTCAAAACGGAGTGCTGCGGTGTCTCAATGACCCTCACCCGTTCGGACATCGTACTCAAACTTTCAAATGACATTCTTCGTGAGGCAAAAGAAGCAGGGGCCAATGCCATTGCTGTAGCCTGCCCCCTCTGTCAGGCCAACCTTGATGGCCGTCAAAGACAGATTGAGGAAACCTATAATGTCCGTTACGGGATTCCTATCCTCTATATCACCCAGTTGATGGGCTTCGCCTTCGGTGCCTTTCCCAAAGAAGTGGGTGTCCAGAAATTGATCACCAGCCCCATAGAGGTATTGGGTTCTGTTGGCCTGATGTAAATAGACCTCTTTCTAACCGTCCTTACCCAAGTCAAAAACCTTTAAATACTTCGCCTGAAATGACTTAGAAGACTCCGTATTTGCCTTCGATAGCTTTACCCCCCTTCTCTTTGGCTATCTTAATATTCTTGATAGCTGGGCAGATCCGCTGCTTTGTGGACAGAAGAAAGGGTGGGTGTTATCATTAAATGAAGAGGAGATATTTGAAAAATTAAATGAAATCGAAAGGAGGCTTTTCAAGTGTCTGATGATCAGATCGAAGAAAAGGTTGCTTTTGATGGTAAAAAGGTGAAAGTACTGAGTTCTACTTTTGAAGAGGGAAAGCCTGAGACTCCCATCAACTGGAGGCAAAAGATAAGGAGTCGGGAGGAGATGCTCGCCTATCTTAAAACCGGGGAGCGTTACTGGTTCAGCGAAGAATGGTACGGCAGCGAAAAACGAAAGACCAAGGCCTAACATGGTGCTGAAAAAGTCACTTTTTTCAGGCTGCTCAAAAATGCCCAGATGCAAGGCGCCCGAAACCCAGAGGAGTGAGGCGTACCTGGAGTACGCCGCAACGACGAAGGATGAGGGGAACGCCGGAGATGGGCGTTTTTCAGCAGCCTGCTAAGGCCATCCTCAGAAGGAGGTAAATCCCGTGGCGTTTGAGATACAAAAAATTATTTATACTGGGAAGATTAAAGAAGTCACGTTGGGAAAAGGACCCAGAGCTGTCACCGTAGGTGGAGAGACGGCTTATCCTTTTTACCTCTTTGAAGGGGAGATGCCTCATCCTCCGCGGATTGCGATGGAGGTTTATGATGTCGTTCCCGATGATTGGCCGGAGGCAGCCCTGGAGCCATTCAGGGATGTGATCAATGATCCAGTAGCCTGGGCTAAAAAATGCATAGAGACTTACGGTGCAGATCTCATTGCCTTGCAACTCGTAAGCACCGATCCCAATGGCCTTAACCGTTCAGGTGATGAGGCGGCTCAGACAACCAAAAAGGTGGCCAGTGCCGTCGATGTCCCTGTGATCGTATGGGGAAGTGGAAATGCAGATAAGGATGCGGATGTCCTACGAAAGGTTGCCGAGGTCTGTGATGGAATGAATCTCGTCATCGGACCATTGGTTGAGGGTAACTATAAACAGGTCGGTGCAGGGGCCATTGGATACAAACATACAGCTGCCGCCTCCTCTCCCATTGACATCAACCTGGCCAAGCAGCTCAATATCCTTCTTGGGAATCTGGGCGTCCCGGACGGACAGATCATCGTCGATCCTACTACGGGTGGGCTGGGATATGGAATTGAGTACACCTATTCGGTGATGGAACGGGATCGGATGGCCGCTCTTACCCAGCAGGATGAGAAGCTTCAATTCCCTATCCTTTGTAATATGGCCAGAGAGGTTTGGAAGACAAAGGAGGCAAAGATTGAGGATATGCCTTCCCTTGGCGATGCTAAAAAGAGAGGGATCCTGATGGAGGCCATTACCGGGATTGTCCTTCTGATGGCAGGGGCAGATGTGTTGGTCATGCGACATCCCGAGGCCATTAAATTGGTTCGGGAGATGATTGACGATTTTATGGCGAAATGAAGTCAACTGCTAAGGGTTCAAGGATTCAAGGGGTCAAGTAAATCCTTTTTATTTATAATTCTTGAACCCTCGAATCCTTGGCCCCTGGAACCCTTTCCGTTGCAAAAAGATCGAAGTGAAGTACCCCGCAGCAGAGCTGCGGGGCATCTAATTCTCTAAAAAACTTTCCTCCCCCTTGATGGGGGAGGATTAAGGTGGCCGCCGGCTCAGAGAGCCTCTGGCTCGGGGAGGGGTGATGATTAGATCATTTCCCCCTCAACCCTAACCCTCTCCCCTGCCTTCGCCGAAGCGGCTTCGCGCAGGCAGGCCCCAGGGGAGAGGGTAGGCCATTCATCCCCCCAGCAGAGCTGGGGGTATTCTGGCATATTTTGATAAAGGCGGGAGACAATAAATTAGGGGGGGGGAGAATTGAAGGGGGAATATATGTCTGACTTAGAAAAGAAGAGTATCGATCCAGCAACGATCAAGATGCTAAAGAAGGCAAAGGCCGATGGATGCGAGACGATTTTTGACCGGGCCGATGCCATGAAACCTTGCCCCATCGGAGCAGAAGGCAGTTGCTGTAAGCAATGTGCCATGGGGCCCTGTCGGGTGCCCGCTCCTAAGAAGAAAGAGGGGGCTGCAGAAAAAGCCAAAAGAATGGGCCTTTGCGGTGCCACAGCAGAAACCATCTCAGCCCGCAACTTTGCACGGATGGTGGCCGCAGGGACTGCTGCCCACTCCGACCATGCCCGCGGCGTGACGGAGGTCTTTCTGGCAGCTGCCAAAGGTGAAATCGAAGGATTTCGAATCCAAGATGAGCAAAAACTTTACCAGCTCGCAATGGACTTCGGGGTTGAGATTGGAGATCGATCCATACGGGAAATCGCTATCGATGTGGGTCATAAGGCCCTTGCTGAATTTGGACGTCAGGAAGGAGAACTCCTCTTTATCAAGAGGGCTCCTCTTAAAAGACAGGAGATCTGGAGAAGTCTGGGGGTCATCCCTCGGGGGATTGATCGGGAGGTTGTGGAATTAATGCACCGCACACATATGGGTGTCGATCAGGATTATAGAGACCTCTTAGTCGCAGCCGCCCGCTGTTCTTTGGCTGACGGATGGGGAGGCTCGATGATCTCCACTGAGCTTCAAGATGTCCTTTTTGGAACCCCGGTCCCTGTCTTAGGTCAGATCAATCTGGGGGTGTTGAAAAAGGACGAAGTCAATGTCGTCGTCCATGGCCACGAACCTCTCCTCCCCGAGATTCTGGTTCAGGTGGTCCAAGATCCTGAAATTCAGAAAGCAGCCCAACAGGTAGGAGCAAAGGGGATCAATTTAGCAGGGATGTGCTGTTCCGCCAATGAGATTTTAATGCGACATGGAATTCCTGTAGCTGGGAACTTTCTCCAGCAAGAACTGGCTATTGTGACTGGAGCAGTCGATGCCATGGTGGTGGATGTCCAGTGTGAAATGCAGTCATTGGCTCAAGTAGCCAGGTGTTATCACACCAAGCTCATCACCACCTCGGCCAAGGCCAAGATCGATGGGGCGATGCACATTGAGTTTGCCGAACATAATGCCCACGATGTAGCAAGGAAGATTTTGATGGAAGCCATTCAGAACTTCAAGAATCGTAAGCCCAATGTAGAAATTCCGTCTGAATCGACGGATACAATAGTAGGGTTCAGCCACGAAACGATTAACTATCTCTTGGGCGGAATCTTCCGTGCATCTTACCGGCCTCTCAATGACAATATCATTAATGGTCGGATTCGAGGAATTGCTGGTGTCGTGGGTTGCAACAACGCTCGTGTCACCCATGATGATCCTAACCTCACTTTAATTAAGGAATTGATAAAAAACGATGTCATCGTGCTCGCCACAGGTTGCAGTGCCATAACCTGCGGAAAGGCAGGTCTCCTCACTCCAGAGGCAGCAAAGCAATATGCTGGGGCAGGGCTTGCCTCTGTCTGTGAGGCAGTCGGCATTCCTCCCGTCCTTCACATGGGCGCCTGCGTAGATAATAGCCGAATACTGATGGCGGCTACCGCTGTGGTAAAAGACGGAGGTCTCGGCGATGACATCAGTGACCTTCCCGCAGCGGGTGCTGCCCTGGAGTGGATGAGCGAGAAGGCGATTGCTATCGGCCAATATTTTGTTGCCTCAGGCATCTTTACAGTATTTGGTGTCACCTGGCCGACGACGGGAAGTGAGGAGGTCACTAAACTTCTCTTCGAGGAGTTTGAAAATACATTTAAAGGCAAATGGGCCTTTGAACCCGATCCAATTAAAGCTGCAAAATTGATGATTGAACATATCGACAAAAAACGGAAGGCCTTAGGCATCGACAAAGCCAGAGAGCGGGTTCTCTTCGACATGGCCAAACGTCGAGAATTAGAGGCCGCCTAATTAAAAATACGTGACCGTGGTCCGTGACCGTGTCTGTAAAAAGATTTTAAACACGGACACGAGACACGGACACGAGTGAAAAGGAGTAAAAGGTGTCTAAGATCATCGCATCTGCTGCGATAAGAGGATCTCATAAGGTTGTGGAGAAGGCTGAAAGAAAATATGAGGAGGCTCTCAAGAAGTGGGGACCCAATCAAGATGTGGGATTCCCTAACACGGCTTATTATCTCCCGATTACTTATGCCATTTTGGGAGTTCCCATCCAGAAGCTGGGTGATATGAAGCCAGTATTGGAGAGATGCCGGTCCCTTTTGCCCCCATTGGTGAAAGAAAAGGTGAATCTTCCTTATCTGGGTCCAGCGCTCGATGCAGGGATGGCAACCTTTTTTGCTGAAGAGATCATCGAAGCGATACGCTACTTAGAGAGCCCAAATTTCTATACGAAATTAGAGGATCCCTTGCCCAACAACATCTGGCTTGGAGCAGCCGATGATGTCATCTTCCGGAAAAGAGGGATTGAGTTTGTGGACGGTACAGCACCAGGATTTGCTGCCATTGCTGGCGCTGCACCCTCGCCGGAGATTGCCAAAAAGATCGCCACTGAACTTCAAGAAAAGAATCTCTATGTCTTTATGTGTGCCGAAAATGAAGGGAAACGTTTTGCCGAACAGTTGGTGGAGGCAGGCGTTCAGATTGGGTGGCCAACCCGTCTCGTCTCTTTCGGGCCTGATATCTCAGCAGCGGTCTTTGCCATCGGTTTTGCCTGCCGGGTTGCCATGGCCTTTGGCGGAATCAAGCCCGGAGATTTTCGAAAAAATTTAATCTATAACAAGGATCGAACTTTTGCCTTTGTGATGTCCCTGGGATTTGTCACGGATGAATGGTATGCCAATGCCGCAGGCGCCATCAACTGGGGATTTCCCACCATTGCCGATACACCCATTCCAGAAATTCTACCTACCGGAGTATGCACCTACGAACATGTGGTCTCAAATATTCCTCACCAACAGATCGTCCAAAGGGCTGTGGAAGTAAGGGGACTTAAAGTAGCAGTGGCCGAAGTCCCTATCCCTGTCTCCTATGGTCCTGCTTTTGAAGGGGAGAGGGTGAGGGGTGAGGATATCTACTTGGAGTGTGGCGGAGGAAGAACCCATGCAGTGGAGTGGGTCACCTCCAAACCCATGGACGAAGTAGAGGATGGTAAGGTTGAACTCATCGGCCCTGACTTGGATCAGATAAAGCCTCCAGGCCGACTCCCCCTTGCCGTCGTCGCTGAGGTGGCGGGACGACAGATGCAAGAGGACTTCGAGCCCATCTTGGAACGACAGATTCATCATCTCATCAACTATGCTCAAGGGGTCATGCATATCGGTCAGAGGGATATTGCCTGGGTGCGAATTAGTAAAGGGGCTGTGGATAAGGGATTCCGACTTTCCCATCTCGGCAAGATCCTCCATGCAAAGTTCCATCAGGACTTTGGGGCTATCTTTGATAAAGTCCAGGTAAAGGTATATACCGATACAGAAAAGGTCGATCGGATTCTTGCGCAGGCGAGGGAAGTTTACGGTAAAAGGGATGTCCGAATCGAGGGAATGACGGATGAGACCACAGACATTTTCTACTCCTGTACCCTTTGCCAATCCTTTGCACCCAACCATGTCTGTGTCATCAGTCCAGAAAGGACAGGCCTTTGCGGTGCTTACAACTGGATGGATTGCAAGGCCTCTTTCGAGATTAATCCCACTGGACCGAACCAACCTGTTCCAAAGGGGGAAATGATTGATACGAAACTGGGTCAATGGAAGGGAGTCAACGAATTTGTCTTCAAGGCCTCCCGACAGAAGATCGATCACTACAATTTCTATAGCCTGATCTATGATCCAATGACGACTTGCGGCTGTTGCGAATGCATTGCTGCTGTCCTTCCGATGTGCAATGGGGTGATGACTGTAAATCGGGACTATCCCCGCATGACCCCCTGTGGGATGAAGTTCACTACCCTGGCAGGCTCTGTAGGAGGGGGAGCGGTCACGCCTGGATTTGTAGGCCACAGTAAATACAATATCACCCAGCGAAAGTGGCTCGTAGGAGATGGTGGAATCAAACGATTGGTTTGGATGCCTAAAATGCTGAAAGAGGAGATTTCGGAACGGCTGAAAAAACGCTGCGAAGAAATCGGCATACCGGATTTCATCGATATGATTGCAGACGAAACCATCGGGGAAACCGAAGAGGAGATTCTTCCCTTCCTGACGGAGAAGAATCATCCAGCCCTTTCGATGGACCCCATTCTTGGTTAAGGATATATATGCAGAGCGCATAGGGCATAGCGCATAGGGATATTATTTTTACGCCATGCGCTTAGCGCTTAGTAGTCCATTTCGTAAATATGGTAACGTATAAAATAACCCCGTTAAATCCCTCCCAACCTCCCTTTACAAAAGGGAGGAGAACAATTTCCCCCCTTTATCAAAGGGAAGCTGTGAAAAAATCCAAGACTCAAAGCCAGGACGGGGGGATATCGGAAAAAATGTAGAGCGGTTACCTTTTCCAGTTTTATTCACAAAGACGGAAAGACCATGTAAAATAGATAACTTAAAAGCGTTCAGGACCATTAAATTAAATACCCGCATTCTACATTTTTGGAAATATTCCCCCGTCTGGGCTACCGTCCCCTAATTTTTTCACACCTTCAGGGGGGTGAGGGGGGATTTTTCCGGCGAAGGACCTTTCAATACAGTTCAAAATACGTGACCAAATTTATGAAACACAGTACTTAGCGATGAAGGGAGCGGTAACCATGGGACTGACTGGAATACAGATCTTCAAATTGCTACCCAAAACCAATTGCAAGGAGTGTGGCGTCCCAACCTGTCTGGCCTTTGCTATGAACTTAGCGGCAGGAAAAGCAGATTTGTCTGCCTGCCCTTATGTGTCAGAGGAGACGAAGGCATTGCTTGCCGAGGCGGCTGCCCCACCCATTCGACCTCTCACCGTTGGTTCTGGGGACAATGCGGTGAAGATCGGTGGAGAAACGGTTCTGTTCCGCCATGAAAAGACCTTTGTCAACAAACCCGGTTTTGCCATTCTTATCAGCGATGCGATGCCAGAGGCCGAGGTCAATGCCCGTTTAAACCGATTCAAGGAGTTGAAATATGAAAGAGTGGGCCTTGTCCTTCGACCGGAGATAGTCGCCGTGAAGAACGAAACAGGAGATCCCGGAAAGTTTGAGGCCCTGATCAAAAAGGTGAAGGCTGAAACAGATGCTGCCCTCATCTTAATAAGCGATAAGACAGAGGCTCTGACAGCAGGGGTGAAGGCTTGTGCGGATCGTGTTCCTTTAATCTATGCTGCCACCCATGACAACAGCGAAGCCTTAGCCAATCTCGCCAAGGAGCATCACTGCCCTCTGGCGATCAAAGCGGATAACTTAGAAACCCTCTCCCAGCTCTCCGACAAGCTGACCGCTTCGGGTCTCAAGGATCTCGTCCTTGACTCCGGGTCGAGGACAGTTCGCAGGGCCTTTGAAGATCAAATTTTTATCCGTCGGGCAGCCCTCATCCAGAAAAACCGCTCCCTCGGATTTCCAACCATTACCTTCCCCTCTGAGATGACAAAAGATCCGATGAAGGAAACCTTAATCGCTGCAACCTTTGTGGCAAAGTATGCGGGTATCATTGTATTGTCAGATTTCCAGGGGGAAAGCCTCTTCCCGCTTCTCGTGGAACGTCTGAACATTTACACTGACCCTCAACGGCCCATGATGATGCAGGAGGGTATTTATCCAATCGGCAATCCAGGTGAAGATTCTCCTGTATTGATCACTGTTAACTTCTCACTGACTTACTTCATCGTCTCCGGTGAGGTCGAATCGAGTCGTGTGCCAAGCTGGCTTTTGGTGATGGACACGGAAGGACTCTCCGTTCTTACCGCCTGGGCTGCCGGAAAATTTGTGGGTGATGCAATGGGAACCTTCATCAAAAAGAGCGGGATTACCGAGAAGGTCAAACATCGCCGGGTGATCATTCCTGGAGCCGTTGCAGCAGTGAGCGGAGATCTTGAAGAAGAATTGGGTAAGGACTGGGAGGTCAAGATCGGGCCGAGAGAAGCTGCTCATATACCCGCTTATCTAAAGATGGGAGCCTAAAAGCTCATTGCAAATTGGTCATTGCAAATTACAAATTGAGAAAGTGAAGCTTAAGATAAGCTAACATTTTGCAATTTGAAATTTTCATTGGGGTTAATAATGATCCTTATCGGAGAGAATCTCAATGTGATGGTCAAAAAGATTGGAACGGCGATGAGGGAGAGGGATCCTAAGCCTATCCAAGAGTTGGCCATTGCCGAGGCCAATGCCGGTGTCGACTACATCGATATCAATCTCGGTCCTGCAAGAAAGGGTGGAGGGGAGTTGATGGAGTGGGTCGTCAAAACCGTTCAAGAGGTCGTCGACACTCCTTTATCCCTCGATACCATCAATGCGGAAGCCATTGAGGCAGGACTTCGGGTCTACAAAAATAAAAAAGGAAAGGCTTTAATTAATTCCATCATGGCCCGTCCGGAAAGTATGGAAACCAAATTCCCTCTTGCCAAAAAATACGGCACAGGAGTGGTCGCCCTCCTCTGGGGTCCCTCCGGTCTTCCACGAGACGCTAACGAAAGGGGAGTACTCGCAGCAGAACTGATGCAAAAGGCCATGGAGTTCGGTATCCCGAACGAAGATATCTGGATTGATCCTATCGTTACTCCTATCACCAGTCCCCAGAGCCAGGTTCAAGTCCCCAGTTGTGTCGAATTTATGAAGATGTTCAAAGACCTTCAAGAATTGGCTCCCGGAATGAAATCGACCTGTGGACTCTCCAATGTCTCCAACGGAGCTCCGAATCACCTCAGGCCTATTCTCAACCAGACCTATCTGATCATGCTCGAACGATACGGGATGTCATCGGCAATCATCGATGCCTTCGATGAAGATCTTAAAGAACTGGCAAGAGGAAAGCGAGAAGATTTGAAAAAATTGATCTATCGAGTCCTGGACAGAGAGCAGATCGATCTCAAATCTCTGGCTAAGGAAGAGGCCGATTATGTAAAAACCACCAAAGTCTTGATGGGCCAAATCCTTTACTCCGATTCCTGGCTGCAAATGTAATTTAACCAACTCTCTTCTGTTTAAGAAAACTTCCCATCTCAGAAATCACCAGAATAACCCAATCCCAGTTGTTTTCTTCCCTTACCTAATGAGGTACCTAATGATAAAAGATAAATTATTGATTAATTCAGACTAAAAAGATAGAATAAATTAGAGAAAGGAGAAATGTCTGATGGAAAGATTAAAACTTCACCTTGAGAAGGCTGAAGAAGAGGCGCTTAATCACTTAGTTAAGGTGGGACTTTTCACCAATCGAGACGAGGCTGCGCGAGCAGCTATCCTTAAGTATGCCATGGATATTGGAGTATTAAATCGACAGGCAATCTGGCAAGAAATGGAGAAGGCTAAAAGGAGAAAAGTTACACCTGAACAGTTAGCAAAGGATCTGGAGACCCTTGAGGATGAAGGCTAGTGTAGTGTTACAATAATATCTTTACAATATGCCAAATGTGTGCTACAGTTGGTTTCATGTGGAAGCCAGCCGAAAGATTGCAGATGACGAACGAGCAGCGCGTGACGTTGGAAGCCTGGGCTCGGGCAAAGACCAGCCCCCAAAGGACTGTGCTGCGTGCGCGCATTTGCCTGTTGGCAGCCCAGGGTCTGCCCAATAGGGTCATTGCCAATACACTGAAGACCAGTCGT
>Ga0315279_10007011_pt1 | contig 14034 bp, 16 predicted proteins | sample YL17G06_20_MG_FD_203694 | JGI IMG/M metagenome (GOLD analysis project Ga0315279, IMG submission 203694) | Sediment microbial communities from Yellowstone Lake, YNP, Wyoming, USA - YL17G06_20 | ecosystem: Environmental > Aquatic > Freshwater > Lake > Sediment | place: USA: Wyoming | collected... | reverse complement strand
CTCAGAACCCTGTCTTTTTTCTGCAAATCTCTTGCTTCTCGGACCCACTCCACTATTCGGAGAACCTTCTGAGCAGGCCGTCAAGTCCTGCAGGCGGCACGGTGTCCAGAGTCGAGCGAAAGTGCGAGGATCTTGAACTAGAAAGTTGGTGGGCCGGGAGGTTTCCATACCCAATAGGGTTCAAAACCCGCTCTCCGGACATCCTAAACGGCCAGGAGCTTCCTTGTACTCGATCTCTAGCGTTTTCGGACGCTCCCAAAATGTAGAAGAAGGATGACGCGAACCGCCCCGCTCAATGCTGAATCTAAAATGGCTTTTTGGCGATAGAGATCAAGATTGAGAGGGGTCCTAGAATCACGACCCCCAACTTGTTATCCAAATCCTCAAACATAGATGAAAAATCTAGAATTCGAGTATTCCGGTCATTGACTTGAACCCCCAGAGAAAGAGGGGAGGCAGCCTCGCCTCCCGAACAACCCGATGAACATCAGGAACGTGACCTGTGGTTACCTCGTTTGCTCTTTGACTCGACGCTGGGGTGTTCCAGTGGTCAGGGAGGTGAATCGACTGACAGGAAGCCATGAAAAGCTTCAATAGCACTTGGCTATTGCTATGCTGAATTGAAGTGGAATGGACTTGATTGAACCTGTACCGATGATCGATCTTGGTTATGAGAATGTAAGAATCCCCAAGCCCATCACAATGCCGTTGGTTGTGAGACTCGACTTGAACACCTATCTTGGGCTGGCCCGGCTTGCAGCAGAGGAAAACAGGTGGGCCGCTGACAAAGCGAACGAATTGATCAAGTCCTTTTTAGACGGTTCCCACTCGCCTTGATTCTTGGCCACAGCTTGGTATAGTCATTCTCCGTCACATATGCGGCGCCTATCAACATGATGACCTCTCCTGACTGACATTGAACTCTGTTTGATACTTCATCTAGCAGGTTTGATAACTGCAGTAGGTTGATTGGCCACCAGCGTATGACATCGCATATTCTGAGGTATGTTATCAGGTGAAGCTTGTCTCTCCGTTTGAAGTCGAAGACTAGAAACGGAGGGAAATCATAAGTTTCATCGTCTCTCATCGGCAGATCTTCTTCTGCATTCACCGTCACCATGACGGCCCGGTTGCTTGTTGGCTTGGCCCTTAGGTGGTCACAGACACTCTTGAGCTGTGCCACCGTCTTCCTTTCAGACCATGTCATTAGCCTCTGACCTGCATAGAAAGAAATCTCCGGATTCACGAGCGCCTCGACCAAGAAGAGCTTCTCTTTGAACTCCGGGAAGTCCGCGATTCCTTCCGGCAAATGCTTCTCTCCTAGTGGATCAGTAGTCAAGACTCCGAGCCCGTCTATCTCTATTCTGCCGTCATCTGACCGCTTGCCGTGTGCCTTGACATGTTCGACGACTTTCTCCCATGTATCTAGAAGCCTTTTACCTTCGATGAAATGATTTGATGGAGCACTAAACATCCTCTTTACATCCCACTCGCTCTACTCGATACTGTGAAGCTTCTTTCCTCTGTGCATCTCATAGACCTCGTGCCACGTCAGTTGTGGGATCTGAAGAGTCTTCAACTTGTACGAGTATCCTGACTTCCTGTCTCCGGTTCGATCTAGCAGTTCCGCTTCATGCATGTCGTTGGCAGTCTTGCGTATCCTGCTACTGCTTGCGAGCTTCTTTAGAGATTCCCGCTTCACCAGATCCACCAGTGTCATCCCCCTACCGGGCGTATCGCAGAGAACACAGCCAATCTCCCTGACCAGATCGTTGGACAGTAGCCCGAGTCTTGTCCACTTGTCCGCGGTCAACATTATCTTCAGTGAGAGGGCAGGTCAAACTATATCACATTTTGCAGAATCTTGGAATCAGTTTTGCGAAAACTTGAATTCAGTATTCCGACTTTGGAAAAGGGTTCTCCGCAGCCTGCAATTCTAGGGACCGCCTGCGGAAACCCCAAGAACCGCGCACAGAAACCATCTATTTTGACTTTAGATTTCCATTTCATGCCACAATACGCGAAACATCGACATTATACGACAATTTTATTAGCAGAGCGGTATTTCTTCCCAATCAGACGAACATTGACTCTATTGGAGGAAATCCAACACACCGAAACCCCTCGCAAGGGTTCTGAGGAGTCCAATTCGAGCTTCGACAGCATGGACAGCTCTCAGATCCGAATTCAGGAAGCTGTGGAGATTCTACTCACAAAGACCATTCCGAACTATTTCCCAGGTTTCTCCAACCTTAGTTCGAAAAGCCAAGAGTTGGTGCTGATGAAGCTAGCGTACCTGGTAGACGTGTACGATCCGAGCATCTTCAGAGATGCGGAATTCTGTAACAAGGAGAAAGGGCCGTGCTCGTTACGTGTCTCACAGGCGCACAAGAAGTTGGCGCGCGCACACCATTGTACCCCGGGAAGGATCGGCTAATGGACGCTACCGAACAGAAACTAGATTTCATAATCAAGAGATTTGGTCCTGCAGACCAATGGGCAATAGTGGACAAAGCGCTAATGGCTTGGCTTCCCCACCCGCTAATGATCAGAGTCCCCAACAGCTATACGCGCGTAGGCCAGGCGGTTCAGAGAGTAATCAGCGAACCTTGGTTCACCAGACTATCGGACATCTCACAAGTAGGAAAGACTCTTTCATTTCTGTCCCAGGGAAGGATGCCTGCATTTACTGTGGTCCACCATACATGGACAGTCTACGACCTCATGGAGCGTTTCTGTAGGAACTCCGAAGTGACGATTCAAGATCTGGAAGTCTGCAGGATGGCTGCGATCCTGCACGATGTCATGAAGCCAGCATGGACACCCATCTCGGAGGTTTTCATGGTCAAGAACCACGAGGAGCTATTGTCAGACTTCCGACCGGCGCGGACAATCTGTGAGCGTTATCACATCCCTTGGGAAGAAGTGACAAACACAGTAAGAGGCGAGGGCAGACTCGGAAGACTCCTCGAGAGCGAAGGCGATCTTGACAAGCTTGCCTATGTCGGTCTTCTGTCCGACCTGCTTGCTACGACGGCATACGACTCGAACAACGGCTTCTTGGGTTTCGGCATGAGAGAAGCACTCAGGCTAGTCTCGCGTTACAGGATTGTACACAAGGCCGATGAATATCACTTATGTCTTGACCCAACCTCGGATGGTGTCAAGCTCTTCGTCAAGTTCATGCAGGCATTGGTCAATCAATATGCAATGTTTCTCGACAAACATACAGTTATCTTCGAAGGACTTGCTTTCCGCGCTCTGGAAGAAGCGATAGAAACAGAAGTCATTCCACTAGATTGGTTCAATTCGTTGGATCAAATAGTGGCAGTCACTGATTCCCATATCAATGCCCGTTTAAACAGCATCGGATCTGAGGAAGAAAAGGAACACGTGAGAAGTCTCTGGAACAGACTGATGAGCAGGAACGTTTGGCGATACGCTTGTCTTGAAATCCCATACAAAGAAACCCCTGACGAACTCGTTAAGAGAATACTGGAACTGCGGCAGGAAATGAAGGTGACAAGGACTCCCTACTTGGAGTCCAAATTCCGAAGGCTCACAGTCAACTTGCAGAACTGGATCGCAAGAAGCGTCGGTGCGAAAAGGAAGGATTTCAAAGACTTCATTGTGATATTTCGCGAGAGACTGCAGCCTGACTTCAGGGCCGGATATGATGTCGAGCAGTTCGGTTGGCATATCAAGATACTCAACGATGGGCTCGAGTTGGCATCCACATTTGAACCTCTCATAGAGGAGCTAAAGAAGATGGAGAAGGAGCAACTCTGTCGCGTTATGTGCATTGTCCCAAGCAAGTACTACACTAGAGCAACACAATTGCGATGGGAAGAGGCCTGTGAGAGTCTTATCTGAACACCGTTCTATTGCACGACGGAATATCCAAAGGCATGTCTGGCGCTATAGCGAATCTCACGTGATAGCGTCCCCTGGTCGAACTAACATCACTGCTAAGTGATCTGTTGTCTCCTTCTGGTTTGCGGCCGCGAGATGGTGGTTCAAACAGGGTTTGTTTCATTTACGACTGTGACTGTCCCACTAGGATCGACATGTCAAGAGAGTAGTTCGAGACGACTGTGAGGCGGGCCTATGAGCCCACTTCCAAGACCCGTAGACTGTCCTCATCCGCGACTTGTGAAGCTCGTACAATTCAAGGGCGAGCATGTCGTCTACTATCGGTGCGAACTCTGCGGCGCACACCTCACAATGCCGGAGCAATAACTCATGACCGAGCGAGAAGAAACCCATTGAAATCGTATGGCTCATCAATGAAATTGGAATGCTGACTTTGAAATTGAGTGAGTTGCTTTTTTTTGGATTGATCTAAATCTCAAGCTTGAGTGCTTCGAGCGACTCGCATCTCCATGTAGTCGGCTTTTGGAGGATATCAGACCATAAGTAGATTGAATGAGGACAAGATGAGGTGCTGATGAGATGTGAGTACGAGAATAGAAAACAGTCTACGAAGCCGAAGAATTGGCTACAAATTCAAAATGAAGAAGAGAGGGATACCGTACCATGAAGGCAAAGTCGTCGCTTTAACGACTCTCAGGCACTGGCATGGGAACTACGTGATTGTTCTGGAACGGTTAAGGTTCACCAAAGGAATCGGTAAAGGTACGGAAGAGGTTAGACTGGGCTACTGGGACGGACGAAAATTCGGGCAGTATGCCACAATTCTACCGGAACGAGAACTCAGAAAGATCCTGCGAAAGGCCAAGAAAGAAGGTGTCCTAAGGAACGCAGATTGGATCGCATAGGGAGGACAAGTGAAAGTTGCCGCAAGAACCGGAGAGACAAACGAGCGAACCAAAGGTGTTCATTTTCCGGTACTATGCGGATGTGAGCTACGACAAGTACCTTTGTGATGATGGACTGATAGCCGACCCAGATTTCTTCAGCAACAGACAAGGCAAAGAAACGATGCCGATATGGTCCATCTGCGGTGTGTATCATAGAGATCGACTCCGCAAAGGCGCAATGATCTTCTTCTTGCCCGTGAAACAGCGATTAGAAAGGGCCAATATTCCCTCGTATATCTGTACGGGAGTGCTTGTGGTCGGCGAAATCCTTCCAGACAAAGGCGCGCTTCTGCAAGATCCGAGAATTACGGCACGTTATAAGGAACTGTACATGATAGACTTGCGTGAGCATCTGCGAGAAGATCTACGAAAAAACCATCCCATAACAGCGGAGAAGCGTCCATTCAAGATAGTTCTCGGGAACCCAAAGAAGTCAATGTCGTTCGGACCCAATCAGCTTGATTTTCAGCGTGTGCTCAAAGAGCTTGGGATGAACGACATTTCTAAGATCTTGCCGAAAAGAAACAACCGTAACTTGCGATCCCTGGACTACGAGGAGCTGTCGAATCTCTACAAGCGCCTCAAAATCCATCTAAAGCCGATATGCGACAGTCAGCACAATCACAACTTAGCGTGGCAGAGTGCAACGTGTTTTCCATCATGGACAGCCAGCGCGAAACGTCTGACTGATGTTGGACCTTGCCAGAGGACACGTAAGGGAACAGGTGTAGGTCCCTACCGCGATTTGCCAAACAATGGGCAAGTTGTAGGCAACGATGTCTGAGGGTATCACTGTTGGAGGTGGGCTCTGCAGCAAAGGTTCAGGACGGTGAATCAGGCAAATCACAACAGCGCGGTTGGAAGGGCGCGAGATGCCTCGGGAGGCGTGCACGAGGCTTCGTCTGCACACTTCATTGTCGACCCATGATCCCAAGGTCCGACCATGGCTTCAGATCACCTACCTAGAAGTCGACGGGAACATGTCTAGAACCGGCTCCGAAGTGGCCATATCTGGGCGCGTTTGCGCCGCTGCTGGCCATCCCCCAGCTGAGATGCCAATCGTGAAAAAGTACCGTCTTGTTCAACAAGAAGCGGTAGTTTCATCTAGTTCCAATGACTATATTTGCATCCCCATGGCACGTTTTGAGTCGATTTCGTGTTCTGAAAAGGAGGAGGCGCCATGTTCTCACGCCAAGTGAAAGTCACCGCCGTGATGACGGCAGCTTGGGATTCGGGACAAAGAGATCTGTTACCCTCTCCGATCGTGCATTCTCTCGTGTATTATCTCATGAGAGGCAGAGAGGGCATATGCTTTCCTGGCTACGTTTTCAGCTTATCCACGTATCCAAGGTTTGGCCCGTTCGTCAACGATGAACAGGATATACCTTACCCGCGCAGTACCGAACTATCAGATGACTTGGAGACTCTGGTTTCAGCAGGGCTTCTCGAAAAGAAGATTGGATCCATCTGTTACAGAACTGCAGTAGGGGCTAAAGACGAGTCCCAAAGAGTCAGGGAAGCCTTCAACAAGCTGAACCCCCCAGTACCCTATGACCAACTGGTAGACAGAGTGCGTCCTCTGGCGAATAACTGGACAGATCTCATCAGATCCTGCCGCGAGTTGTATCTTCGCTAGATCGTCTGCATGCTCCCTGAGAAGCGTGGCCCATGTCTGCTAGTCCCGAAGATCAATGTCTCATCTACAATGACATACCATTTGGACCAGTTATCCTACCTCCCCGGTTGGCCCAGCTAAGTAGGACACGCGAGTTCCTGAGGATTCATCAAATCAAGCAATTGTCGACACTATACTTGTTCTATCCTCATGCGAGACACACTAGAGCCGAACACTGCATCGGAGTCTATGCGCTTCTGAGACACTTCCTGGATTCTTTGCCACGGGAGGAGCTTGCAGCGCTTAGCCTGCCGGACCAGTTCTGTCTGCTTGCAGCTGGACTCTTGCATGACATAGGGCACTCGGCTTGGAGCCATGTTGGAGAGGAATTTGCAAAGTTCAGGCAATCGCATATCAGCCATGACATGCTTTCAGTCCGTTTGGTTGCTGGAGATCTGCTGGGAAGCGAGTTTTCCATACCCGATGGTTATTTCTCGCGATGGTCGAGCTGCCCCCGCGTGGCTAGCGTTCTGAAAGATGAGGAGAAAAAAGACAATATCACCCTTAGACGGGCCATAGCCAGGCTCATTCTTGGGCTTACGCCATGGCTGACCAACGACTGTGATGCCAAACTCACCACGAGTGACAAGGTTGAACTGATGAGGGCTAAGCAATGGATGGGAAAGCTGATTCATTCGGACTTTGACTTTGACCGAGCAGATTTCTTGAGGCGAGATTCGTTTCACACGCTTGGTCTGCCAAGTATTTCAGATCCAGTCACTCTACTCACCAAGCTGAAGATTGAGAGGACGCACTACACGTCTGAAATAACCTTGCTTGATGTGCCCATCGCTGAGAGCTTTCTGATTTTTCATGAGTTAATGTATCCCGCAGTCTACCTCAACGACGAGAACCTCATTGTTGAGGAACTCCTGCAGAGAGCTATGGACAGGGCTTTTCCGAGTGACATGGACATGATGCAATTCTGGTTCTCCACAGATGAGAAAATCGTTCATGACCTAGAAGAAAGCAAAGACCCAATCGTGAATCGGATCATCAGTGTGATAAACGAGAAGGCTTTCTATCAGTGCACTGCGCGGACGTTTTCGAATCTACCTCCTGAATGTGTGAAGAACCTGAAGAAACTAAGCGTCCTAAAGAGCGAGCTACCTGGACTCGAGAGAACCATCGAAGAGAAGGCGCGTCAGAAAGGAATCCGACTTGAGGAAGGCGACATAGTTCTTGGTATCAATATAAAGAAATCGCCTCCGGAAGAAGTGAAGGTTATGACACCGTCAGGTCCTTCGGTCCTTGCCAACGAATCAAAACTGGTGGACACTCTCAATACGCCCCAATACAAGGCCAGTCGGTCGCGACTCGTTGTAGGAATCAGGCCTCGCCTTGACCTTTCAACGAATAGATCCATCATGGAAATCGCAATCGATGAGATACAGAACATGAAAGTTGATCCCTTCAGGGTCGAATCGTTGGAAGAGGAACAGAACAAGCTTGAGAGAGAACTGATAAAGCATCTCGGTGGTGGCTGGTAGCCGCACGTCTTTTCCGGCGAGTCGGTCACATTCGCAATCTGAATCCAGAGCGGAAGAGAGAGGATTATCATCCCAGTCTTCAGAGGCTCCAAGGTTCCAGCCGGGGGTGGGATTTGAACCCATGATGCGCAACTGGAGACACCTGCGGTTTCTCCCCTTGCATGTCCCCACTTCCCTCATGCTCACCCAGGAGAATGACACACGCATGTGCTTACTGCGGTTGAGTGAAATAAGGATCATCCAGTTACACCAGTTCGGACCGTTAGAGTTTCACGATTTCTCGCGTCCGCTGAGTGTCGTGCCTATCTCTTCAAGGTGACCAAGACAGACAGCTAGGCAAGTTTAACCAAGACCCACGCTATATCGTATAGTGTCAATGACATGTCTTCTCTGCCTCGAATTCAAAGGGAGGTCAGAGCTCTATCCAAGGCATTCTCGTTGCCAGAGAGTGATGCCTTTGCCGTTTGGTTTGCTAAGACCGAACTTGAGTTGGATGATGAAGATGCCTTCGATGCTTTAAGGGTCGGAGGTCCGAACGAGAAAGGGATGGATGTCTTTTGGATCGATCAGTTGAATCAAAGGGTCTTGATTGCTCAGTGCAAGTATTCCAGTACGGGTCAACACTCTCCAAAAGAAAAGGATCTCAACACGCTCCTCTCGTGTACAGACTGGCTAAGTTCCCCAGAAGCACTTCAGCGTGAAGGTAGGCGTGAGCTTGTTGCCGCTGCCGAGGAGTACCAAGACGCTGTCAAGAAGAATTACCCCGTCCAGCTTTGGTTTGTCTATTGTGGGAAGCGGGACGAGAACATCGAGAAGCGAATCCGCGTCTACAATGCAAACGAAGAGCATGTGCAGCAGAACAGGAGGGCAATACATTGCGACCTGCAACTGCTGGAGAGCATGTACGATGAAACTCAGGGAAAGACCCGCCGAATCGATTCTGGAAATATTAGGGTTGACAGACAAGCTCTCAAAATAGAGGGGACGTTTGGAGAAGGTCTTGTCACTAACATAATGGCTCCCGAGCTCGTTTCGCTCTATGATAAGTTCAGTGACGAACTATTTGCGAAGAATGTTCGTGGGTGGTTGGGAGCGAGAAGAGGATCCGTCAATGCTAGCATAATTGATACGATCGAGAACACAAGGGAGCACGGCAACTTCTGGGCATATAACAACGGTATCACAATCGTCTGTGATGACTATGAACACAATCAGAAGACAGGTGCCTTGAAGCTTACCAACTTCAGCATAGTGAATGGGTGTCAGACCACAAGAAGCCTAGAATTGGCTCACAGGAAGAACAGGCAAAACATCCGTAACGTTTCTCTGTTGTTGCGAATAGTAAAGCCCCCGCTTTCGATCGTGGGATCAATAATCCGGTTCACGAATTCCCAAAATCTGATTCGAAGATGGGACCTTGTGTCACAGGAACGAACTCAGAAACGCCTGCAAGCAGAATTCGCCGACTTGGACAAGCCTGTCTACTACGTGCTTCGCAGAGGCGATTGGAAGGCTTTGGAGAAACAGGAGAAGCAGAAGTATCATGATAGGATTAAGCACGACTTGCTAGCGCAGTACCTCGCTTCCTTCAAAGGTATCCCTGTGATCGCATACAAGGACAAAGCACTCTTGTTCGACATCCACTACGACTACGTCTTCTCTCCTGATCTCAGAGTCGAAGAGGCTTTGTTCGTGTGGAAGGCAGGCGGACGAGTTCAAGAGCTTGTTCGAGAAGAGATCAAGGCTGAGGGCGAGGCTATTCAGAGTGGTGACCGAAGCCGAGAGGCGAACTTGCTCGTGCTTAAGCGTGGTGGGCGCTTCTTCGTAATGTCAGTCTTCGGTCTCGTTGCAGCACTACGTAACGGTCCGGATTACCTTCGATCTATCACCGAAAGCCGAATAACAAGTAGGGCTGGAGCGCAGAGAATTGACAAGTATGCGAAGATATCAATTCAGTGGTACAAGCAAGCCGTAGCCGATCTGTTGCAGACAACCGGCTTGGATTTGTCAATACTGATTCGAACACAAGACTTCTTCCAGCGCGTCGCAGAAAGGACGAGGATTGCATACAAAGTCGCAAGTGTCAACGAGGACTGGCTAGAGGGTGCCCTGCCCAAATTCCATTGACTCCCAGAGACCTTGAGACTCCTTTTGGGTTTCTTGCCATCTCGCCTGTTCTTGGCAGATGTTCGTATGCCGACCCTCGGTAGAGCTGGCTTGTGCTCGACTCAGAATCAGCGAAGAGCGTGATGACTATGGAAGGGAGCTTCCTAGGAGGAATATATTCCAATCACATGTCGCGTGAAATATCTCACGACTTCAAGCTCTCATCTGTTTGAATACCTTGAGACCCTTCACGTCGTAGAGTACATCGAGAAGCTCCTTGCTGTGGATGATTTTCGCCCTGTCAAGAAGTAGAGTACCGTCTTCTACTTCGAGCCGAACCCTAAGAGACTTAATCCTTCATGAGCTCGTGTATCTTGATCGCGTCCTGCCCGGTCGAGGCCATTTGTCCTAGTATGCTGTCCGGGTTCCACTCAACTGTCCCATTGCATTCAACGGTGCAAGAACCATCCTCAGCCTCAAGCTTTCCCGCGCCTTGCGTGCTGAGTCTGAGCTTTTCTCTCTCCAACGCAACATAGTCAGGCAGTTGACCGCTACACGGAGAGGCATATCCCACCTTCAGTTCCTTCTGAGAATTCCATCCCAGCAATCTGCATAGGATCACGCTGAGTAACCTGTGAAGGAGCTGGTCCAGTTCCAGCACGCTCCTACGGGTTTCGGCTTCGTCAGCGTAGTGCATTATCTTGTTGCGCATGTCTACTAGGTCATCGACGTCCTTTCCAGAATGCTTGAGAGTTGCCGAAAGTCATGGCAAGGTGATGCGATTCATGTCTTGGGACACAACATTGTAGCAGTATGCTGACTTTTGAAGACGCACGGTGAGGCTGACCGTCCTCTCTAGAGTCTATTCCTTCGAATGGTGATGCCCTCTCTCTTTGAGAAACGGTTCAATTGCCGCATGGATCACAGCATCCATGAAATGGATGGGCAGGCGTTCAATCTCCTTCCTAATTCTCTTGCTTCTCTTCATGAACTTGACCATGGTCTCAACGATGGACCTGATTTCTTCCTCCGTCGATTGCGGTTCGTCTCCCTTGTTAACGAAAGCTTTTGGAATGATTCTACGACGTGGGTTCACGAATTCACGCATGTCCTACAGTTCTCTCTTGGCCGAGACTTGAAGGGCGAGGCGGGATTGTTCTACGTTGAGCCGACTGCAATTCAGGCTGCCGCCATCCTCACAAACAGATACGAAGGCTCCAGCTCAGGGGACAATAATGCACTCTGGATTCCTGACTGGGGTGTCTCGTTAGCCGCTCTTGATTATGTCAGATTCCATCTTTGGAATGACACACATGCGGCTACGCCAATATGGGTGAACCTGTATGCGGTTGATCATGAGGTATTCAAGAAGCTGAATCAGCGATTGCACCAGCTCTTCCAAGATGGATGGTACATATCTGATGTTCCGAGTCTCAGGGAACTCATTTCACAAGTGGTCTCCGTTTCAACCATCGATGGACTACCTTTGAGAAACTGGTTGGTTGTCGAAGGATTGCTTGGTGAAGATGAAGCGGGAAGAGCTCCTACAATCAGCATCGGCCTTCCGATTTCAACAGTGATTTACAACTCAGCTTGTGGAATATCCATCAGATTCGAATCCTACTCCATTAGTGGTCAGGCGAGGTTGGATGCAAACAGGACAACTGCTACCGTCTATGATGCTTACACTCGAGCTTGGCTCGCTGACATATCGCGAGCAGTGGCGAACCCAGGCAATTTGACCAACTTCGTTGAGCTCTCGACAACACTGAACATGACGCAACTCCCGAACGTTGTAAGAGTTGAGGTGCATATTGTTGGAAACGGCGTCAATGAAACCCATCCCATTCTAATTCCCATATGCTCAGCTTTCTATGACCATGCACTAATGCTGGCAACTTCAGATAGATGGCTTCGAACAGTCAACGGAAACGTGACTATCGAAAACAGAACGTACCCGATGACCAATGGCTTCACTTACTTCGAATTGCCAAAGGGCATTACCACGATCTACTACACTGGCGGCACCGTTGAGAACTGTCTTCCCGACACTCAGAACGTCTTAGTCGGAGTCCGCCCCAAGGCTCTTCAGGTTATGCATGACACAACAATGATAATCGTCACCAACACGAGTGGGGTAACATCCACAATCTCAAATTCAACATTCAATCAGCAAGACGTAGTATTGGCACTAGTCGTTCTCCTAATAGCGTATCTGATATTCAAGAACAGAAAACGCCTACGCGAGCAAGGAGTCTCATCAGACAGGTTGATCAAGCCAAAAGCATCCGAAATCACCTCTAACAAACACTAATACTCACAGCCAAAACAAGGATGTGTTGAGAGAAAGGTGACATATTCCAAGTCCGAACTGAAGAAGATGTTTCTGCGAGTGCTCTACGAATGCAAGTACGGTAGAATGCAGGATCACTCGTGGGGAGTTGACTCCGTAGTTCCTGCGTGGATAAACCAGTACTTCAAGGTCTCACTTACAAAAGATGAGATACAGCTCTGCCTCCAAGGCGTGGAGGAGCTTCGAACGAGCGGGTTCTTAGTCAAAGACGCCACGCAGAGGAGCGATGTGTTCCTAGTGCTAACGCCCGAAGGGAAAGAGCTCGTGGAGAAGCAACGTGATCCTGAAGTTCAGGGGATTCGCCTTGAGCAAGTTGTGAGTGACAAGGAGCTACTGTCGCAGTGCTTCACAGCTTTCAACGACGGGAACAACGAAGCCGCAATTTTCCAGGCATACAAACATGTTGAAGAGAGAGTGAGACGTGCCGCTGAGGCCGCAGAGAAGGATATTGGGGTGGATTTGATCACGAAAGCGTTGCACCCACAAAATGGAAAACTGATTCTTCCCGGATGCAAGGTCCCTGCTGAGCAAGAGGGCGCCTACAACCTCTTCAAGGGGGCCATTCAATTCTTCAAGAATCCAAGCAGTCATCGTACGGTGAACTATGAGAACAGAAACGTAGCCATTGAGATAATAGTGTTAGCCGAGTTGTTGCTTGAAATCCTTTCGACTTCGCAAAAGAGACTTTGAATTGGAATTTGGAAACCCGTCCATCACAAAGAACCTCTCGCGGCACATCTAGCAATGTTCCGTGATGCTGTGTGTCCCTCAGTAGAGGATCCCTGCAAGTTCGAACACAGGTTTCGTCGCGGCACGTCCCCAGGTATCGCGCCAGCAAACCACGAGGTCACATTTCTCAGCTTGACCCGCATGCTCTCTTTCGAAGCTTGCACTTTCAAACTCAAGTTCAATCCTGATTTCGTGCCCGCTCTCGTCGATGGCGAGGATGTCTGGGTATGTTTCTCCTACCTTCACTAGCTTGGGAAATCCGCAGGCCTTGTGGAGCTTTGCGAATAGGGCAACTGTGCCTTCATGGTTCTCCGGGTCTTTCATGCCGATTATCTGTTCGGCGATCTTTCGGTACTGCTCTGTTGTGAGGCGAATCACCGTTCTTGCTCTGGTTGTGGTGATGCCGAAGTCGGCGAGATCTATCTCGGAGATCGCGGCCAGGACTGGTTTGATTTCTACGTCATGTGGGCTCCAGTGCGCCTCTTGCTCCAGTTTCTCAACTTAGACCAATGATCTGACGATACCTGAAAGAGCGAAAGTGCCTTCTTCTGCTTGGCGTGGTAGGTTAGCTTGTCGCCTTTTCGGATCTGCCCGAAGTTGCGGTCACGGAGAGCGCGGGCTTTGGGACACCCTATCGCATCTGGGCGATCCCACTAGGCCTCGATGATGTGCTGAACGAGCCAGTAACTCATGCACGATTCTACGCCATTGCAGGGGTTATGATCTCAGAAGCTGGTGGGCCGGGAGGGATTTGAACCCTCGACCTCTGCCGTTCTCACCGTTCATGCGTAGGATGTGAGGGCAGCGTCACTTAACCGAGCTGGACTACCGGCCCGTACAGGTGAGTTACCTGCGTTTCTC
>Ga0315279_10007009_pt1 | contig 14035 bp, 13 predicted proteins | sample YL17G06_20_MG_FD_203694 | JGI IMG/M metagenome (GOLD analysis project Ga0315279, IMG submission 203694) | Sediment microbial communities from Yellowstone Lake, YNP, Wyoming, USA - YL17G06_20 | ecosystem: Environmental > Aquatic > Freshwater > Lake > Sediment | place: USA: Wyoming | collected... | reverse complement strand
TCCCCTTCTACGTGATCATCCTCATCCTCTCGGCTTTGACCGGCCTCTACTCCTCCCTCCTCCAGAAGTACATCATCGACTACGAACGGCTCCAGGAGGTCCAGGGGAGGATGAAGGAGTTCCAGAAGGAGTACAGGGACGCCCAGCTCTCCAAAGACGAGAAAAGGATTAAAAAACTCGAGGCAAAGAGGGATAAGATGATGAAGGAGCAGCTGGAGCTCTCCCAGGAGCAGTTCAAGCCGATGGCATACATCCTGCTCGTTTCCATCCCCATCTTCCTCTGGCTGATCTACAAGCTTCCCCTCGTTACCGACCTGAACGCGGAACTCGCGAAGATCGTCTTTCCCTACTTCGGTTCCCGGGCAATCTGGACCGGCGCCGTCTGGATCGTGCCGGCCTGGATCCTGTGGTACATGATCTGCTCTATCTGCATCAGCCAGGTGATCCGGAAATCCATGAATATCGGGGGTATCTGATGAAGATCACGGTGAGCGGCCCACCCGGGAGCGGGACCACGACCCTCGCCCGCTCCATTGCAGAGAAACACAGGTTTGAGCTTATATCTGCCGGAGAGATGTTCCGGGACCTTGCGAAGGAGAGAGGGCTCTCGGTTGGGGAGTTCGGGGAGATTGCCGAGAAGGATATCACCATCGACGCCCTCATCGATGTCAGGCAGAAGGAGACGGCGAAGACAAGGGACAACATCGTGGTGGAGGGGCGACTCTCGGGCTGGATGGTGGAGGACGCCGATCTCCGGATCTGGCTCACGGCGCCCATCGCGTGCAGGGCGAAGAGGATAGCGACCCGGGACGGCATGGACGAGTACACGGCCCGCGAGCTGACCCTCCAGAGGGAGGAGAGCGAGCGGACGAGGTACCGGAACTACTACAAGATCGAGATCGATGACTTCTCGCCCTATCACATGACAATGAACTCCGAGCTCTGGTCAGGTGAGGCCCTGGCGGCCATCGTGGATCTCGCAATGAACTACCTGAAGAAGTAATCGGATTCCACTTCCTCTTTTCCTGGCAAGCTCCAGGAAAGCCGCTTTTTTTCCGTAAAAAAAGGATCTACATCGGTCTCTTCAACCGGAACCTGATGACCGCACCGTGCTCCGGGTGGCCGGGGACCCGGTCCTCGGCCCAGATGCGCCCCCCGTAGCGTTCCACGATGATCCGGGTAATGTAGAGCCCGAGACCTTTCCCGCTCTTCTTCCCCTTGCCACGCTGGAACCGTGCGAAGATGACCCCTTTGAGCTCGTCCGAGATGCCCGGGCCGGTGTCAGCCACGGCGACCTCCACCTCGTCCCTCCCTATCGCGGTTGCGCTGATCTCCACCTTCGCCCGCTGCTCGCCGAACTTGAGGGCATTGGAAATGAGGTTCCTGAAGATGACGGGGATGAGATCATCGGCGAGGATCGTGAATCCCGTCGGCTTGTATCGGATCTCGGTCCCCGGGTAGTGGAGGATCTCCTCCCTGATGATCTCGTCCAGGCTCTTGATACGGAGCACGGGGCGTTCGGCATGAATCCGGCGAATGGTGGCGACATTGTCGATGATGGAGGAGCTCTGGAGTACGCTTGACAGGAGCTTGTTTGCAAACGTCCTGGGCTCATCCTTGAGGATCTCGGTGAGGATCTCGGCATAGCCCATGGAGATGGTGTTGGCATTGTGGATGTCATGGGTCATGATATCGATGTACAGGTTCGCTTCATCGATCTTCTCCTGCAGCTGCCTCTGGAGGCGAGCCTTTGCGATGGCGTTTCCCACCTCCTTGCCGATATGCTCGAGGATGGCCGCATCATCCTCGTGGAACGAGTAGGGCTCGGTGTTCCCGAGAAACATGGCCCCGACGACCCCGGCATTCGTGACGAGGGGGATGATGGCGAGGGAGACGAGGGGGGGCCTCACCCAGTCGATCCCGCCCGCCTCCAAGTCCTTGTAGAAGAGGGGGACTCCGTCGATGAAGGTGCGGCTGAAGGGGGAGATGTCAGCCGGTATCTCCCTGATTCTCTGGAGCATCGCCTCCGGAATTCCCTGCTGGTGGGCGAGCTCGACTGTCTTCACCCCGTTCTGGACGAGGTAGATGGCTCCCATGTCAAAGTCCATGAACCCGAGGGTCTTCTCGAGGGCGACCTTCTGGAGTTCCTCGAGGGTCGTGGCCGTGGAGATGGCGGTCCCTATCTGGTTGATGATGGCGAGTTCCTTGTTCCTCCGGATGATCTCCCGCTCGGTCTGCTTCCGCTCCGTGATGTCCACGATGGTGCAGACGATCTCCCAGTCCTCCAGGATGGCCGCGGAGATGAGGACCCACCTGACCCCGCCGTCCTTCGTATGGAACCGGGTCTCGTAGCCCGAGATGGCATATTCCTTCTTCAGGCGCTCGAAGAAGTTCTCCATGTCCGAGGCATCGTGCCAGAACGCCGACATATCCCGGCCAGAGAGCTCGCTCCTGGGATACCTGACGAGGGCGGCGGACTGCTCGTTTGCCTCGACGATATGGTGGTCTTTGCGGTCGATGAGAAAGACACCGGCCTCGGAGTGGTCGAAGATGCCCCTGTACCGGAGCTCCTGTTCCCGGAGCTCGTTGGAGAGGTGTGAGACCATGGTACCGACGGCAACAAAGACGTAGAACTGCATGGTCCCCGAGGTGATGGCGGGGGGGTCCTGAGAGAGGAAGGTGTAGATCACGCCGAAATAGAGGAGGGCGAGGGACGAGGAGACAAAGATCCCCCGCTTCGGGTACTGGAACGCGGCGAAGATGACAGGGATGTAGAAGAAGTTGGTGACGACAAAGACGGTCCCCTGGTACAGGTAATAGATGAAGATATTCGCGATGAAGACCGAGAGGAGTACGAGACCGATGAGGACGAAGTCCCAGAAAGTCCACAGGTGACGATCCTGTCTCATGCTCATGAAGGATATCGTGCCTTCCCCCCCGGGGCGCGCACCTCGGTTAAATATTTTATCTAAATTATATATAACCTTTCTTGATCGAAAATATGAAAATATTCAATCTTTAAATTTAAATGAACATAATTTCCTGGGATATATTCAACCCCACCCCGGGAAGGGTATGTGGGCTTCCTCAGCTCCTCGAAACGGGAGATAGCCAGCATCGGGCTTGACAGGGGGGACGTCGAGAAGGACGAGGAGGGGCTCCGCACGATGAGGGTCCTCGGGGAGAATATATCCTGAGTGATGAAGAGGCTCTGCGGGTAGATCTCCCGGAGCATGGTACGAAATCGTGCGGCGAGAGGCTCCTATGAAGGATGAAGGGATGAAAAATGTGCTATGAGAAAACCCTCCCGGGTGGCAGATTCTGATCACGGGATTTACCGGAGATTTTCTCTGCCCGTATCAGTAATCGAATAAATGATCCAGTTCCCTTGCTGGCTCCCTTCGATGAGCCCCGCTTTTTTCAGGATAGTCAGGTGATAGGAGAGCTTTGAATCGGCAATCCCGATGCATGCCTTGATGACACAGACGCAGAGCGGCTGGACGCCTACAAGGTGGAGGATACGTAAGCGCACCGGATCAGAAAGGGCGTGGTGAATCCCGCTGACGCGTTTGATGGCTGCATCATCAGGCATGTATGTGCATAATCCCGAAATACCTCCGATGGTATCGAGACTGCACTGGATCGATTCAGGAATTTCCGTCCGTGCCAATATCTCCTTTGCCAGCCGCGGGGGAGATTTTCTCACCATCTTTCCGTGTGCCATCTATTTCAAGCAAATATGAAATACTTAAGTATAAATATTTACCCGGTACAATGAAAATTCAATATTATTTGAAGTGATGTGGCGGGAATGACAAAAAAGCGCCGGGACACTCTAACCTTCGGGGAACAACCCAAGCGTCTTATCTTCTGCTGTTCGGGCGCATCGAATGTTGGTGCACTCTCATACCTGGCAGCAATACGGCTCGCGCAGGAAGGATTTGGGAATTTCTCCTGCATCGCCGGGATCGGCGGGAATATTCCCCCAATGATCCGTTCTGCAAAGGAAGCAGAAGGGCGGATTGTAATCGATGGTTGTCCCACCGGGTGTGCACGTCGGATCATGGACTCGAACCTGATCCCCATCGACCGTTACGTCATAGTGACGGAACTGGGGATGAAAAAGACCCACGATTTCGATGTTGACGATTGCGACGTTGGCATCATTGTAAAAGAAGTGCATGATTCAGACGAAAAAGCTCCTCCCGCCAACCTTCTCGTTGGACGCAGGCTCAAAGAAGGGGATGACTGCTCCTCGTGAACCCAAGTGAGAAATCTCATCTCCCTACGAGACATGCAGGGAAAGTCTTCAGCACCCAGGTATGTGAAGACTGCAAAATTCGAAGGGAGCCGGCATCATCATGGCAAAGGGTTCCAGTGGACCGGGCTGGATTGAGACTCCCCATGCTTCTATGAACCCGGATATCCCTCGGACGAGTGCCAAGGGAGAATCCTCCCGTGCACGGTCCGTCCCATTCCAGACCATCACCCCGGGACAGGCGATTTCGGCCCTTGGCTCCCGGAGAGAGGGGCTAGATCCGGATGAGGCCGCGATGCGCCTCCAGGAGTACGGACCGAACACGCTCCGTGAAAAGAGAAAGAAGAGCGCGGTCCTGCTCCTTCTCCGGCAGTTCACCGACCTGTTGATCGTAATCCTGGTCATCGCCGCCATCATCTCTGGACTCCTGGGCGAATGGGTTGACGCGTACGCGATTCTCTTCATTGTCCTTCTCAACGGGGTTATCGGGTTTATCCAGGAGTACCGGGCGGAACGGGCCCTGGAAACCCTGAAACAGATGACCGCACCCCAGGCCCGGGTCATGAGGGCAGGGAAGGAGATGCCCGTGGACGCAGCCGGACTCGTCCCGGGGGACATCATCCTTATCGCAGAGGGAGACAGGGTGCCTGCCGATGCCCGTCTCGTGGAGGTGGTCGCACTCGAGGCAGACGAGGCCATGCTCACCGGGGAGTCGGTCCCGGTCCACAAGGATGCCGGGCCTGTCCTTCAGGAGGGGCAGCCCCTGAGCGAACAGGTGAACATGGTCTTCCAGGGGACCGTGGTCACTCGGGGCCGTGGGCTGGGGGTCATTACCCGGACCGGCATGGAGACCGAACTGGGGAAGATCGCGACGAGCGTGGTGGATCAACCCGAGGCACGGACCCCTCTTCAGGAGAAACTTGGTGTCCTTGGCACCCAGCTTAGTATCGCGGCCATCGGCCTGGTATTTCTCATCTTCGTGCTCGGGGTGCTGCACGGGTTTGAACCTTTCGAGATCTTCCTCATATCGGTTTCCCTTGCCGTCGCCGCGATACCCGAGGGGCTTCCCGCGGTGGTAACCATCACCCTCGCCATCGGTGTCCAGAGGATGGCCACCCGGCACGCGGTCATCCGGAGACTTCCTGCGGTGGAGACCCTGGGAGCCGCGACGGTGATCTGCACCGACAAGACCGGAACCCTGACGAAGAATGAGATGACCGTCCGTAGGCTTTTCGTTGATAGATCGTTCATGGGGGTCACAGGGGAAGGCTATTCGGTGAAGGGCGAGCTGATCCTTGACGATGGATCCGAACCTGCCGCCGACTCAGTTGCCCTCCGTGAACTCCTTGCCATCGGGGTCCTCTGCAATACCAGCCGGCTCACGATCGACTCTGCCACCGGGACGGGAGAGATCGCGGGGGACCCGACGGAGGCGGCACTCCTAGTCCTCGCAGAGAAAGCCGGTCTCGATCACCAACAGGTGAGGAAGGAATCACGGTGCGAGGAAGAGATACCCTTCGACCCGGTAAGGAAGATGATGACAGTCATCTGCCTCCGGGATGGGCGCAGGAGGGCTTTCGTAAAAGGAGCTCCCGAGATCGTCCTCGCACGGTGCGACAGGATCCTCCGGGGCGGGAACGAGGTGCCCCTCGCACCGGACGATCGGGAGAACGTCCTCCGGGTGATAAACCACCTCGGGGGTGAAGCGCTGCGGGTGCTCGGGTTCGCTTACCGGAATTGGGATGGAATGGAGGGAGACAATCCTGAGGAGGACCTAGTTTTCGTCGGGCTCACTGGGATGATGGACCCACCCCGCCCCGAAGCAAGGAGCGCCATACAGGCCTGCCACGAGGCGGGGATTCGGATCGTCATGATCACCGGGGACAACCCGGAGACGGCCAGGGCGATTGCGAGAGAACTTGGCCTTTCCGTTTCTCGGGAGGTGCATGTCGTCACAGGAGCAGAGATGGATACCTGGTCCGACGCGAAATGCATGAGGTCAGTCCGGGAAGATACGGTCTTTGCACGGGTCAATCCAGAGCACAAACTCAGGATCGTCAACGCCCTGCAGGCATGCGGAGAAGTTGTTGCAATGACGGGAGACGGGGTGAATGATGCACCTGCCATTGTAAAGGCCGATATCGGCATTGCGATGGGCCTCACCGGGACCATGGTGACAAAAGAGGTGAGCGACATGGTGGTCACGGACGACAACTTCGCGAGCATCGAGCGGGCCGTTGAAGAGGGGCGCGTGATCTATGAGAACATCCTGAAGACCGTGCGGTACCTGATATCCTGCAACTCGGGGGAACTTGCCGCTATTACGGTGGCCATGCTCGCGGGACTCGCGAGCCCCCTCTCGCCCCTCCAGATCCTCTGGATGAATATCGTCACCGACAGCCCGCCTGCCCTTGCCCTTGCCATGGATCCCCGTGACCCCGATATCATGAAGCGCCTGCCGCACCGGCCGGGGGAACAGATCCTCACGTGGCGTTCCTCGACAGAGCTCCTCGGCACCGGGCTTGTCATGGCCCTCGGGACAATTGGTGTCTTTGCCGGGTATCTTGCCGCAGGGCCGGAGTATGCGGTGAAGGCCGGCACAATGGCCTTTTCAGTCATCATCATCTCCCAGATGTTCCTTGCCCTCGCCTTCAGCGGTTCCCGGGAAAAGTCCCTCACCGAGACAGGGGTCTTCAGGAACCCCTGGCTCTGGTTTTCAGTGGGATTTGGGATAGCCTCCCAGCTCGTCATTACCGAGTGGGGCCCATTCCGCGCCGTCTTCGGGACCGTCTCTCTCGGTCCCGCCGACTGGTTGCTTATCATCCTGGTCTCCTTGGCCGCGAGTGTAGTCCCTGGAGGGGCGAAGCTGGTCAGAAGACATCGCAGTGCACAAGGGTAGGGGCGTATGAGAAACCTCGGCTCCTGCGGCGTATTCTGCAGGTGGCAGCGGCATTTGGAATAGAAATGAATAACAGCTCTGAAACCTCAGCCCCCAATCCGCTCCCAGGTGACAATAGCGGCGAATATAATCGAAGGGGGGGACGTGCCCTGACCTGCACCGATGGATTGGTATCCCATGGCAAATCAATCGATGACCACTACCCGGTATGCGATTCATGGCATGGGGGGTATCGCAAAATGTATAAATCCTTAAAGTCCTACTATTTCAATAAAATTAAAAATTACATGACGGGTCCCCGGGAAGCACGCGATCCAGATCTTTGTATTGAAACCCTGAAAAGCACTTGCAGGACTGGTTTCGTGCGTGCTATCCACCAGAATTCAGATGACGGGGTGTGCATGATTCCCGCGAAATTTTCCTGGAGAGCTGGTGAAATCTATGGTGGTAATTGAGATACTCGGGACAGGATGCATGAAATGCAAAGACCTCATGAAAAATGTGGAAATTGCAGTCAAGGACCTCGGCATGACCGCGGAGATCCGGAAAGTGGATGATATCAGCCAGATTCTCGAACGGGGAGTCATGCTTACCCCGGCGCTTGCCGTGGATGGTGTGGTGAGGGTTGAAGGCAGGGTCGCCTACGTACCAGAGATCAAGAAAATTCTTACAGGTACCGGGTGAAGGGAAGGGGTCATCCAGCATTTCCGACCCGGCAGTGACGATGGTGAGAAGATAAGACAATCGGGGAATGATCCTCAGCGGTTTGGAATGCGGACGAGATCGAGAAGGACATGAGAGAATTTTTGAAAAAACGGACAGAGTGATGATCGGATGTACGAAGAAATACTTTTAGAGGGGTTCATGGGAGGTGTCACGGCGTTTATCGACTATATATCTGCGCACGTCCTCACCTGCCTGGTCCCTGCGTTCTTTATCGCGGGTGCGATGAATGCACTCCTCCGGAAAGAGGCGATCACGAAGTACCTTGGCGAGAGATCCCCGTTCTACAAGGCGTACCCCATCGCGGTCACCTCAGGACTCCTCCTTGCAGTCTGCTCCTGCACGATCCTTCCCCTCTTTGCCGGGATCAAGAAGAAGGGTGCAGGTATCGGGCCGGCCATCGCCTTCCTATACACAGCCCCCGCAACCAATATTCTCGCGATTGCCTTTACATGGAGCGTGATCGGGGCGGACTTCGCCATCTCGCGCATCGTGCTCTCCATCACCTTCGCGGTGGTCATCGGCCTCACCATCTCGAATCTTTTTCCGGCTCCGCCATCCCCTGTGGAGGGGGTCCCTATCGGCTGTACATGTGCTCCGGGTACGGAAGCAGATACGACCAGGGGGCAGGGGAAGGTTGTCCTGTTCATCGGGACGCTCATCGCCATCCTCTTCGTCGGCACCTGGAATATCTTTCTTGAGAACAAAGTGGCGGGGATCCCCATCAGGTTCCTTGTCCTGCCATTTCTTGTCCTTCTGATCATCATTGAGGCGGGGAGGTGGTTCACCCATGATGAGCAGGGTGCCTGGCTCAGGGAGACATGGGCCTTCATGCGCACCATCTTCCCCCTTCTTTTCATCGGGATTTTCGCCGCGGGCGTGATCAGCGCCCTTCTCCCGCCGGGAATCCTCAGTACGTACCTTGGCTCAAATACCCTGTCCGCAAACCTCATCGCGGTCCTTTTCGGGACGTTCATGTACTTCCCCACCCTCGTGGAGGTCCCCATGGCGAAGATGTTTCTCGGCCTGGGCATGGCGAAAGGCCCGCTCCTCGCGTATATCCTCGCCGACCCCGTCATCTCCCTCCCGAGCATCCTCGTGGTACGGAAGTTCATGGGAACGAAACAGACCATCACCTATGTGCTCCTGATCGTATTCTTCTGCACGCTCGCCGGGCTCATCTATGGTACGGTCGTGGGATGAACGGAAGGATCAGGCTGGGGGTTGTGGTTTCTCTCTCCACATGCTCTTTACGGTGTGGCGATGGGAAGTGTCCCCCGATTTCTCCTGCTTGCGTCCGGTTCCGAACATTCAACCAGACCTGCTTCATTCCGGATAGGTGGAGGCGATGCTGAAGGTGAAACCGCACCCGGACTACCCCCCGGAAGAGGGAAGGTACCTCCGGGGCAATGACTATTCGCCGGTAGTGGTCGTCATCATTCTCAATACAGAGGCAGAACACATCCCGCCGGTAATCGAAAAACTCGTGCGAACCGGGATCGAGAGCGGTGCGGCACTCTCAGGGACTGTGCAGACTGAAAACATCGGGTTTGAGAAGATCGTCTGCAATATCGTCGCAAACCCGAACATCCGGTACCTCGTGCTTGGCGGACCGGAGTCGGAGGGGCACCTGACCGGTGAAGCGCTCAAGGCATTGTTTGCCAACGGCGTGAATGAGAAGAATCGCATCATCGGGACAGATTCGCCCCATCCCTTTTTATATAATCTTCCGAGGGCATTCATTGACCGTCTCCGGAAACAGGTCACCCTTGTGGACTGCCAGTTCCAGGACGAGAGCGCCATCCGGCAGGCGGTATGGTCATGTTACCAGGAATCGCCGGTCGAATTCCGGGGATATTCGCTCTACGATCCCGGTGCCTATCCGGAGCCGCCGTTGAGCGGCAGGATCACGTGGCGGGTCACGCAACCGTGGGCCGAACCGCGGGATGAAAGGGAGCGGGAAGCGAAGAAGAAAGCGCTGGACCTTATCGAGAGACTGAAATCCCGCGGTGATGCACCGAGATTGCAGAATGATAGAAAATAGTGGAAACTGGGTTGATTGTGTATCCCCATGATATCATGAATTTTCCCGGCATTTGGTTCTCCATTCCCGGATCTTACGTGCAATGGCCCGGGAAAAACCCTCTATTTCTCGCCGCTGCAGGGGTGGGTGAGAATGCGTTTGATCCTCTCTTCCGGAACATATTCCTGGAGGAGTCCCACCAGGAAACTGATCACGATAAAGAGCAGGACAAGTTCAGCGGTGATGGTGAGGAAATATTGGCCCGTAATAACAAGATCGTTGATGCCGGTCATGAGAATATGTCCCCTTTACCGATGCTCCCCCTATTCCCAGGGCCCGTGTAGGTATACCCGCTTCCGGAATCCTCCTTCAGTATCGGCCCCTCTCAAGGGTTTACGATACAGATCATATTATCACAGAACGTGTTGCACAGGCCGCCGGGAGATTGTGTGTGACCGGTTCGCTGATTTTATATACCATGGTGCGGACTACCTTCCCAGAGGTGATGAGATACCTTCCTTCAAGTGTACTGATATCGGGATGCCATGCAAATTTGAGGCCACCGCAAAGACCGAGGCGGAGCTTCTGAAGAAGATCGCCAAGCACGCAAAGACAGCCCACAAGATCGACCCGATGCCCCCGGACCTGCTCGCAGTAGTGAAGAAGGTCATCAAGAGATAGGGTGGTCCCGTACAAGCTCGAGAGCCCGGGTACCTTGTATAGGTAAGCTGGATTCGGCGTGTTCAGAGGTGGGCGGGTGGCACGGCGAGGAGCATCCCAATCGCCGAGAAGCAGCATGCGGCTTTTTTCGGATAAAACCTTATCTTTCGCTGGCGGCTTCCCGCGGATGATGATAATCCATTGTCTTTCACCGTGGTTCCGGTGACTCGAAAACTGGTTTATGGACCTATACAAATATCACTGAGAGGAGGCATGCTGTTTTTGTCTATCGTATTTCTTCATTGGTGCCGATATGGCAAAGATCGTCTCGATGTGATCATATGATATGAATAGAATGAATAAAATGATTTAATGATTCGAATCACCCACAATACTGACGAAGATAATGCCGATTCGAGCGGGTCCGACAGCCTAGCCATCGAGCCGGCCTTTATGCTGCTGTTCTCCATTCATCTGCCCGGTGTGTTTGCGGGTTTTAAGATGCCATTTCCCGACATTGCACTGCTGCCACCCAAACAGCTCGACGGCTATGTCACGCGACTCACCGAGTTCGAGACGCAGCTGCTGGGCATGGCATTCGTCGAGGCACGGCGCATAACGCGGTGGCCGCTTGGGCGGATCGAGCTCAACGGTCTGTCCACAGATGCGCCGACCTATGCCGACGTCTATCTGCTTAGCCACAAATCGGGCGCAGCATTGTGGGAAGTCTGGCTGCCCGCGCCCAGCCAGTCATTCGATGCTTCCCGCTGGATCAGTTGGCTCGACCCTGAGGCCAAAGACGGACTCGTTGCGAGGCTGTGGAGCGTGCTCGGCCCGGTGAACAAAGAAATCACCGGCAAGCCGATTTGGTCAGGATTGTATTTTCCGCTCACCATTTTGCGCGCTCCGCAACATCCGCTCAAAACAGTCGTTGAACGCCACAAGGCGGATCTCGTTCACCTGCTATTTCTCGACCATTCGCCTAGGACCTTCAAACCTGGGATGGTTGACGAGGAACTCAGCCGCGACTACTGCGCGCGCGAAGGCGGCCTAACGTTGCTCGCGCGCCGCAGCGGGCTGGATGTACACGGGCGCGAGGATCTCGCCGGGGGAACGCATGAAGCCAGCCTTCCGCCGAAGAGCGCGTTGCCCTTTCTCATCACGCTTGAACTGCTGCTCATCGAACGCACTGTGCTCACGCACCTCTACGGACAGTTATCACGCCGCATGCCGGGGTCGGTCGATGAACTGCTCGCGCTCAAACAGGAAGTGCTTGACGCGTTGGAGGAATACTACGGCACCATCACCAAAGCCAACCGCCTCAGCGATGCGGTCACTGTCGCCGGTGAGCGCCTATTAGGGCTCGGAGATTTTTACGAAGCCGTAATGGCCCGTCTCGATACGGTGAGCTTTGCCATCACCACGCGCTACCAGAAGCGCATGACGCTCTTGCAGTTCTGGCTCACGATCGTGTTCGGCGCCACCGAGATTGGCTTCATCGCATCGGGCATCGCAACCTGGTATTACAGGACCGGGCTTGGGGCAGTGCTCGGCTGGACCGTCGGTGCCAGTCTCGTGTCGGGTCTGGTTCTCGTACTGCTCCTGCGGGGGAAGATCGAGTGAATAACACCGTGCCAGCTTGTCCCATACCTTTCGGCAGGGTCATGATGGTGCATGACTAAAGTGGAAGAGCAGAAAATCAAAGCTATTGTGGATATTCACGATATCGTGAATCCATGATGGATTTTGTGGACAGCCGGCAGGAAGAGCGCGACAAAGCCGATCCCATGGGTTCACCAACAAGCGCTTCCCATGCATCATGGTTCCGTATACAACCCGGGTCAGGTGCATCCAGGTCACGGTAGTACGCCCATGCGCGGGCACGACAGCCCCCGCATATAAGATGGTACTGGCACTCCCCGCAGTGGCCTTTGAGGGTGTCACGGCTGCGCAGGTGTTCGAGAACCTCCGAGGTATGCCAGATCTGCTCGAAGGATGCAGTCCTCAGGTTGCCGACAGTGATGGGCAGAAAGACACAGGGCTGGACATCCCCTGTAGGTTCTATGCTGCAATAGATCCTCCCTGCACCACATCCGCCTATGAATTCTGCCAGTGCCGCGGTCTTCCCTTCGATCTCACCCCCATAGTAAAAGTGCCCAACCGGGATACCTCCGGGCGCTTCATCTTCCAGGGCGACCCGGGCGAACTGTGGTGCGGTGGAAAGGACGAGCGGCCCTTCACCGCGACGGTCGGTCGCGAGGATCCACCGGAGGAGATCCTCACGCTGCTCGGGTGTGATATCCCTGTCAGCCATCGTGGTGCCCCGTCCCGTGGGGATGAAGTTGAAGCACATCATCCGGCTGACGCCGAGTGTCCCTCCCAGCCGGTGGATGCCGGGGACCTGGTCGAGAGTATCCCGGGTCACGGTGGTGGCAATGCAGGTATCGAGCCCGGCCTTCACGCAGGCGCGGATACCCCGGAGGGACCGGTCGAAGGCTCCGGATACACCGCGGAACCGGTCGTGGTGCGCGGCGTCCATCCCGTCCAGGGATACCTCGATGTAATCGAGGCCCCGTGACGCCAAGTCTCCCGCCACGGGGTCATCGATCAGGGTGCCGTTGCTGGCGAGCGAGACAAAAAAGCCCTTCTTCTTGGCATAGGTAATGAGCTCCGGCATGTCCCGGCGCATGAGCGGTTCGCCACCTGAAAAGGCAACGGCCGCCACGCCGGCGTCGGCGAGATCGTCGAGGACCTCTCTGGCTTCCTCTGTGGTCAACTCGTCCGGGAGGGTCTTTTGTGCGTCCTGGTAGCAGTGAAGGCACCGGAGGTTGCACCGGTGGGTCACGTCCCAGACTACAAGGAATGGTGCGTTCACCCGCTGCGGGCGGGTGATCCCGTAGCGGGCAATCCCTGCCAGGACGTTGGAGAGCCCCCGCCTCAAATACGGGTCCGAAAGTCCCTCCCTGAGATCCCCTTCATCCACTCCGAAGATCTTTCCGCTTTGGCGGAGCGTGAAAGCGATAAGCCCGGATGCCACCCTGCAGGAGATACAGAGCGGTTGTGATGCCCTGCCCGTGAACCGGTCCAGTGCCGATTCGAGGCGGTTCCCGCATTCTGAACAGTCAGAATGAATCCACCGGAGAAGCATTCTCGTCAGTGGGTTTCCCAGCCACCGCTCCACGGTCGCCATCGTCTCCGAGGTCCTCTCACCGCTCACGGGATTCCACCCACTCCTCCTCTCCCATCCCTGCGAGCGGGGGAAGTGCGCCGGGGTCACCGTCTTCCAGCAGGGGTGCCGGGCCCCCGTTGAGCGTATTATCCCTCATCCTTCTGCACGCCAGACAATTTTTTACGGTCATCATACATAAACCTTATTCAAAAAAAGTTGAAATAGCCTTACGCGCTCCATGAACGCAGACCGGCTACAATCTCTTCGGCATGGTCCTCTTGTGGAGGTACATCGTCCCGAAGG
>Ga0315279_10007008_pt1 | contig 14036 bp, 16 predicted proteins | sample YL17G06_20_MG_FD_203694 | JGI IMG/M metagenome (GOLD analysis project Ga0315279, IMG submission 203694) | Sediment microbial communities from Yellowstone Lake, YNP, Wyoming, USA - YL17G06_20 | ecosystem: Environmental > Aquatic > Freshwater > Lake > Sediment | place: USA: Wyoming | collected... | reverse complement strand
AAGTTTACGTGTCTCTTGACGAGGGTCAGGATACTATCCTGAATTTCCATGAGGCGCGGTTTGTCGGATGCAAACTCCAGAATCAGGGTGGCATATGTCAGCTCGTCTCCCACGACTTTCATTTCTCCCAAGCTCACAATAGGTGGGCTTCCTTGACGCGTTTCTCGAGTTCCATGAGTCTCTTGTGCTGTCCGAAGATTATCGACAAGAGTAATGGCACTTCCTTGATGGATGAACCGAGGGCTCCTGCATCTGGAGCGTAGAGCTTACATTGGGTGAGTAGGTCGTCGAATATGGCTCGGTCTTCGGCTCTGAGGAACTGCTTGAACCTAGCCATTCTCGTGAGTTCTTCGTCAACGACGATCCGCCATGACGGTATCGTTCTACCCATTGACTCACCAGCAACGCGGGATGTCGACTTCGAAGGATAAGGTGTTAGAGAAGCGAAAGTGTAGTCGGAGAGCACTGAAACTGATTGCATAGTAGCTCTGTCATTTGGCCACTTTGAGAACTTCCTGAGTTCAAGCAGCTTTGCTCCAATGTTTTCTTCGCGGGTAGGCTGGCCCAAGTGCCAGATTACACGCCTAGTCTGCAACTGGCAAAGCATTGCTTTTGCCCACCTTCAACCTGACACACTAGTTCTGCAATTCCGCAATCCTGCCCGATGGTAGGCCCAGCAATTTCTTCTTAGAAGGCGTTTGAACTCGACGCATCGTCAGACCAGCAGAATGACGGAGAAGGTGCGTCGCGAGGCTTGCTGCCAGTCTCGGGCAGAGCGCCGAGGTCAGGCAGTCGCTCTTCACAAAGACAAAGACCATTTATGGGAAACCTAGAGATATCGAATTTGCGCGACAGCTCGAGCGTGGCAAGATTGCCTCTTATCGAGAAGGTCATTGGCAACTTCTATTTTGAAATCGGAGAGATCCCTGGAACAAGCATCTTTAGAGTGGCAGCCTTTGTGACCGCAACTAAACCCAGCATCACGTCGAAACCCGTCGCAAACGAAGCGGATCGAATCAGGACGTTGAGCGAAATGTTCGATAGGCTCCGTAGGCTAAAAGACTACAAAGTTGAGGTCGAAGCCAAAGGCCCTCTCACAGCCCAGGGGAGCAGCATTCTGGTCAGCGGGATTCGAGCGAATGTTTCCAGGAGAGACGGCTCGCGTCTGACTTGTGAAGATGTTGTGAGACTCGTCGAGCAGGGTCTGGTCCCACCGACCCTTGTTGTCACGATTGACACCAACTCCATAAACACCCGGCAGTCAGACACCAGTCTCAACAAACTGGAGGAGTGGCATCTGAAGGGCATCATAGAGATCGTCAGGACGGATGTGATGGACACAGAGTTTCTGAAACGCTCCCCAGAGGGTCGGGAAGCCTTCGTGAACAAATCAAGCCGTTACCGAGAAGACGTGGGAGTCGGTATCTATGAGCACTCCAGACGTCGTCATGCCGTCTACGGTGAGCCTCACGACCCGAATTACCCCCTCGATGAGATGCTACGAACACTATTCCCACAATTCGAAAATCTCACCGACGCAGACGAGAGAAGCAGGGCAATTCGTGATGCGATGCACCTGGCCACACACTACATGCACAAGAGAGACTTCTTCGTGACGAATGACCCACACTTCATAGCACACGGAGACGCTTTGAAGGAGAGCTTTGGCGTGGTCGTATTGACCCCAGCGGAATGTGTTTCTCGACTGAGTGAGATGCTATCGCCTGACAAGAAGATGAGCCAGTACGCTCTGCTCCGCAGAGGCGCAGATGACCCAAGACCGTAGGGTTTCCAGCTCAAGGCTCGTGACATGACTTAATCGCATGACACAGGGATTTCTTGCTGCTTGTATCCGAGAGCTGAACTCTCAGCCCGGGAATCGCCTTGAACAAAGCGTAGTCATGTCATTTCGCAGAACTTCCTCGGATGGAGTTCTCCAGCCAAATCTCCACACAATGTCAAGCAGCAATCCAACACCAGTCTGAACGAGATCGGTATCCTTCCTTAGTATTGCCTCGGCTTCTATGTCATCATCGCTTGAAACAGGTCGACGCCGGAAGAATCCGGTACCGCGTTTATTGAGAATGATCAATTCACGATTCTTCATCCCATGAAGCAGTAGCCCGATTCTCGCTTCAGGGTAATCTCGCACATTGGTTTGCAGCTTTCGGACAAACAAGAGTGAACGGGCAACATCGAGCTGCAGCCATTCTACGGACAGTGTCCTTCTCGGAATGTTCGTCATATGATCTTCGGATAGATGTCTATGCGTCACGAAATAGCCCAAGTCAGTAAAGTACCAGTAGTGGAATGACCAATCCTCATAAGGCCAGGCACGGGCGTCTACGACTCCGAAGCCATCCGCGTGATGAATCTCCATAGCATCGGGAAAAGTTCGTTCATATGGAAAACTAGGACCGCCGTATCCTGTGATATCCACGGTGCATAAATCAATAATGTTCTCAAGGTCTCGTTTAGGGATTTTTGAGGGAGGGCCATTCGGAACTACTGAGATCCGGCAGAAAGCCTCATTCTGCTTCCAGCCGTAGGCGTTGAGGTCAGCCAAGACAGTTTCCGCAAGGGCAGTCTCATATGCCGAAGTAGTTCGAGCGGGAGGCGGAGTGATGGCGACGGGGGTCAGCTTGGTAACCGAAACCGCGTACTCAACCTCCATCATGGCTGACTCGAAGTTAGCAGATATGTCGGCGTAGCGTTTCGTTCTGAGCGATTCTGGAATCTGTGACTTGGCATTAGGCTCTATAACCGCTGGAAGCACAACGGTCGCGCCTGATTCAATCTCGCGGATCCTTGCGGCATTGATCTCCTGCTGCACCCAGTTCGATCTTACCGACTTTTCTGACAGAAGCACCAACAAGAATCTGGAATCTCTAATGCCGTCGTACACTTTGTCCACAATGTCATGACCGACAAGTATCTCCCAATCGTCATACCAGACTTGAAGACCCTTGGAGGTCAGATGCTGTGCGATCTTCTCGGCTATCGCCTTGTCTTCCGATGAATGGCTTATGAATACATCATAGGTCTTGGGCACGATGGTGATCCCTTTTCGTATTGAAACCTACATTTCTGGGCTATCTTAGCCCTCGCTTTCATACATTAACCTCTCTTTTGCTTGGAAACGAGGAGAACACGAGCACAAGCAACTCATGCGTGAGGTTCTCAAGAAGCTACCTTGGGAAGCGAAAGTGGGCTGCCATATAGAAGACGGACAATTCAAGGTAGTCTACTCATCAAACATGCAGCGCGGTTTCGAACCCTTCGCGGTGACACCACGCAGATGGGTCGAGTGCCCGATACCTGAGAAACGTGAGCACCGAAGAAGACGCCTCTTGAGAATGAAGTCTCCCACAAGTTACTTGGGAACGGGTATCAAGATTCCAGGCAGACGGCAGAGTTGAAGGATTCAAATGCGAAAACTTCAGGGAGGATTTCATGTTCATCACCGCCATGCTCCATGCGTGATCACAGTGGGCTGGAAATCCTTTTCTGAATTCGCTGACAACTATTCCCTCATGTCTACTGAATACTGGGTCGAGGTTCGTCTCTGGTTTACTCAGCTGAACGGTCAGCTGTACGAAAGACTGCTTCTCTCTCTAATCAAGAGAACCGTAGAGGAACTCGATGGGTTGGGTGATCTCACTTCATTCCATTTTCTGTTTGAACCTGAACCACACGGACTTCTCCGCATCCGTCTATCTAATGAAGACGCTATTGGCAAGGCAAAGCAGGTCGTCAAGTCAAACTTGCAACAGGTACGCGACTTCGTCATCATCAAAGAAGATGACAAACTCTTTGGAGACTATAGAGGTGAGTCCGAACACTTCGGAGAAGATGGCTGGCAGTTGGCGCAGGAGATGTTCGAGATGGGTACTAGGCTCGCTATCGCAAGGGTCGATTCCGAATTCGGAAAGTCCAGAGGTTTTGATATCGGCAAAATCGTCCACTGCATGATGAATCCGAACTTCGGTCAGCTCGAGTACAACTTCTACCTAGAACAATACATCGGTAGAGTCATGCTCGGAAAGCGAAGGAGCACGATCGATGAAGAGGTAGAAAACCAAGCAAAACGGCTGCTGGACGAAAAACTACAAGAGTGGAAAGGCACCCAATTTCAGACAATCTAGCCTCTCGACCTGAGTCACTATAAAGGGCGGGGGCCGCAAAAATCGTCAGGAGTCGAACCCGAGTTTTGGAGCCGGGGGTGGGAGTCGAACCCACATACTGCGGCTCTGCAGGCCACCGCCTGAACCGTTCGGCCTTCGGTGGTCACATCGCATGTGACCGACCCCGGCAATTTCCCCGGCACTCGAAACTTCGATTCTTACCGTATAAGTCTATTGAACGAGGAATGCGGACTGACGATATCATTTCTTCGGATACAAGGCATCAGCTTTTCTGTTCGATCATTGTCACCTTGATGGTCGAGAGATGCCCCTGATGGAGCGTGAAGCGGCGTTCATGATCAGACTGTGTACCGATAAGGCAGCCTATGAAGCCGTTCCAAGAAGAAGATTCAAAGTAGATCTAGCAAGGCTCAGGCGCTCTCTCGAGCGCAGGGGGAATTGCGAGATTACTCTTTGGACCCCGCAACTCATGATTGCGAAACAAACAGATGCGATCGAAATCACAATTGTTGATGATGGTCGCCTGATCATCAGGAACGTTGCTGACGAACAAGCTGCCCGAAAGATTGCAGAGACCCTATTGCCTGAGTTGATGGTCAGCAAACATTAGCCTAGGCGTCCACAGTCTCTGCGTTTTCCAGCGCACGCGAGATCATATGATCCAGATCTAGGCGCGTTTCGGAGCTTGCAATCTCTTCAGATCGAGAATGCGTTCTTGGCTTGCGCGTTGGAATGCCGCAAGCTGCTACACCTGGGCTCGTTGAAAGTTCGAACGTTCCAATAGTCTTGGCGAGCCGTTCGATCTCGCCCTTGTTCCTGCCGACAAGAGGTCTGACGACGGGAAGCCCATCAGTGGTCGCGTCTGTCACGAATAGATTGTGCAGTGTCTGGCTGGCCTTCTGTCCTACGACATCTCCTGTGACTATGCAGTCTGCCATTTCTCTGCGTGCGATCTCGCTTGCGACTCTAAACATCATTCTCCTAGAGAGCACACAGGCCAAGTTTCGCTGGCACGAACTCACTATTTCCGTTAGATCCGGCGAGTGCCCGACGATATAGGTTCTGATTGGAGGAGTATGTGAGTATTCTCTGACCTTCTTTATGCTCAGGATTGCGATGTCCTTTCCTCTCTTGTCAGCAAGTGGGTAGCTGTCGAAGAAAACGGCGATTGGAACCATTCCAGCCCTGATCATGAGCCACAGAGCGACGGGGGAATCCATGCCCCCTGAGATCAAGCACACTGCTCTTCCACGATTAACACTTCGCACCGGACTGTGAGTTGTCGATTCCGTGGCGGTCACATGTACCGACCTGGTCTTTTGCTAACCTTGCCCATGACTCTTCGATACACTTCGATTGCCGCTTGCTCGGAGCTGACGCCTTTTATCAGCATCCTCCCATGATTGAAAAGAGTCACTTCGCAACCATCATATTGAAACACCAGAGCCATCGGAGTTCTCAGATGGATCCGAGTACCCTTGCCGAGGCGCTTTGGAACGGATCTGAGGTCTATCTTGATCTGCCTTGATGGATTGACATTCACGGTATCTTTGCCGCAGAGCCATGTCAGCTTTTCTTGTCCGGCTTCGTGAATTGGCTGCTTGAGCTGGCACGCTTTGCAGTTGCTTCTGATTTGGATGTCTACTGTTCTGAAATCCATCTCTCGCAGATCGCAGATGAGCAACTTTCCTTCAAGTACTGGTTGAATTCCGGCGAGCAGCTTGATGGCTTCGGTGGCTTCGAGTGCACCAATGGTTCCGGTGGTTGTCCCGAGCACTCCTCGTGTCTCGCAGGTTGGCAAGTATCGGTCATCGAGATCGGGCATGATACATTCCAAGCATGGTGTCGCCGGTGGTCTGAATACTGACATGTTTCCTTCCATCCCGATTGCGCCAGCGAATATGTATGGGATCGAGTGTCTCACCGACGCGCGATTGATGATGTATCGAGTCGCCATGTTGTCGAGTCCGTCTATGATGCAGTCGCAATCAGAGACTATTTCGTCAACGTTCGCTTCCCGCACATTTTCTGCAATCGGTTCAAGGCGGACCTGAGGGTTGAGGCTCTTAAGTCGCCGGACTGCTGCCTCGACCTTTGGGGTTCTCACGTCCTCTACGCCGTAGAGGATTTGTCTCTGAAGGTTGTGAGTCTCGACCGTGTCCTGATCAATCAATCGTATCCTGCCGACTCCTGCCATCGTGAGGTATGCCGCTGCGACTGCACCTAGGCCTCCAAGTCCAACTATCGCGGCTGATGCGTGTCGCAGCCTCTCTTGTCCTTCGTGACCTAGCTCTCGCATCACTTCCTGTCGTGAATAGTAGTCTTTCAGGGAGAGATGCCGTTTCGTTCTCAACTTTGTTCGGGAAGCGATATGGCAACTTGGCTATTAAGGCTCCAACCTGTAACTTGGCCCGATTTCGCCCTAACGCTTGCGTCGAGTTAGGGGAATTTGTAGCTTAGCGAGTTGTTGGGGCATGCGTCTGCGCATTCCCCGCATAGAATACATTCTGGGTCGTTGAACTTCTCCCAAGGAAGTGATAGGATTCTGATCTGCATTGGGCAGGCTGCCTCGCAGTGTGGGCATTTGCTGCATTTCACAGGGTCCCTCTTCATGCCCAACAAGCTGTACTTCTGAAATGGAGCCATCTTAGCGCCGACCGGACATAGATATCTACACCAGAATCGTGGGACCTTGTACGCGCCATAGAAGAACACCAGCAGAATGATCAGTTCTGCGTAGACCAGAATCGGAACTGAGCGAATCCACTCCCATAGTTGGTTGACCGAAAGCTTCGCCAAGAAGGTGGGGGCCACATTCACCTCGAGGTATAGGAGGGCCCTGGGAATTGTGGAAAAGAGGGTGCCTTCAGGCGCCAAAGGAATCAGGAGTCCGTCGCCGAAAATCGACAGCGACCTCTTGTATTCGTCACCGATTCCCAACCAGAGAGAGATGGCTAGCGATACGCTGACCAGAAGCGCGATCGCAAGGACAAAGTACTTGAAGCGTTTTCCGCTCTCGTGAACGCGAACGTCAACTTGACCAAGCGTCCCCTTTTCCGCCGTTACCATATCTTGGATGAATCCCATCGGACACACCCAACCGCAGAATGCTCTGCCTAGTAGCGCGCCGATGACGAACACGGAGGCAAGTGCAACCCATGGGGCGATCGGACTCGCAAGAGCTACTTGGATCACGTCCAAGCTCCCGTACGCGAGATTCGTCGGCGCGTTTATGCTCAATAGTACAGGGAGAGGCAAAGGATATCGCTGCAGCGTCAGGTTGGGGTAGAGTTCCGCTAGCAACAAGCCGTTCAAGAGTAAGAGCGATACAAGTTGCATGATGAAGCGCGGCGCGCCGTACATGAACTTAAATCGCTTTTTCTCTTTCTCAGCCATGGAACTTTCAACTTCTGTTACGGAAACGATGCGGCATACGATCCAAGCACTTTGGCGACAGCCTCTACGTTTCCGAGGTACAAGGTCAAGGTTACGAAGGTGAGCCCCAAGAGAAGTGCAAATGAGGCGATGACACGCTTCAATAGGCTCCCTTCACTAAACTTCAGGTCCTTCTAGAGTTTTCTAAGCGGATACAGATGTGACATAATTATGTCTTGCTACGGTTTTCGCGGGAGATAGTCCCCCCTGGGGGAAGGGTCTCTTTTGGTGCTGATTCTCTCGTTGGCTATGAATGGTATTGATTGCGCTGCGGGGCCAAATCGTCGTCTTGGCACGAACTCTTTATCCTTTAATTGCGAATACAATTGGAATGTGAGCGGAGAGAGGACTTGTGACCGGCGCAGGACTTGGATTAGTATCCCTCTACACAGGGGCAGGAGGCCTCGATATTGGAGCAGAGAGCGCTGGGTTCTCCATAAAACTCTGCGCCGAAATCGATCCGGTTCGTGTGCAGACTATTCGGCTCAACAGGCCGGAATGGCAAGTGGTGAATCAAGACGTAGCCCGTCTTTCTTCTGCGTCAGTTCGTAGAAGAACCCGCCTTGGGAGAAAAGAACGCTTCTTCTTGGCGGCAGGAAGCCCTTGCCAGCCCTATTCTAAGTCTGCGTTTTGGATCCCCGATCGCGTTTCGAAAATCCATTTGGATTATCGGACGCGCACACTCTGGCACTTCGCAAGATTCGTGAGGGAACTGCGGCCGGATGGCTTCATGCTCGAAAACGTTCATGGATTGGTTTTCAAGCCATGTCGCCCTCTCTTCCGCAGGCTCCTCAGGTCCCTTGGCAAGGGAGGGTACGGCCTGAGCTGGACAGTTGTCAATGCGGCCCAGTTCGGCGTGCCTCAGAGGCGAGAGCGACTGTTCCTGGTTGGGTTGAAAGATCATCAGGAGTTCAACTTTCCCAAGCCGATGCGTCTTCAAGGAAACTATGTGTCTGCACAGGAAGCATTCCGAGGTCTCCCGGACATCGAGGAGGACACGGAGACTGTAAGCGGGAAGTGGGGACATCTGCTTCCGAAGATACCGCCAGGAAAGAACTACCTGTACCTCGCCAGAACAAGACGAGGGGACAAACCCATCTTCCGTTGGCGTTCGCGGTACTGGACATTTCTGCTAAAGCTGGCGCCTAAGCTTCCTTCGTGGACAATTCAGGCAAGACCGGGACCCTACGTCGGGCCTTTTCACTGGGACAATCGTCGTCTCCGAATCCCTGAAGTCAAAAGGCTACAGACTTTCCCAGATGACTATCAGATAGTTGGTAGCCGCAGATCCGCGTGGGCTCAACTCGGGGACGCCACACCACCGTTGCTGGCAAGAGAGTTGTTTCGTGGACTACTTCAGCAGGCCGCAAGCTGACTTCTGGTCACTGGCGGCACAGTTTCGCATGGATACATAGGTCCTTGATCGGACAGATCAAACATTTTGGATTGGTCTGATTGCAGACAATGTGCGCAAGGTCGATAAGGGCATAGTTGAGCACACCCGATTTCGCATGCGTCGCGAGACTCATGAATATACAATCGGCGGTCTTCCGGGCTACGCGATCAGTGCCTTCGGAAATGCGTGCAATTACCCTGCTAACATTAAGGTCGACTAGAGGGCGGTTCTCTCCGAAGGCTCTCACCAAAACAGAATTGGCTATGTAAGGGCCGACTCCCGGAAATCCGACCAATTTCGTGAACGAGTCCGGGATTCTGCCACCGTGTTGTCTTTCCACTTTCTTGGCAATTTCCAATAGATTCGAGGCTCTAGACCGGATTCCAAGGGGGCCGACAAGCTGCTGGACTTTTTCGTGATCTGCTCTTGCAAGGCTCTGCAGATCAGGGTACTGCTGTACGAAAGCTGGATAGACTTGTGATACCTGACTAGCCTTTGTCTGTCTGAGCATTATCTCGGCAACCATGATCTTGTATGGATCTCTTTGATTTCTGAACGGGTAGCATCGGTGGTTATTCCTATGCCAAGATAACAGTCTAGCGACGATTCTCCTATTAAGCGAACGACTATCTCGTCGAACATGATAGTTACTCAGAGTTCGCACACTGACGCAAACAAGGACCGCGATCAGATATGAGCCTTTCAGAAGCCAGAAATCCTTTGAGAGCCCTGCCACACCTAGGCTTGCGGTAAGCAATTATGGTGGCGCTGCCATTTGGTCGGTGGAAGACCCTTGGTTGAAAGCTCGGCTAAGTGGACCTATAGAACTTCTCCTGTCGAGGCCACGGACCATCCCAAAACTTGTGGGACTCGTTCGTGTCACGATGGCATGAGGAGGAGGACGAAATGAAGACTGCTTTGAAAGCCGAACGCAAAACCCCTGAATGGGTGAAAGTCTCGCAGTTGCTGTTTGACACCGAAAATCATAGGTTGCCAAAGTCGGAGAAGAAAACCACTCAAGAGAGCCTTCTCAGAATCATGGACAGAACCTTCAATCCTGAAGTGATTGGCCGTTCTATTGCTGACAACGGCTTCTTTGCGGAAGACCCAATGGTCGTAATTCCGGCTCCTGATGACAAATACACAGTCGTTGAGGGTAATCGAAGACTTGCAGCGTTGAAGCTCCTGCTTGAGCCTGAGCTGCGTCCTCTTTCGCGCGAACCTGAACTCTGGAAGAGTCTGGCCGAACGGTTGAAGAAGAATCACTTTGACATTTCAGAAGTCCCTGTGGTGAAGCACAAGAATCGAGACGAACTGCGGACCTTCCTTGGTTTCCGCCACATTGCCGGAATACTAAAGTGGGACCCTCTATCTAAGGCGAGGTTCATCAACTTCTTGATAGAGCAAGACGGAACTCAAGCAGAGTTTGCTGACATAGCGAGGGAAACGGGCGCGGGTCCGAACACAATTCGCGATTACTACATTGCCTACCGTATTTATCTGCAAGCCAAAGATCATCTCGAAATTGATACGAGAGAATTCGAGAAGAACTTCTCGATCATGGTTCGTGCCCTGAGCGATAAACGAATAAACGATTTCATCCACCTCGACAAGAAGAAATCCCCGTTTCAACTTCGCAACCCAATAAAGACAGCCAGCTCAGATGCGTTGGCCGAGTTGATAGGTTTCATCTACGGTACTCCGGAAGAGAGACCGGTGCTGAACGATTCGCGGCAATTAGCCGCACTAGGCGCTGTGTTGGCAGACCCGGTTGCTCTCGATAACCTAAGAACGAACAGAAATCTTGACCTAGGATACGCGCTGACAGGCGGTCAGATCAAGACTCTCCTAGGAAATCTTTCCAAGGCAGGCTATCATTTACAGGAAGCGCTACGCTCTGTCCACCTCTATGCGAAAGACCCCAAGGCCATCGATGCTGTACGACGTTGCGCGAAAAACATGTGGGCAATCTTGAGAAACTATCCTCAGATAATGAATGAGGTTACGCATGAAACTTGATTGCTCTACCATCATCGGAGCGTTTGGACGTTCTTTCCGATTGGGCTGAATCATGCGTTCTATTTGAAGGCAACTCAATCTCCCGAGCTACGATCGAATCAACGCTTGATGATGGTGGAGTCTACGGTGCAGAAAGAATGACGGATGACATATGGCAAGTGATTCATATGCGACACTCGATGGCGGGCGCAGGTCACCCCATTGAGACATCCCCGGTCGAGTTGAAGCGTACAGTGGATTGGAAACAGTGTCTTGCTTACGCGTTTCAGCTTCTCTTGGTTTGCCAATCGCACTATGAGGATCTTCGTCAAATAGGTGCTCCTTGGCTCAAGGCAAGCAAGATGTTTGAGAAGCTTGCGACCGAAGCATTGAAAGTCTACTTGTCCGGTGAGAGTATCAATGTCGGTCCTCCGAGAGAAGCACCTGTACCTCGCGAGTTCCACAAATGCGTCGATCATATATCAGCGCAGACAAGAGAAGCACGAGGAACACGCAAACAGTTCAGTCCACACACTCAGGACGAGAAACTCGACGTTATCTGCTGGCGTTCCTTCGGAGACGGTCGTAGTGGCCAAGTCATTATCCTCGCCCAATGTGCTGCCGGCAAGGATTGGACAGAAAAGGGACCGCAACTGAAGACAGAAGTCTGGCAAGATCTGATCGACTTCGCTGTTGAACCCATCAGAGCGTTGGCTTTTCCATTCGTTATCCTGTCAGAAGAAGAGTGGAGATACCATTGCAGGCAAGCCGGTGTCCTCCTGGATCGGCTTAGGACCGCGTCTCTCTTGGCTTCCAAACCTCTCCCTGTGCAACTTGAAAGTCAGCTTAGCGACTGGTGCACCAAGGAGATAAAGCGCCTCCCATGGAGCGTATTATGACAAGCCGTTCGATTCCACCGGTGACGTTTTGCAAGCGTGAAGGCGCGGACCAAGAGAGTTGGTCGTCGCTAGTTTCGTTTAGGTCTCTCTTTGTGGCCTTGGTTTTCCCATAGCGGATATGAATCGTACCTGTGGCATGCGCGGGCTATGGAACCTCTCAGTTCCGAGCCCCCTGATCTGATGCAGGTCATGATTCCCCGCTGGGTCTACAATAGGATCGTCACACTACTGGTTGCTGTGCAGAGCGGCGCAGCGCCTGAAGACTACATCGTCGCGGTCCTTGAAGGCCACGTGCGGAGATTGAACCTATGAACGACTACGCCCACGGCGCCCTCGAGGCACTGGCTTGGGTGCTTGCCCTCATAGAGGACTCGGAGGACATCGACCGCGAAGCCAAACCATGAACCGCCGAAACTGACCCTGATAGGCGTTCGCTGAGTCAGGCAGCCGCCCAATCCAGAACTGAACCGCCGGATCCTCGAGAACCTTGTCGACAGCCTCAGGAAGCGCAACGCTTGACTCGCGACGACAAGAACGCCCCGCCCTTGACATTGTCGTTCACTATCTCAGAGCAGACCATCTAAAACGATCCATCAACATAATCATGTCTTTCTAGGCCCTCCGACCACAGAGCCGTGACCTTGGGAACAAGTCACAAGTGAAGGACCGAGACCAAGACGCAGAGCACTGCGAATGCATCTTTCCATCCATGCAATCCAGTCAAGGCTTATGTGGCCAGACATTGTTCACGAAGGAGAAACGCACCTGTTAGGCAGCTTGGACGTGTGTAGCAAGAAATGCGTGTGACTCTTTCGATCTGGAGGAAGATCCGGTTATTCACGCGTCACAGAAGGGATCAGAGACCATCACGCATGATTTCTGGCAGGGACCCTGACCTTCTTGCAATAGCTGAAATAGCGCAACGAAGAAGGCTCGACACCGAGCGACCCTTGGAAACCGTATTCGAGAAAGTGAAACCCATACTTCATAGGGAAGCAGAATCTGCACATCCTATCCTAGCATCCGAGTTGCCGGCCGATCTCAAGGCGCGAATTACGGCTATGTCTGACCCTGAGCAGAGAATCCGTGCCATTGTAGAGTTCAAATTGTCCGCTAAGACGCAGCCAAGTCACCAGGATTAGGGCCATCCAAGCAGACGGTACTCGCCTGAATATGTGGACAGACTGCCGCTCCGAGAAAGCGTCACTTGGGAGGCTTGTCTCTTGGGCTCAGACGGCCTGAGCTCGATCTGCATAGTTTGAAATCTACCGCCCTTATCAACTTCTTCCGCATCGTTTCTGTCAGTTCATGGTGCGAAAGATGGTGAATCCGGGAAAACCAAAGGGCCTATTCGTCACAGCATCTAACGCGTCAATGCTTGCTGACCTGTACGAGCTGACAATGGCTGCCGCGTACTTCGAGAATGAGATTCCAGGAGAGGCAGGTTTCGATCTGTTCGTAAGGCATCTTCCAAAGAACTTCTCCTACATCATCGCTGCAGGACTCGAGCAAGCTCTAGATTACATTCTCAACCTTAGCTTCTCCGACGAGCAGATACAGTTCCTCAAGCGACACCCATCCTTTCACCACATCAGTCCCCGGTTCTTCGAATACTTGAGCGAGTTTAGATTCAAGGGCGACGCTTGGGCGGTTCCTGAAGGCACCGTCGTGTTCCCCGGAGAGCCACTCTTTCAAGTCGCCGGGAACATCATTGAAGCACAAATCGTTGAGACGTACCTGCTAGCGATGATCAATTTCCAGACTCTGATCGCTAGCAAAGCATCTAGGGTCGTCGAAGCCGCGAAAGGCCGAGATGTCATCGAGTTCGGTGCTAGACGAGCCCATGGCCCTCAAGCTGCGCTCCTCGCAGCAAGGGCATCGTTCATCGGTGGATGCGTCGGCACCTCTAACCTGCTCGCCGGATACGAATTAGGAATACCAACCTATGGGACAATGGCGCATTCATTCATAATGACTTTTGACTCTGAACGCGAGGCCTTCCTAGCCTACAAGAAGGCTTTCCCAGACAACATGGCACTTCTCATCGACACCTATGATACGATTGAAGGGGCAAAAGTAGCTGCGAGTCTTGGCATCTCTCCAACACTCGTACGTCTAGACAGCGGCAATCTCTTTGATCTGAGCGTGACGGTCAGACAGATC
>Ga0315279_10007007_pt1 | contig 14037 bp, 11 predicted proteins | sample YL17G06_20_MG_FD_203694 | JGI IMG/M metagenome (GOLD analysis project Ga0315279, IMG submission 203694) | Sediment microbial communities from Yellowstone Lake, YNP, Wyoming, USA - YL17G06_20 | ecosystem: Environmental > Aquatic > Freshwater > Lake > Sediment | place: USA: Wyoming | collected... | reverse complement strand
GCCGGCATGGCGCTCGTCCTGGCGCAAAAGGGTCAGTTGGACGCGGCGCAAAAAGAAGCAGAAGCCGCGCTCAGCCGAGACAAGAACTCGCCGGAGGGCCATCTGGCATTGGGCGTGGTTTACATGAAAAAGGGACAGCCGCTACAGGCCAGAGACCAATTCAAAATAGTGATGAGCGCGCCGACTGCTCCGCGCTGGCTCAAGGACAGAGTCCAACAATTCCTGAATGAAATCAAGTAGCTAAGGAGAGACAACATGCGAACACCGATCATTGCCGGAAACTGGAAGATGAACAAGACGGTCGCGGAAACTTTGGAGCTGGTCCGCGAAATCAAACAACTGTTGAGCGAAGCGCCGGAGAACGTGGAGGTGGTGCTCTGCCCGCCGTTCACGTCGCTGTGGGTCGCCAAGAACGCGTTGGGCCGCAGCAAGTTTTGCCTGGGCGCGCAGAACTTGCACCACGAGCCCAAAGGCGCGTTCACGGGCGAGGTCAGCCCGGTGATGCTGGCGGAGCTGGCGACCTACGTCATCATCGGCCACAGCGAGCGGCGGCAGTATTTTGGCGAGACGGACGAATCCGTGAGCCGCAAGGTCAAGGCCGCGCTCGCGCACGGGCTCAAGCCGATCGTGTGCGTAGGCGAAGTGCTGGCCGAGTTCGAGGCCGGCAAGACGGCGGAAATCGTCGGGCGGCAGACGCGCGGCGGACTGGCGGGCCTCACGCCCGAGCAGATGGCAAACGTCGTCATTGCCTACGAGCCGGTGTGGGCGATTGGCACCGGCAAAGCGGCGACGGGCGCGGGCGCAAATGGGGTCGTCAAGCAGGCGATTCGCGGCCCGCTGGCGGAGATGTTTGGCGAAGCCATCGCGCAGGCGACGCGCGTGCAATATGGCGGCAGCGTCACCCCGACCAACATTGTCGAGTTCATGGCGCAGCCTGATCTGGACGGCGCGCTCGTCGGCGGCGCGAGCTTGAAGGCGACGGATTTTGTCGAGATCGTCAGGCAGACGGCGAAGGCGAAAGCGTGAAACGCAAACGTCTTTGCCTTGCCCCCATCGTGCCGACGGGGTGCGAGTGGCCTGTATCCGAAACTTTGCCAAAAGCCGTGCAGCGCATTGCCCGGACGTTGCGACCGGACAAGATCATCCTGTTCGGGTCGTATGCCTATGGCACGCCCACGCCAGACAGCGATGTGGATTTGCTGGTAGTGATGAACACCTCGGCCTCGAGCAAAGATCGTCACCTGGCTGTTTGTCGCTTATTGCGTCCTCGCCCGTTCCCGGTGGACATTCTCGTCAAGACGCCGCAAGAGATCAAGCGGGCGCTAGACAAAGGCGATTTTTTCATCCAAGAGATCGTCACTCAGGGCAGGGTGCTTTATGAGCAACGAAAATGACCCGCTCGCCTGGGTTGAGCGTGCCGAGGAAGACTATACGATGGTGCAGTCTGCGCTGCGTCGAAAAAAGCCGTTGACTCACGCAGCGTGCTTCCACGCGCAACAATGCGCCGAGAAATACCTCAAGGCTCTGCTGGTAGCCGGTGGGCATCCATTTTCCAAAACGCACGACCTGCTCGTACTGAACGACGAATGCGCACGCGCTGGCATCCTGTTGTCGTTCTCCGAAGATGATCTTTCAATCCTATTGTCTTATGCCGTTCGCGTTCGCTATCCTGGCGAAGACCCGACGCCCGACGAAGCGCGCGAGGCATTCGCCATCGCCAAAGCGGTGCGCCGATTGGCTCGCAAGTTTTTGAATGTCGAGTAATGACCCCTTTGGAGCCTGGCCGCATGACTGAGGACGACAACTCTCTGGATTGGGCGCAGTTGCGCCGGTTGCTCGACGAATCCTTCAATGAGACCGAGTTACGGAATCTGTGCTTCGACCTGGGCATAGATTACGAGAGTCTGCCGGGTGATGGCAAATCGGCCAAAGCCAGAGAACTGGTGATGTATTGCGAACGGCACAAGCGGCTGGCCGAATTGCAAAAGGCAATCCGCCAGGCCGAAGCGAGTCACGCCGCCAATGCCGCCCGCCGCACCTGCCACTCCACCCTCCCCACCCAGCCCTACTTTTTTGGCCGCGAGGCGGAACTGGCCCGCATCGCCGAAGCGCTCGATCCCGAATCGGCTGGGTGGGGCGTGCTGATTGATGGCGCGGGCGGTATCGGCAAGACGGCGCTTGCCATTCGCGCCGGGCTCCAGGCCTCCGCTGGTACGTTTCCCCTCAAGATCTTTCTTTCCGCCAAGACGCGCGAGTTGACCCCGCACGGCGAGCAACCGCTGGCCGATTTTCAACTCCCCAACTATATGGCGCTGCTAGCCGAGCTGGCCCGCGAATTGGGTGAGGATGAGATCGCAAAGATAAACCCGAACGAGCGCGCCAACGAAATGCGCCGCGCATTGGCCGACCGCCGTGCGCTCATCCTCATTGACAACCTCGAAACGCTCGATGAGCAAGAGCGCGAGCGGCTGTTTCAATTCTTGCGCCGCTTGCCGCGCTCGTGCAAGGCAATTGTCACCAGCCGCCGCCGTACCGATGTGGCCGCCGAAATCATCCGGCTCGACCGGCTGACGCCGGAAGCCGCACACGCGCTCATCGCCAAGATCGCCGAGCGCCGCCCGCTGTTGGCGCGCGCTAGCCAGGATGAATGGAACCTGTTATATGAAACCGCCGGAGGCAATCCGCTCCTTATCGAGTGGCTGGCCGGACAGTTGGGGCGGCCTGGCAGCCGGTGCCGCACTGTGGCAGACGCTTGCGCGTTCGTGCAGTCCGCGCCGCCTGGTAATGACCCGCTTGAATACATCTTTGGCGACTTGCTCGATACCTTTACCGAAAGCGAAACCGCCGTGATTGCGGCGCTCTCGCATTTCACCTTGCCCGCCAAAATCAAGTGGATCGCCGAAATGACAAACTTGCCCTTGCCCGTCGCACAAACCGCGCTGGAAGACTTGGGCGACCGTGCATTACTGGTAGCTGACACGCAAGCTCAGACTTTCCTCTTGCCTTCACTTGCTGCCAGGTTTTTGCGCCGCAAACGGCCAGAAGCAATTACTCAAACTGGTGAGCGGCTGACCGATCGTGTCTTTGCGCTGGTCCTTCAGAATGGATACGACAACTATGAGAGTTTCCCGGTTCTCGATGCCGAGTGGCCGGCTATTGTCGCAGCCCTGCCACTGTTCCTCAGCAGTGATAACGCCCGCTTGCAGCGCGTCTGTTATGCACTGAATGACTTTCTGAATTTTTCCGGGCGGTGGGATGACCGGCTAACTCTCAGCTTGCAGGCAGAAGAACAAGCCGTAGCGGCAAACGACCTCGATCATGCTGGCTGGGGAGCGTATAATGCGGGCCGAGTATATGTCCTGCGCGGTCAGGCCACCGAAGTTTTGGCCTGCGCCGACCGTGCTGAAGCCTATTGGGAACATGGCAACACACGCCAAAAAGCTTATGCCATACGATTGCATGGTTTGGGGTACTCGTTAGAGAAAAACTATGCCGCTGCGATTGCAGCTTTCCAAGATGCGCTTGTCCTACTGCGCGCGCTTGCGTCGGAGAGTCAAGGTGTAGCAAGTGCGCTCAGCAACCTTGCCAGTGTTGAGCGGCGCTCCGGCGATTATGTTGCCGCCGAGCGTGATTACCGCGAGGCTTTGCGGATTGCCGGGAAGGCAGGTTACCGCGATGGTGAGATCTATATTACAAGTAGACTCGCTGAACTCTTACTAGAACGGGGTGAATGGTCTGATGCTGAAGCGCGGGCACAGAAAGCTTTGGCGCTTGCGGAAGACTTGCACAAGCAGGAATCAATTGCTGATCTTGCCTATCTTCTTGCCAGAGTTCTGGCCCGGCAGGGCCGCCCAGCGGAGGGTTTGCCGTATGCTCAACGCGCCGTTGAAATCTACACCAAGCTACGCTCGCTGCGACTGGCAGAAGCCCAGGCGGTGTTGAAAGAGTGTGCAACGGATGAAAATCGGATAAACGGATAAAACACACCTCATCCGTTTATCCGTTTCCTATCCGTTGCTTTGGGCCGCGCGCGGTGTTGAAGGAATGTGCAACGAATGAAAATCGGATAAGCGGATAAAACGCGCCCCATCCGTTTACGCCGCACCAGCGATGCGGCGCAGGTGTCCGTTTCCTATCCGTTGCTTTGGGCCGCGCGCGGTGTTGAAGGAATGTGCAACGGATGAACAGCGGATAAACGGATAAAACACACCTCATCCGTTTATCCGTTTCTATCCGTTGCCGCGTTTCCCCTACGAATGCACACGAACGACGACCTCACCCTCATCCTCATGGCCGGCGGCGAAGGCGAGACGCCCATCGAGCAAGCCATGCTAGAAGCATACCGCGCTGCTGCGCGCGATACCATCGAGCGCGTGCTGGAAGCGGACGTGGCAAGCCGCATCATCGTCGCCACCCATTGGGCCGAGTGGACCGAAACGCTCTCCGACCTGCCCGTGCAGGTTGACCTCGATACCAGGCCCCCTACCCCATTTCACTTTGGCAATCGCTTGGCGGGCGTCATCCAGCGTCACCACATCCGCCGCGCGTTTTACCTGGGCGGCGGGAGCGCGCCGCTGATGGATGGCCCTGCGCTGCGCGCGGTGGCCGACGCGATCCGCCACGACGATGGGCTGATCGTTACCAACAACATTCACTCGAGCGATTGGGCCGCGTTCGCCCCGGCGGACGTGGCCGTACGGCTGGCGGATGAGCTGCGCTCGGATAACTCGCTGGGCTGGATACTCTCGCGGCAGGGTGGGCTGGCCGCGCGTGAATGGCCGCGCAGTGCAGCCTCGCAATTCGATCTGGACACGCCGACTGACTTGCTCATCGCGGGGTTATATGCAGGACCTTTGAGGTTTCCAAAACCTCAAAGGTCTATTGGGCCACACCTCAGCGCGCACATCGCCTCACTCGGCTGGGATGATTCGCACGTCCGGGCCGCCGCACAAGCCCTGATGACTCCGGCCAGGCAAATCATCATCGCCGGGCGCGTGTCGCAGCACACGTGGGCGCACCTGGAAAGCCAGACGCAGTGCTGGATGCGCGTGTTTTCGGAAGAGCGCGGGATGCGCGCCAGTGGCCGGCAGGCGCGCGGCCTCGTCCGCTCGCTGCTGGCCGATTACGTGGAGCTGGTCGGCCAGGAGCGATTCTTTCGCGAGATGGGCGAGCTGGCCGACGCCATGTTCCTGGATAGCCGCGTCATCCTGGCTGCGCGCCAATCGTGGCCGTCGCCGGCCGACCGTTTCTATTCCGACTTGCGCCGCCCGGATGACATTTCCGATCCGTTCCTGCGCGATTTCACTGCCGCCGCGCTCGCCGCGCCGATACCGGTTGTCCTGGGCGGGCACTCGTTAGTGTCGGGCGGCCTGTGGGCATTAGCCAGTGGTCAGTCTTTGCCAACTGATCACTGATTGACCGAGTAACCAAGATGAAAACTATCCTCTTTGTCTGCACAGCCAACCAATGCCGCTCGCCGATGGCCGAAGGATTGATGCGGCGCAAGCTGGAACGCGAGGGACGCGCCGACGAGATTCGCGCGGCCTCGGCGGGCGTGGACGCCTTGGACGGCTGGCGCGCCACCGAGAACTCTATCCAGGCCATGGCCGCGCGCGGCATTGACATCAGCGGACACCGCAGCCGCGCCGCCACGGACAAAATTCTCCAGGACGCCGCGCTCATCCTGACGATGGAACGCGCCCACGCTAATGTGCTCCAGGCTCTCTTCCCCGCGCACGCGGAGCGAGTCCACTTGTTGGCGCAGATGGCCGGCCTGGAGAGTGACGTTGCGGACCCGGTCGGCAGCCCACTGGAGGATTATCGTCGAACCGCTCAAGAGATTGAGAATCTCATCGAGCTGGGATACCGCAGGATGATGCAATTGATCGGAGAGTGAGACGATGAGTGACCGGCACGATTCCTCCACGCCTCTCGCGCAAGTCGAGAGAACTGTGAAACCCTCATGGCCCAGCGCGCTGCTCGCCTGGGCAGCCTGGACGCTCACCACAACCCTGGGCTGGGCATTAGGTACGGTGATCAGCGCAGCCGCCACCTTTTCATCTGCGATCTGGGACCCGGACGAGGTGCAAGCCTACCTCAGACGCTCACCGTGGGACCGTCTGTTGGACACGCTGTTGGCTGGAGCCATCATCGGCCTCGTGCTCGGCGTTGTCATCGGCCTGGTTCAGATATTGGTTTTGCGGAGCAGGACCAGAGACGCGCTCGTCTCTGCTCTGGCGATCATGGTGGGCAGCGCGCTCTTGTGCTCTGTGAGCGCAGGCGGGCCGGCCCAGATCGAGGGACCATTCGTGACCAACCTCAGGGCAGGAATATCGGGAGGCGCAGTAGCCGGATGGTTCGTCACATTGTGCCAATGGCTCATCTTGCGTCGCAGATTGACCGCGATAAACGGCTGGGTCTGGGTGACTCTCGCGTGGACGGCAGGCTGGGCAAGCGGATGGGTCGCCGTAGACACTTTCTCAGCGCTTTCAGCACCGTACGCGCGTGGAATGCCGCTAACCGCCGTCGGAATGCCACTCACCGTCGTAATAGGAGTGATGGCCGGCGCGCTTGTCGGGCTGGCGCAATGGGTCATCCTGCGGCGTCACGTCAAGCGAGCCGGTTGGTGGATTGCGGCCACGGCGGTGAGCTGGGGGCTGGCTTTTCTGTCCATCGCAGCGGGCGTGGGTTTAATGTATCGCGGCGTCATCGTCGGCGGCGTCACGGGCGCTGCGCTGGTTTGGCTGACCTGGCCGCGTGCCACGTCTGCTGATCGTGCTGCTACTGAGTGACAGGCTGATCCGTTGGCCGAGGACTGAGGGATTGCGCGACTGTCTTGACGCGCTCAAACGCGGCGCGAATCTCTGCCAACGCGTCGGGGTTTTCCGGCAATTCGCCATAGTGGACGCCGACGTAAGCTTCGGTGATTTGAGTCAGTTCCGCTTCGCAGCCCGGGAGGGCTTGACGCAGCGTGGCGAGATGCTCGTAAGGCGTGCGCGCCGCCGGGCGCGGATAGCCGCGTGACGCAGCCAGTCGCACCGTCTGCGCGTAAATGCGGCGAATGGTCAAGGCGGTGAACAGCCCGCCCGCGCCAAACCGGCTCGCCAGGCTCGCCAGGTTCTTGAATCCGGCCAACCGGCGCTGCAACTGCGCGGCCAGTTTTTTCAGCAGCGCACGGCTCGACCAGATGGATTCGTGCAGCTCGCCCTCTTCGCCCTCGCGCCGCGCGCGCCAACGTCCAATGACCCAGACGACGCCGATCAGCGCGGCCAACACGACCAGGATCGTCAAGATGCCCTTGCCGTACTTGAGCGTGCCCACGATGACCCGCGCCGCAAGCCGGACAACGGGCGGCATCTCTGTCGCTTGTCCGTCCGACAACGCCTGCAATTGCTGAAGGGTGGCCTGCCACTGGAGCCCGCTCAACGCGCGCGCGAGCACCTCGGCGATCATTCCCAACAACGCGATAATCGGAAGCATAATCAAGGCGATGGGCAGCGTGATGATGGCAAGGATCGGCCCCAGCCAATAGAGCAGCTTATCCGGCCCGATGCCCAGCACCGCCGCGCTGATCGCGCCCGCCAGCCCGATGACAACACTCGTCGAGCCGACCAGCGCCGCCAGCCACCAGCCCGTGAACGGCGACCGCCTCCCGCCGCGCTCCTGCCAGATCGTTTCCACGCGCGTCAACCCCACCGCCAGCAACTGGCAAAAAAAGAAGGACGGGACAAAGATCGTAATGTCTTGCCCGGTCGTGACCGTGTTGATCATCACAAACAGCGCCAGCAGGACGATGCCGATCTGAAATCCCATCATCACGTCGAACGTGCTGAGCGATTTGCGCGCCAGCCGCAATCCCCGCCAAAACAGCAGAATCACGCCCAAGGTCACGATGAGCTCGTCCGGCACAAGCCTGGACAGGCTGAACAAGTGGATGAACGGCGCTCGCAGCAACTCCCAGCCGGCCCACTGCGGCCCGGTGAATACGATCAAACGCAAAGCCAACAGAATCGTGCCGAGCATGACGGCGAGAATCGCGGCGCGTTGAATCAGCGTCCGAACGCGCAGCGCGTCCATCACGCGCGTCAGATACAGCGCGCCCAAGACAAGCGCGAGCGTGGCGCGGGCGGCGACCTCGGGTGGGAAACGATTGCCATTGGAAAGGAACGCCAGCATCCACGGCGTGATCAAGCTGATTTCGGCGACGGCGAGCGCGGGATAGATCGCTTCGCGCCGCCAGTTGACGCGCGCCACCCAGCCTTCCGCGCCGCTCATCGGATCACCTCTCGCCAGCGGGCAAAGACATTGGGCAAAATGATCGGCTCGCGCTGTTCGGGCGCGTCATCGCCCGGCAGGTGATGCGTCATCACGCCGGGCAAGGTTGGAGGCGCGTCTTTCGCCAACGACACGAGCACCACGCGCCGCCCGGCCGCGTGCAGACGATACATGGCCGCCAGCAGCTCGGTCGTCAACACCGGCGTCACCACGACGAGCGTCGCGCCCCACGGCAGCGTCGGGCTGATGCGCAGCAAAAAGCGGTCCATCGAAATCGCCACATAGCCCGTGACGGCGGCGAGCATTTCAAAGATGCGCGTGAGTTGATCGGGGTTGCGGCCCGGCATCATGCGGATGGGCCGGTCGGAGCGAGGCACTGCGCCGTTCGAGACCAGCCCGACGGCGTAGCGGTTTTCGGCGGCGAATGAGGCCAGCGACGCGGCCACGCTCACCGCGCGCTCGAGCAAATCCGGCAGAATGCCTTCCCACGGGCGCGGAAACGTGGCGACGTTCAGGCAAATGACGACGCTCATCGTCGTCGTCGGCTCGTACACGCGCGTCTGCAGTTGCTGGCGGCGCGACGTGGCCGGCCAGTGAATGTGGCGAAAGCTATCGCCGGGGCGAAAATCGCGCGCGCCCATCGTGCGGCTGGGGTCCTCGAACAGGCGATGACGCGCGCGAACTTCGCCGAACGGCTCTTTCGAGGGCAAGCCCAAATCGGGCAGAGCAAGAACGCGCGGATAGACGATGAGAAAATCTTGCGCTTCGATTTCGCGCTCGCACTGAAACAGGCCGAACATGTCGCCGGAGCGCAGCCGCGTGGGGCCGAGTCCATACACGCCGCGCTTGCCGGCTTGCAACGTATAGTGGCGGCGGACGCGCTCGTACCAGCGCAGCGCAAAGACGTTGGTGAGGTTGCCCGCATCGCGCTTGTGCGAAGGCCCCAGCGCCCGGCTATCCGTGGGCGGCATATCCAGCGGCCACTCGTCTTCTACGCGCAGCCACGGCACCGGCAACGCCTTGTTGTTTTCCACTTGCACTTCGATATCCACCGTCTCGCCGGGAAACGCGCGCTTGCAGGCGATGTGGCGGCGATAGGTCACGTCGCGCAAGGCGCGGCTGTTCCACCAGCTTCCGGCGACGAGCGTCACCAGCATAAAAATCGGCAGCACCAGCAGTCCATGATAGCCAAAGACCAAACCCAGCAGGATCAGCAAAACGGCAAGGTTGATCCAGTTGCCAATCTGTCTTTCGGTGGGACGAGCGATATCCGCCTGTTCGACTTTTCCAGACGAATTCTGTTGCGTGGCATCTATCGTGGAATCTTGCTTTTTGTTGGACATGGGTTACTCGGTCACCTTGTCACCTTGTCCTAGCTTTCCACCGGCACCGGCACCGTCTCTACAATCTCGGCCACAATATCTTCCGGCTTGCGGCCACGCAAACGCACCTGCGGTTGGATGAGAATGCGATGCGTGAGCACGTAGGGCGCAAGCTTTTTAATGTCGTCGGGCACGACGAACGTCCGGCCATGAACCGCCGCCCAGGCTTGCGCCGCATGGTAGAGCGCCATCGTCCCGCGCGGGCTGGCGCCCAACGCGACCTCGCTGTGCTCGCGCGTGGCCCGCGCAATGGCGACGACGTAATTTCGCACGCTAGCCTCGACGCGAATCTCGCGCACCTGTGCTTGCATCGCCAGCAAATCGTCGGGCGCGATGACGGGCGCCAGTGTCTTGAGCGGATCGGCTCGCTCAAAGCGCAACAAGATCGAGTTCTCTTCGTCTTCCGTCGGATAGCCGATGGGCAGCTTGATGAAAAAGCGATCCACTTGCGCTTCCGGCAGCGGGAACGTGCCCTCCAGCTCGATCGGGTTCTGCGTCGCCAGCACCAGAAAGGGGCGCGGCAGCGGCTTGGTCTCGCCATCTACCGTGACCTGCTGCTCCTGCATCGCCTCCAGCAGCGCCGATTGAGTGCGCGGCGTGGCGCGGTTGATTTCGTCGGCCAGCAACACCTGGCAAAAAACCGGCCCGGCGCGGAACTCCCACTCTTGCGACTTTTGGTTGAAATAGTTGATGCCGGTCACGTCGCTGGGCAGCAAGTCCGGCGTGAACTGGATGCGCCGGAACGCGCAGCCCAGGCTGGCGGCCAAAGCTTTTGCCAGCGTCGTCTTGCCGATGCCGGGCACGTCCTCGATGAGAATGTGTCCCTCACACAGCACCGCGACCAACGCCAGGTTGATCTGCTCGTCCTTGCCAACGATGACGTGCTGGATGTTGTCACGTACTTGTTTCACGCGGTCTGCGATCATGGGTGTCCTTTCGTTGTGAGTGACGGCGTCAAACGTGTTCACGTAAACGTTGTCAGGCAAACTTGTTCTGCCGCACGCGAAGCGGTACTGCGGCATAGGGGTGTCAGCAGTGCCGCTTCGCGTGCTGACAAGCTTTGCGTGCACAAACGCGCCAAGTATACCACGAACCCTCGCCAAGTGTGGTATAATCGCGCCGCGCGACCGCTACCAAGCGCACCGCGACTAGAAAGATTCCCCATTGACCCGCATCTATGTTGCTCTCGACCTGGAAACGACCGGCCTTGATCCGCAGCGCGATAGCATTCTCGAAATCGGCGCAGTCAAGTTTCGCGGCGACCAGGTCCTCGATACGTTTTCCAGCCTGGTCAACCCAGGCCGTCCTGTTCCTCCCAAAATCACCGAGCTGACCGGCATCAACGACGCGATGGTGCAAAACGCGCAGTCCTTGTGGTCAGTCTTGCCCAGGCTGGCCGCGTTCGTGCGCGACCTGCCGGTGATCGGCCACAACGTCGCTTTCGACCTGGGCTTTTTGCGTCGCCAAAAGGCATTGGCCAGCAACGATTCGCTGGACACGTTCGAGCTGGCGGGCATCCTCGTCCCGCACGAGGAACGCTACTCGCTGAGCAAGCTGACCGAGGCGCTGACCGTGGCCGAGCCGCAAGAGCATCGCGCGCTCGGAGACGCGCAACTGGCGCACCAATTGTTCCTCAAGCTCTTTGAGCGCGCGTGCCAGATTCCCACCTCCACGCTTGAAGAGATCGTCCGACTGAGCCAAAAAGTCAGTTGGACGCCCGGCCAATTCTTTGAGGACGCGCTCAAGGCGGCGGCGCGCGGCGCGTTCGAGGCCGGCTCTATCGGCGCGCAAATCGCCGCCAAGCAAGCGGCCAAGCGCGGCAAGCGCAAAGCGACCACGCCCCTCAAGCCCATGTTTCTCCCGCCGGTGGATGCCAAGCCGCTGCGCCCCGCGCCGGACGCTTCGCGTTCTCCGCTGGATGTGGACGCGCTCGCCGCGCTGCTTGAGCCAGACGGATCGCTTTCCCAACAATTCCCCGGCTACGAGTTCCGCCCGCAGCAAGTGGAAATGATGCGCGCGGTCGGACAGAGATTCAATGAAGGCGGTCACCTGCTCGTAGAGGCCGGCACCGGCACGGGCAAGTCGCTGGCCTACCTGCTCCCCGCCGTCCATTGGGCGCTTGCCAACGGGCAGCGCGTCGTCGTCAGCACGAACACGATCAACCTGCAAGAGCAGCTCTATCACAAAGACCTGCCGGAACTCGCCAGGATTTTGCCGTTCGAGTTTCACGCCTCAGTGCTCAAAGGGCGCAGCCATTACCTGTGCTCTACGCGGCTGACGGCGCTGCGGCGCAGCGGGCCAGCCACGCCGGAAGAGATGCGCGTGCTGTGCAAAGTGCTCCTGTGGCTGCCGGGCACCGTCACGGGCGATGGCGACGAGCTATTCCTGCCCAACCCGATCGAGCGCGCGATCTGGTCGCGGCTCGGCGCCGATAACGAAGCCTGCGCGCCGGAGCGCTGCGCGGTCTTTCAGCGCGGCGAATGCTTTTTCTATCGCGCCCGCCAGGCCGCCGAGTCTTCGCACATCCTCATCGTCAATCACGCGCTGCTGCTCTCGGACATTGCCGTCGAGAATCGCGCGCTGCCGGAATACCAATATCTCATCGTGGACGAGGCGCATCACCTGGAAGACGCGACGACGCAGCAACTCTCCTTCGCAGTGAACCGTGATGCGATGCAGCGTTTGCTGGCTGACATCGGCCAAGTCAGCACAACCCGACGCGCCAGCGGTCTGCTGGCCGACCTGATCGGTCGCGTGCGAAACGCCGCGCCGGAAGAACTCGTTCGCCCCATCGAGTCATTCGTGGAAAAGGCCGTCAAAGCCGTGGATGGCGCGATGCGCCAGTCGGACGACCTGTTCGAACAAATCACCCAGTTCGTAGAAGAGCGCCGTGGTGAAAACTCGAGCGAGTATTCGTTTCGCCTGAGAATCGTCCCGGCCATTCGCACGCAGCCGGCGTGGTCGTCCGTCGAGATCGCGTGGGATAACGTAAGCAAAGGCTTGTTCGCCATCGCCGACAGCCTGACGCGGCTGGGGGAAACGTTGAACGATTTGGAAGAGTACGACATTCCCGACTGGGACGATTTAATGGCGCGGGTGCTAGGCGCGCGGCGCGAAATCGCCGAAGCGCGCGAACAACTAGAGGCGATTATCTCAAAGCCGCAACCCTCCGGCATCTATTGGGCCGAATTGACGCCCGAGCAGAATGGCGGGCGGCGCAACAGTCGCGTGCTCTCACTGCACGCCGCGCCGCTGCACGTCGGGCCGCTGGTCGAGCAGCATCTCTTCAAGGCCAAAGCCTCGGTCGTGATGACCTCGGCCACGCTGCGAACGGGCGGCAATTTCAGTTTCATGCGCGAGAGGCTGCGCGCCTGGGACGCGGACGAACTGGCCGTTGGCTCGCCGTTCGACTACAAGAACTCGACGATGCTGTACCTGGTCTCGGACATGCCCGAGCCGGGCGAGCAAGGCTACCAACGCGCGTTGGAGCAAGGATTGATGGCGCTGTGTCGCGCCATGGGCGGCAAGACGCTGGTGCTGTTCACCTCCTACAGCCAACTGCGCGCGACGGCCAAAGTCATCACGCCAGCATTGGCGCGTGAGGACATTACGGTCTATGAACAAAGCGACGGGTCTTCGCGCCGTCAACTGTTGGAGAATTTCAAGAACGCGGAGCGCGGCGTGCTCTTGGGCACGCGCTCATTCTGGGAGGGCGTGGACGTGCCGGGCGAGGCGCTCTCGTGCCTGGCGATGGTGCGGCTGCCGTTCGCCGTCCCCACCGACCCGATCTTTGCCGCGCGCAGCGAGACGTTCGAGCAGGCATTCACAGAATACTCGGTGCCGGACGCCATCTTGCGTTTTCGTCAGGGCTTTGGCCGCCTCATCCGCACCGCCACCGACCGGGGCGTGGTCGCCGTGTTCGACAAGCGGCTGCTGACCAAGACCTACGGGCAAACTTTTCTCAAATCGCTGCCGGAATGTGCGGTGCGGCGCGGGACTCGGGCCGAGATGGAACGCGCGGTGACGGAGTGGATGTCGCGGTGATTGTGGTTATTCCCCATCGCGCAAGCAGCGGCTTGCGGGCGAGAGGTCGCAGCTTTGTGGCAGACCATCAAAGAAGCCACGCAGGGTAAAGCCAAGCGGGGGATGGCCTGGTTCACGCGCGCCCAGGATGCGGCCTACATGGTGTTGACTTTGCACCGCGCATCACACAACCGAATGCACGAGCAAGGCACCTATCACGGTCACATGTCCGTGACGGACCACGCCGAACACCGTTGACACTGGACGTTGGCGTAGCCACTCGATAGGGAGTTCGCTCCGTGAAGAATACGCTGACCAAATTTACGACTTGCGTGTAAGAAGGATACAATCGAGTTGC
>Ga0315279_10007005_pt1 | contig 14041 bp, 9 predicted proteins | sample YL17G06_20_MG_FD_203694 | JGI IMG/M metagenome (GOLD analysis project Ga0315279, IMG submission 203694) | Sediment microbial communities from Yellowstone Lake, YNP, Wyoming, USA - YL17G06_20 | ecosystem: Environmental > Aquatic > Freshwater > Lake > Sediment | place: USA: Wyoming | collected... | reverse complement strand
AATGACAGTATTCGTTTCACCAGTTGGCACAATTTGATTGACACATTGTCATCCTTGAACTTATCGTATTATAAGTATATAATTATTAATACTCTTGGGACAATTATTTTAGGGGATTGACTTAACTTTGGCACCAGTTATAGGACGGTGCCATGAACTTAAACGCTTATGAATACTTGATCGGAAACGAATCTATGGCTCAAAAATACTTGCTGGGATTTTGCTGGAAATTCCAGCAACGTTTTTGCCCTCGCTGTCACCATCGGAAAAATTATCGTTTGGAAGATTGCCGCCGGATATGACCTCGATGACTCTGACGGCACAGCCACCTTCGAAATCAAGGAAACAAGCGCAAACGGTATCGCCTCCACAAATGTTGTGGCGCGAGAGCTGGATAGCGACGGCATCATAAATGTGGGGGGGGACGATTACTCAGGACACAACCTGGAGCAATACTTCCCATGATTATCATATCACCTCCGCCAGCACCAAACATATATTCCTCACTGACCTTGATAGCATGGAGGACTTCATGACCACGGAGGGCATGGGGATGAAATTCACATCCGAGCCTGCGAGCCTTGACATTATCTTTCCTGCAAGCTGGTATGTGCGTGGGGATTAATAATCTCTCAAATGCATATTTCACACAAAGGCACAGAGACACAGAGCATTAATCACCGTTTCTCCGCGTCTCCGTTTCTCCGCATCTCCGTGTGAGCTTATTTGTCGAGTGAGGTGGCGTTAAAGTATCGTTCCCCACACTCGGGGCAAACCTTTGCTTACACATTCTTGACAATGTAGAATCTGCCTTTGAACCAATGTTATTCAATATTTTATATGTAGCCTTCATTCCGTAAGGTGGATTTTTATACTTAGTGTCAACTTATATACGTCATTTAATCCGCAATAGGCGGATATTGGCGTGACGGCGACCTGGTTATGGCAGTTGCTCTAAATCATTCAAGTCCTTGTGCCTGCCGCACGCCTTCTTGTTGGTCTTCAAATCATCAAGCCCGATAATGCTGACCGTCACCTCATCAATCAAAGCCGTGACGCGGCGGGCGTAGCAGGCTGAAAACTCCACCCCCGAAATGGTCGTGACAATCTCCAGCCTCATCGGCGGAATTCCCATCCGCACTATCTTGCCCGGTTCTGTGAACAAAGCGGCAGGAACATCCTCAGCACGGAAGCCGAACTCCACCAGCGCCTGCGCCACACGGGAGGCATTCAGCGGACTTAAGGCAATCCAGATGTCCATGTCGCCCGTGGGGCGGGGATACCCGTGATACCCAACCGCATATCCGCCAATGAGCAGATACTCAACGTGTTGGGAATTCAGCAGTCTCAAGAACTCTTTGAAGTCGGGTGGTAACAGGATCATAACCGAATGCAATCTCCCGAAGAAGTTCTAACGCCTCGAGACGCTCAAGTGGTGTTCTGCTGAGCCAGAATGTCTTCTCATCTGACTCATCCAAGACATTCCCCACAGTTACAAGGGAACGATTGACTCTTGGGAAGATTGAATGCCCGGATATTCTTATGGTCATTTTATCCATTGTCTCACTCATAAGCATTAGATCCTCTCATGGCAATCCGCTACAGGCGGACTGAAACAAAGACAGATTATATGTCTGACTAAATAATCTTTCACGTCAAGGGGAATATAAATCCGAAAAGTTATTCATCCGCCGGTTCTTTTCACGACGTTTCTGCAAACAGCATGTGATAACTTGATAATGGCACTATATAATATATAAACAAAGATAGACAGGGATTATCAGGATTATTATATTAAATCATGTTTATCCTGTACATCCCTGTTAAAAAATTAATTGCTCACACTGGCAATGGCTCAGCGAAGGGAGGCGGCAAAGGTTTCAAAAAGGCGCTGTTGCTCGGCATTGAGGTTCTTGGGAATGCGCACCTTTACCGTGACATAATGGTCTCCGACTCTTCCCTTCGTGAATCTGATTCCCCGCCCCTTTATTTTGAACACCGTCCCGGACTGCGTTCCGGGCGGGATTTTCAGTGTGACGGTTCCCTGAAGGGTTCCCACATTAACCTTTCCACCAAGCATAGCCGTGGCAAGGTCAATATCGGCATTGCTATGGATTATATCCCCCTCGCGCCGTAAGACTGCATCATGCTCCACATTCACCTGTATGAAGAGGTCACCGTTGGGACCCCCATTCTGACCGGCTTCTCCCTCACCGGCGAGGCGAATCTTCTGTCCATCCTTGATGCCCGCAGGGATTTTCACTGTAATTGAGCGCATAGTCTGGCCCTTTCCCTTTCCGCGGCATTCCCGGCAGGGATGTGTAATCCTGGTGCCGGTTCCCATACAATCCGGGCAGGGGCGCGACACGCCGAAAGCCCCCTGGGAGACAAGGATAGTTCCGGTGCCTTCGCATCTCGGACATTTAATGGTCTTACTGCCCCGTTCCGCACCCGTTCCAGAGCAACTCTGACACGTTTCCGTTCTGGGAAATGTTACAGCATGTTTACCGCCCTCAGCCGCCATCCGGAAGGGGATAGTGGCGCTTATCACAACATCCTCACCCCGAAGGGGTCTGGACATCCCCCTGCGGGACGATTTCCTTTGTGAGGTAGTAAAAAAGTCAAATACGTCGCCCAGTCCTCCCAGCCCGCCAAAGATATTCCCGAAATCTTCCCCATTGAACTTGAAACCCTGGGGTCCGGCGCCAAATCCCTCGGCGTCAAAGCCGTGCATTGCGCCATAAGGGTTTTTCCGCATGAAGTCATACTGTCTGCGTTTTTCATTATCTGAGAGTATTTGATGCGCTTCATTAATCTCCTTAAAACGCTCTTCGGCGCGCTTGTTACCCTTGTTTTTATCGGGATGATATTTGATGGCAAGACGGCGAAATGCCTTATCAATTACATCCTTGGTGGCACTTTCGCTCACACCAAGAACTTTATACAAATCCTTTATCTCGGCAGGAGACATTTTTCAATCCCTAGCGAATGAACAAATTGATAATTAATAATTGACAATTGACAATTATTCTTAGAGATTCTCAGATAAGATGGGCAAGTTCCCTCAGGCGTGACACTCGCTTTGCCGTTGCAGGATGGGTGCTAAACAAGTCTAACCCGCCTCCACGCCTGCCCACTGCCGGATTGACGATGAAGAGATGCTGGGTGGCAGGAACCACCTGGACCGGCGCACGGCGGGAATATTCCTCAAGCCGTAACAGGGCATCAGCAAGTGAGTCGGGATTGCCTGTAAGTCTTCCGCCACCCTCATCCGCCCTGTATTCACGCGAGCGGGAGATGGCAAGCTGAATCATCAATGCAAGAAATGGCGCAAGTATCATCACAAAGAGCATGCCGAGGGCATTATCGTCACGCTTGCGGCTACCGCCTCCACCCAACAATGCTGACCATAATGCCATGCGACCAAGGAAGGAGATAATACCTGCAATGGCGGCACAGAAGGTCATGATAAGTGTATCATAATGCCTCACATGACTCAGTTCATGTGCCAGAACGCCTTCAAGCTCCCTCTCAGGGAGGAGATGGAGGATGCCTTCAGTAACGCACACTGCCGCATGAGATGGATTTCGCCCCGTTGCGAAGGCATTTGGCGCCTCCATGGGGACAACATAGACCTTCGGCATGGGAATGTTGGCGCGCTGACTGAGCCGTCTGATTATGTTAAAGAGTTCTGGTGCCTGCGTCTCCGTGACGGGCTTAGCCTTATAAAGGGCAAGGATAATCTTGTCCGAAAACCAGTAGGAGATAAAGTTCATCCCCAGTCCGATGAGGAGAAACATTAAGGCGAATGAATTGGTTTTATAATGAACGTCAATGAAGTGGCCAACAAAGACGAGCAACGCCGTCAGAGTTGCCATCAGGAGACCTGTCTTGAAATAATTCATAAAAATCACCCCCCCAAATTTCTTTTATTCATTAAAATATAGGAGCAATATTTATACCAACCACATACCAATATGCAATGGGTTTTTCACGATATATAGCGTGAGATAATTTCTATATAATATCAGGCGGGAGGGTTATTAAATCGCCTCCCGCCTGAATGTCCTGCACCAAATCAAGCACCCATCGCATTAAAAAGTCGGTATGGCAAATGTGGAGAGTTTCACCTCGCTTATGGCGATCCAGGCATCTGCTGGCGCATTCTCATCAAGATTTATCAAGTCAATGGCAATGCCAAGATAAGGTCCGATGCCCTGCTTGTTGTGGAAATAAGCATAATAATCTTGGTAGGTTAATTGCGATGTTGTCATGGTGGCGACAGGCTGCGGCTGCTCATACCTTTTCCAGACCGGCACCTGGAAGGAAGAGTTCACGTGGTTGTTCGGATGGTCATACATGCGGACGCGCATAGTTGGCTGGGCGGTAGCCGCACTGAATTTTGTCGCCACGGCGGCAAAAGCCGCATTCACACGAAGCTGATAAAGAAGGCTGTGGTTAATTGCAACGTCATCTTGCTTGTTCTGCCAGTATCCGAAGGTATTGGTGTTGTTGATTGATTCCATGATGAGGGCGCCTTCCACATCATCCCATGTGTAATTTGGCGGAGTGAAGGAGCCGAGGATTCTGTTACTCCAGTTTTCCCGAGAATCGTTGAAGGTGTATAATTTGACGGATGTCTGGGTTCCGAGGTCAGCAATCGCCTTCTTATCCAGCTGGAGATAATCGAGGAAGAGCGTGGCGTTAGTGGCATCCGTCGGATTGCCAATGTTTATTATATCAAAAGAGATGGTTCCGTTGACTCCAACCGCATCATATTGTGGACGGAAATAAAGGTCATATATCTTCTCGATCGTTGACGGTGAAGCCTCGCCGGCGCCATTGCTGTTTACCTGAACAAAGTCACCCTGCGTGAAGTTTGCGGCATTGTAACGGATGCGGAATGTGGGTGTTTTGCTCGCGTCTATCTGGTCACTTTTAACAGCATAACGCGCCCTGTAAAGGGTGTCGGCAGTTGGTGCAACAACCGCATCATCAAGATACCAGAACCCGAACGTGTTAGAACTTGTGGATTGGAGACTCAGGACACCATTGGCAAGATTTTCAGCCGGGAGGTCAAAACTACCCACCTTGTCTGTGAGCTTCCATGTGCCAATGGTATAGGATGCGTTATTAAAGATTCCGAGAATATTCACCGCACCGGATTTCTGTGCCTGTGTGTCAGGAGCGGGCTTGATTGTTACTTTTGCCGTTCCATCCTTCAGCACATTGAATGTGATATCGGCATAGTGCACGGATGAGCCACTCACACCTCCAGTATTATTCGCCGCTATGGTGATTGTTTTCTTATCCCCGGAGATTGTCCCCGGGTCAACAATAAGAGGGAATTGACTATCAATTGATATAAGGGGATTGCCGGGATTATCAGGGTCATCCGCAACCTCCAGGATGGTTGGGTCGATATTGAGTGTGACTTGCACGGTAAGGACTTTATCCCCTGCGATGTTCATGACAATCTGAGCTGTAATCTGGTCTCCTGTCTTGTAACTTCCACCGGCAGGGAGGACACTCATTGCACCTAAAATGAGCTGGGCGAAGTATTTCCTGTTTGCATCACCGCCGATTCTGGTGAAAGCACCACCGGCATAGATGGTCGAGCCAGAGACAGCAAGGGAATAGATCGTGCCATTAGCGTTCAGGTTCCAGTCGGTTTCCGTGCCCGTGGCGGTGTTAAGTGCAGCTATATGATTAAGCATCTGCCCGCCGATGCTGGTAAAATCGCCCCCGGCATAGATGGTCGAGTCGGAGATGGCGAGGGAACGGACGTAGTTATTTGCATTGGGATTCCATTCAGTGGCGGCGCCGGTGTCGGCATTGAGAGCAGCGATGCGATTACGCAATTGTCCCCCGATGCCGCTAAATTCCCCTCCAGAATAGATGGTTGGATCGGAGACGGCAAGGGCATAGACTGAGTCGTTCGCATTGGGTTTCCAGTTAGATGCAGCGCCCGTTATTGCGTCGATGGCGGAAATATAATATCGCCATTTTCCCCCGATGTAGGAGAAATCCCCCCCCACATAGATGATCGAGCCAGAGACAGCGAGAGTAAGAACTGGGCTGTTAGCGTTAGGGTTCCAGTCTGTGGCTGCGCCTGTGAAGGCGTCGATAGCGGCGATACGATTGCGCGTCTGCCCACCGATGTTTGTGAAATCGCCCCCGGCATATATGGTCGAGCCGGTAACTACGAGGGCACGAACCAAGCTGTTCGCATCGGGGTTCAAGTCAGTGGCGGAACCCGTGGCGGCGTCGATTGCGGCGATACGGTTACGTGTCTGCCCACCGATGCTGGTGAAATATCCACCTGCATAGATGGTCGAGTCGGAGGCGGCGAGGGCATAGACCGAGCTATTCGCATTGGGATTCCAATCAGTTGCGGCGCCTGTGGGAGCATCAAGGGCGGCAATACGGTTGCGTTTCTGCATACCGATGCTCCCGAAATAACCCCCGGCATAGACAGTAGAGCCGGAGACAGCGAGGGTAAGAATTTGCTCGCTCGCATTGGGATCCCATGCGGTGGCGGTTCCTGTGGCGGTATCGAGGGCGGCTATAAAGTTACGTGACTGTCCGCCAATGCTGGAAAAATACCCACCGGCATAGATTGTCGAGCCAGAAACGGCGAGGGCAACAACTCTGTCGTTCGCATTAGGATTCCATGGGGTGGCAATTCCTGTAACGGCGTCGAGAGCGGCGATATGATTGCGCGACTGCCCGCCGATGTTTGTGAAATATCCACCTACATAGATGGTCGAACCGGAGGCGGCGAGGGCATAAACAGGCTGGCTCGCATCTGATCTCCAAGCGGTAGCAACGCCTGTGGATGCGTCAAGGGCAGCGATAAAAATGCGTACCTGCCCGCCGATGCCGTAAAAATCGCCTCCAACGTAGACGATTGAGCCAGAGACAGCGAGTGCATAGACATAACTGCCCGCATTGGGGTTCCATGCAGTAGCAACGCCTGTGGATGCGTCAAGGGCGGCGATGTAATTGCGTGTCTGGCCGCCAATTTTATAGAACTTACCCCCGGCATAGACGGTCGAGCCAGAGACAGCGAGGGTAAGAACCGTGGCATCCGAATTGGGGTTCCATGCGGTGGCGGCGCCTGTGATGGCGTCGAGGGCGGCGATACGGTTTCGTGGCACCCCGCCGATGCTTGTGAAATATCCACCTGCATAGATGGTCGAACCGGAGGCGGCGAGGGCATAGACCCCACCGTTTGCGTTCGGGTTCCAGTCGGGGTCAACCGTGCCGTTAGCATGAATGTGGGCAATGCCATTTCGGATAAAGTCACCGACCTTGTTGAAATCGCCCCCGATGAACCACCCGCCCGAGCCGTCAGAAATGCAGGCGGCGACAGTCCCATTCACTTTGGGATAGATTGTTACGGGGGCGCCTGTCGAAGCGTCAATAGGGACACCGCATCCGGTTACCGGACCAACGTTGGTGAAATCCCCGCCGATATAAACGGTGTCCGTTGTTCTGACGACAGCACGGACAGTGCCATTGGTTATCCATGTATCTTCGCTGAGCGTGTAGCTCTGGGCGCACGCTCCAGTGCCGCTCATTGCCGCCAGCGCCATAACGGTTATCGTCAAGACCATCTTAACTGTCCATGGTTTTAATTTCATGGTATTACTCCTTAAAGGTTAATATTGAAAAATAAGCACATGATAACAAAAAAGTCAAGAACATAATTTCAATCTTAACAAACCAGTATCATCAGACAATTTCTTGCGGAGAACGCTGAATTTACTATACTTGAATATGTCATGCGATGTAAGGCGGAGGTTCAGACTTTCAGCCGCCCAGAGTCGGGGGTTCTTGCCCTTTGGTCAGGGCAAGTATAATCTCCTTCTCTTCCTGGCTGGGCTGTTTCTCAAGCGTCAGCCCCACGACACATGCCACGGGCTGTTGCTGAGGGTCAAAATTGAGCCAGGAGATACGGCAGTGAAGAATGAATTCTTTTCCCATTTCCTTCAGATGTATATGAACCTTGGCATAGCGGTTCGTCTGAAGGATTTGCTTGTATAAATCTTGATGTATATCATAAGTGAGGACTCTGATTCCGGTGAGGCTGAGGTATTCCAGAACGCCCCTGAGGCGTTTGGGGGTGAATGTTTCTTCCGGGAAGACGATTGCCATCTCCACCTTAAGCCTGGGAAAAACGCCCGCATCGATGGATTTGTAGCCGTGTTTTTTAAGAATGCCTTGCAGGTTATCATCATATCTGAGCTCAAGCTCGGAGCGAACATAATACCACAGGCAGTATCCGCCGAAAAGAATCCTGTCTCCATTTTTCAGCACACGGGGTTCCTTGATGCGTCCATCGTTGACTAACGTCCCATTGCGACTGTTGTCATCATAAAGTATGCACCGGGGCAACTCATCCGGGCTCTGGAAATTCTCATAGAGTATATACGCATGATTTCGGGAGACCTTCATGTCATCAATGACGATATCGCAATATGGTGCTCGTCCGACGGTAGATTTGGGTTTTCTGACGACATATGCACCGGAGTAAGTTTCTTCGCCCACCTTACTGAGTACAGGAAAGATTCTGCCTTTGGGCGGCTGCGGTATCTTGACACCCTCCTCGTCGAATAAGGTTTCAACAAAAACCACATTCTTATCTTTGAATTCCTTATCCGGCTCCATATTTTTCTCCATCGCTCACTTTACTCCTTCCGGTGATTCTTCTCTACAAATTTTCCCGGAAAAATCAATAATATAAAATGATGGCAAATCTCTGACATGAGTGCAAGAAAATTATTTTTGCGCCCATTCTTGGGGCAGGAACTCCTGGTCTATGGAGGCGACTGCTCCATTATTTACAATATTTCGAACTTGACAATCTTCTCTGGCTTTAATAGGTAAAAAAGTTTTTTAATTAACAAATTAAAGGCTTTTTTTCAAACATATTGGAATTGGATAACGCAATCTCTCAGACTCGGAAACCCGTGCAGGCTTTCTATATGTCATAATGCCTTTTACCAGAAGGAGTTTGATACGTTGAACAACCAGGAAGCAAACGAAGGAACGGAAAATAAAGACCTCACTGAACGCGCCTCTGAAAGACTCAAGCATCACGTCTCCATCGCTTACTCCCTTGATATTTCAAAAACACCGGAGCACAAATCTTCCCTTTACCAGTTCGGCACACTCTTCGACATAAATGAGCGAGGAATCTGCTTTGAGGGAAGTGGGAAATTCCAGATGCACGGCATAATCTCGCTTTACCTGAAGCTTTCCAACGACAGCAGCGGCATCAAAATGCTCGGAAAGATTATCTGGACAAAATGGCTTAGTGAAGAGCGGGCACTCGTGGGTGTTAAATTTATCGGCATCCTCCCACCCGACTGGGGCAAACTGGTTCTGGGCGACTGAGCCTGATTGCCAATGGCTCCCCTCCTGACAATCTGACATCCTCCTCAAACATTATGGCGACGCCGCCTTGCAGGCATCTCTTCTCTGCGGGTATAAACTGTCCTCGCATTCTGCAATACAATGCGGTGAATTCCCCCGTTATCCCTAAAACTACCTCTCTCAATTCCAACACCCCTGCATGCAGAGAAAGAGTGATTTCCCAGAGCCCTTTTGGGTCAGAGCACTGTTGAAACTCACCCCATGCGTCATTCACGCTGAAAAGGCAGCGGAAGCGGGATTGATTCAGGCGCGGTGCAAATCTTATGCGCCTTGCCGGCGCGCTGTATTGAAATCCCGACAGGACCTGGAGAAGCGCATAACTCGCCAATGAGCGTGCGTAGTGATTTCCGCACTCCACCTCGTTCCAGGGATTCCGGTTGTGTCCATTATAGCGCTCCCGGACTCCCTTGAGAATGGAAAGCCCTTCCTTTGGAAACCCGTGAGATATCATTGTGCAGGCGACCTGATATTCAATACCGCACCAGACCTCATCGGAATATGGGAATGGGAAACGTGGGCGACCGCCATGCGGCCATGAGCAGAGCACCAATCCCTTTTCGTTATTCATGGCAAAGACGCGCTGTGGATTCTGAAAATCAGTAAAATCCCTCCAGTTATATTTGTAGATGCTCCGCAACGCCTTCCTGATATGCGCAGGATTTGTCAGGTTTCCCAGACTGAGCATATCCGCATACCACTGTCCAATCATCTGGTCAGAGAGACACCCCGCACCAAACTGATACTTCACACGGTTGATATCTTCCAGCTTTTGGCAGTAATATTCACCATTGAAAAGTTCAGCATCCATTTTGCGACTGCCGCTCTCGAAGAGGCGGCGATATTCAGCCGCGGAGGACTCATCGCCGAAATGCGCCGCCATTTCCGAGGCGGCTCTCAGGGCGGCGAGATAAAAAGAGCAGGCAAGCGGTTCGGCGCTTACAAATTCAATATCATATGTATTGTGGTGGAGACCCTCAATAAGACCATCATGGTCTGCGTCCCACGTCTTCAAGGCATATTCAAGCGCCCTGCGAGCGCGTTGCCACCACAGACTCAACCACTTTTCATCTCCGCAGAGGAGATATTCGCGGTAAAGTTTAAGCACCGTGCCGAGTTGCCCATCCACAGCGGCGTGAAAATTATGCAAGGCGGGCGAACCTGGAGGAAGAGGCATGCGGAACTGCATGTGACCGTCTTCCATGCGGACGCTGTATCTCAATTCATTCTCCCGCAAAGTCCGCTCAAGACGCGGGAAGAGACAGGGAAGCGCCTGAGCGTAATTCCAGACATGGGTGCAGGTGCCTTCACAGCAGCCCGAGCCGGCATTACATCCCTCAAAGCCGTAAAAACTGCCATCCTCAAGACGCACACAGGTCGGGGTCTTTAGGATGGAGAGATTATCCGCCACCGAATTGAGAGCACATGCGGGAATGGTGGAATTATAAAGCGCATGGCTGAACTCTTTTGACTCATCATGCAATCTCTTGAGATTTTTCACACAGTATGTGAGAACATCCCATGAGTCCTTGAAGATTGTCGCATAATAATTGCGCCATCCTGGCGGTTCGGAATCACAGGAATCCTTATACAAACCCGTTTTCCAGTAGCGCTCAAACCGGGGAAAATACCATGCGAGGATAAAGGGCAGGCGCGCCTCCTCACCGGATGCAAGTCTCATGCGAAGCCCCAGGGAAACAATGTCCGTTGTATTCTCAGCGGAGGGAGAGGTCTCATTATTATTGTCAAATCTCCCCGTGCGGACAAAGGTATTGCAGAAATGTGTCAGTCCATGAAACCATGCGCCGCGGAGCCAGGGTGCCTGATACGCCACATTTTTCCATGATGTGCCGAGGGCGAGATTGCCGAACTGCGGAGATTCCGGCTGAAATTTCCGGCTCTCCATGAAGATGCCGCACAGCCCTTTTTCTTTTCTGAATCGATTGACGCACAATCCGGGTCGGGGACGGCTTATCTTGCGCCCATCCACACAGCAGGGAGTCTGATAACCTATCATGTTTTCCACATTCAGGGCGACAGTTGCCTCAACCTCTTTACTCCCCTTATTTTTCAATGTGATGAAAAAAATTGCGACCGGCAGGGAGGAATCCCGGTCATTATGCGGGATGAATGGATTAAATGCCTCTAACGTAACCCGCAAAGGGACTTTCTTATCCTCAAATTCCACAAGGGCAAAAGGAAACTCACCGGTGAATTTTGCCGCGGACATGCGGGCGAGACCGGCTGAATAGCCATGATGGGGCGAGGCGTCGGCATCATGCTTCATCAAATGGCGTGACCATGCGGGCGAAAGTTGCGCCTCAAGCACGCGGAATACAGGCTCCTCCCCAGCCCTCCCTGCCCAGAGGGAAAAGAAGGTGTGGCGCGGACGATAATTTTTATTCGGGCGATTAAAGATTTCCCAATCCACCAGTTCCCCGCGACCCGAGAGGGAGATGCAACCCGTCCCGATGCCGCCAATGGGAAAGGCAATTTCATTCAGATATTCCCCCTCAAAAACCCGCCGTTTATAAGGGGCAAAGAGTTCGTCTTTCCTGAACACCTGTTTTAATTTTCCACTCATGTCTCTTCCGATTCTCCTAGAAGGTCAATCTCACAGTCAGGATTTTCTTATGCGGGACGGTGAGTGAAATTTCCCGTCCTGAGAACTTAACCGCTCCGGTTTTCACCGGTTCCTCATTCAGGTTCACCGGCGTGGCGCTTTTAACTTTGCGCGGCAGGGTGATTTTTCCGCTGATGCGCCTCTCTGTCGGGTTGTAAAGGCGCAGGATTACCGCATCCGAACCTTCGGCGCGCTTGAATGCGGAAAGGATAAGGTCAGGGGGGCGAACTTCGAGGAATCCGGTGGAAAGCGGCAGGCAGGCTTCAGGGGCGGGGGCATCAGTTCCGCACGGACCTGCCTGTGCCATCTCCATCGGGAGTGTGAAATGTTCCGCCTCCGCCATGACACGCCCGCCATCCCAGTCGCCCCTGTGGGGATAAATCGCATATCGCATTTCATGCGGTCCGAGCTGGTGGGAGAGTTCCTGGTCGGGACGCCTCTCCCAGCGATATGACACGGTGCAGAGCGTCACCTCATAGGCGCGCAGGAGTGTTATGGCAATTGCCCGCCGTTCATCCTCAGTCACCTCATACTCATGCAGTCCCTCAGCGAGTATGGCGAGTCCATGTTTACCGTCCGAGACATCCACGAACCTCAGGTAAGGATATTGGGGATTAGGCGCCTCGCTGTATGGATGTTCCGGTCCGCGCACGATTGGACGCCTGACCACATCAAATGGGGCTTCGGCGGCGGAGTCGGCGGCGGTGGAAATCCCGCTGGGGAAAAAGAGGCGCAGACGATGATTCCGGGCGAGGTTCTGAAAACGCGTGACACAATCAATGCGCCGGGCGCCGGTGCGTAGGGTGAAGTAGGTTTCAATCTCGAGAGGCACCTCTTTCTCGCCTCGCAGTGCATAATGAAAAGTGTCATCATGGATTATCCCCGTGGGGATGGTCATTTTATAGAGGACGCGGACAGTGGCTGAAAGTGCGGTGTTTTCCACAAGCGAGATTTCCACAGGTGAACCGATACTTGAAACAACCTTATCCATGCCGGGCTGGCGACTTTCCCACCCCGTTCCCTTCTCACCCTGGTCTTCAAAATAATGCAGACAGGCATACAGCCTTTTGGAGTCCTTGTCAAAAAGGTTAAAAGTGCCGTTGCAATTAAATTCGGCGCGGAGGTGTTCATTCTCCAGTTGCGTGGCAGACGCGGCGATGCGTTCCATCCTTGCAGGCATGATTTTAATGCGGCGAAGGACATATGTTCTGTAACCGAAGGCGGGGACATCCTCCGCAAGAACGTGCAATTTGACCATCCACCCGACAAGCGCCATGGTGAGGTCGGTGTTATTGCGGACAGTCTTTTCAGATGGCTTGCGATAAACAAATGACCAACGCACAGGCTGTCCATCGGCGCCCTCAAGTTTGAAATCGGGCATACTGAGATTATGCGGCGTATCGAGATATGCCTCCACGACCTCCGTGCGCGGGTGCGGCGAGGGATTGAAGACCGTGAGCACGATTTCATCAGGGGCAAGGCGGGAGGTGTCAATCCGTGTCTGGAGGTCGCCGAGGGCGCTGTCAATCAGGACATTTGAAATACTCAGCACCTGCTCAAGGCGGAAATGGCTGTCTCGCTCCAGCTGGTCAATGCCACAGCCGGCAACGGTGTCATGAGGGTGGCACTTAAGGAGATATTCCCATGCAAGGTCAAGATAAGGTTTCGGGTATTCCCCGCCGAGGAGAAAATGAAGTGTGGAGAGAGGTTCGGCAAGACACTGGAGGGCAACGCTCGCCTGCGCCTGCTTTATCTTCTGCCTTATGCGCGAGGAGACCATGTTTTCCAGATTGGTGACACAAGGTGAAGGCGGACCGGGATGGCGCATCTCGCCGCGGAAGATGCGAAGTTTCTTTTCCTTCAGCGCCTTTTTAAGCTCCGCAACGTAGGCGGGCAGGGTGCTGAAAAAGACCTCCTCACCGGCGGCGAGGTATTTTCGGATGCGGGATAATATCTCCGCCTCCAGCTCATCCGGCATGG
>Ga0315279_10007004_pt1 | contig 14045 bp, 18 predicted proteins | sample YL17G06_20_MG_FD_203694 | JGI IMG/M metagenome (GOLD analysis project Ga0315279, IMG submission 203694) | Sediment microbial communities from Yellowstone Lake, YNP, Wyoming, USA - YL17G06_20 | ecosystem: Environmental > Aquatic > Freshwater > Lake > Sediment | place: USA: Wyoming | collected... | reverse complement strand
GGTTCACTACCATCCGCAGGTCTAGGAGTCTGGAGGTCGATTATATGAGCTACGAGACCATCCTTCTCGACACCACCCAGAACGTGGCCACCATAACCCTGAACCGCCCGGATGCTCTGAACGGCCTCACCATCCGGATGACGGAGGAGTTGGTGGACGCGCTCATCCGCTGCCGAGCCGACACCAACGTGCGAGCGGTCATCGTCAAGGGGGCGGGACGAGGGTTCTGCGCTGGTGGCGACGTCAAGGCGTTCGGCGAATCTCTGCGGTCCGACCCGCTCACACACATTCGCACCCTGGCGATGCACCTGCACGCCAGCGTCGCCGAGATCCGGCGGATGGAGAAGCCCGTCATCGCCCAGGTTCACGGCGCGGCCGCGGGCGCCGGCATGAGCCTGGCCCTGGCCTGCGACCTGACCATCGCCTCCGAGACCGCCCAGTTCAGCATCGCCTACGTCAAAGTGGGCCTTTCCCCCGACGGCAGCGCCACCTACTTCCTGCCCCGCCTGGTGGGGCCCAAGAAGGCGCTGGAGATCTTCTACACTGGAGACCTCATAGATGCCGGCGAGGCTCTGAGGCTGGGGCTGGTCAACCGAGTGGTACCCGACGCCGAGCTGGAGAAGGAAACGCAGGCGCTGGCCCGGCGGCTCGCTCAGGGTCCCACTCTCGCTTTGGCCCGAGCCAAGGAGTTGGTTTACAGGAGCCTGAGCGAGAGCCTGGAGACCCAGCTAGAAAATGAGCGAGAACTCCTGGGGCTCAGCACCCTCAGCGAGGACTTTCACGAGGGGGTGCAGGCCTTCATCGACAAGCGGCAGCCAAAGTTCAGAGGCCGCTGAGCCGAAAGTCAGAGGAAGGAGAACGACATGTCGATAGACGAGAACACGTGGAAATTCTTCCAGCAGCACCTGGGCTACAGCGACGAGGAGATGGCCCTGTTTCGGGCCAATCCCCGCAACGCGGAGGTGCTCGCCAAGGGCCCGGAACTGATGCAGAAGACGATCGTGGCCGAGGTGGTGGAGTCACACGGCTGCAACAGCCAGCACAAGGTGGGAGACCGCTTCATCTTCGATGGAGCGGGCAATCTCGTCACCAGCAAGTGCCCCCGCCGCATCTGCATCTTCGCCCTGCACGGTCTGGCCGGCATCATCTACGCCACCAACGAGCTGGCCTACGCCGGGGTGGACCCCGATTCCCTGCGCTTCCGCCGCACCGGTTGCTTCGACGTCGGGGTCAGGTGCGGCGGCTGGGGTCACATCGTCATGGAGGTGCGGGTGGAGGACCGGAGCAAGTCGGAGGCGTCGAAGCGATAGCTCCGCCGCTGGGGCTCCGGGGAGGGGGCGTGCTACAATCTTCATCGGCCGCGCACCCCAATAGCAGGAGTCTCGCCGGCCGGGGAGGTGTCTATGCGCCGCGTCTTGAGCGAGTTCGATGCCCGCCGCCTTCTCGCCGGCGCGCCGGTGGTGCTGGTGACCACCCGCTGGCATGGGGTGGCCAACGTGATGCCTGCGGCCTGGAACATGCCCCTATCGCATGACCCGCCCCTGGTGGGCATCGCCGTCCACCCTTCGCGCCACACCTACGACATGCTCCGCTTCAGCGAGGAGTTCGCGCTGAATGTCCCCGGTCGTCGCTTGATGAACCACGTGCAGTACTTGGGGACGGTAAGCGGTCGCGATGTGCAGAAGATCGAGCTGGCCAAGCTGCCGACCTTCAAGGCCCAGCGCGTGGATGCGCCCCTTCTGGAGGGCTGCCTGGCCTATATCGAGTGCAGCGTACTGGAGGTGCTGCCTCTGGGCGACCACAATCTGTTCGTGGGCAAGGTGCTGGCGGCGCAGGCCGAGAGGGAAGCCTTCGAGGAGGGCTGGCTCCTGGAGGACGACGACTACAAGCCGCTCCATTACCTGGGGGGCGAGCTGTACGCCATCCTGGGCGAGAGGAGGCAGGCCCAGCTCAGGACCGGCGAGGAAGGCACGGTGGAGCTGGAGGAGACGGCTGAAGAGAGGGATCGACGTCAGGAAGCGGCAGAGGGCTAGAGCGGACTGTATCGTTACGTTGACTCCTACGCTAAAGAACGTATAATTCCACTTGGCCTTCAAAGAGACCACCAAGAGTGAGGGGTAAGGAGCAGGGCGCATGGACTTCCGAGACACGCCGGAGGAAGCGGCCTTCAGGCAGGAGGTGAGGGAGTTTATCGCCCGGGAGGCGCCCAAGCAAGAGGGCAGCGGGGACAGAGACATAATCAGCAGCTACGCCCAGGTTTTTGTCCAATCCCAGCAGTGGTTCAAGAAGCTGAGCGAAAAAGGCTGGATCGCGCCGGCCTGGCCCAAGGAGTACGGGGGCGCCGGCATGACGGTGATGCAGCAGTTCATCTTCAACGAGGAGGTGGCTGAGGCACGGGCGACTCGCCCCCTGCACCTGATGATCGGTGTGGGCATGGCCGGGCCGACCCTGATCGTTCACGGCAGCGAAGAGCAGCGGAAATACCACCTCCCCCGCATTCTCTCCGGCGAGGACATCTGGTGCCAGGGCTTCTCTGAGCCCGAGGCTGGCTCTGACCTCGCCTCCCTCAGGACGCGCGCCGTCCGTGAGGGCGATGACTATGTCATCAACGGCCAAAAGATCTGGACTACCATAGCCCATCTATCCAGGTGGATGCTTCTCCTGGCCCGCACCGACCCCGATGCTCCCAAGCACCGGGGCATCACCTACTTCATCCTGGACATGAAGTCGCCGGGGGTGGAGGTGCGGCCTCTGGTGAACATGGCCGGCGGCTACGAGTTCAGCGAGGTGTTCTTCACCAACGTGCGGGTGCCCAAGACCAACATCATCGGCGAGGAGAACCGCGGTTGGTACGCAGCAATGAGCACTCTGGACTTCGAGCGCTCGGCCATCGGCTCAGCTATAGGCCTGCGCCAGACGGTAGAGGACATCATCCGCTACGCCAAGGAGCACACCAGCGACGGGAGCAGCATGCTCCGCGTCAATCCCATGCTGCGCTACGAGCTGGTCGACCGCCTGCTGGAAACCGAGGTAGGCCGGATGCTCTCCTACCGGGTGGTTTCCCTCCAGAGCAAAGGCCTCATCCCCAACTACGAGGCGGCCGTGATCAAGCTCTACAACATGGAGTTGGACCAGCGGATTGCCCGCACGGGGATGAACGTCCTGGGCCCATACGGCCAACTGGACCGAGGCTCCAAGTGGGCACCCCTGAGGGGTCGCCTTGAGTACACGTATCTGCGCTCGGTGGGAAGCACCCTCGAGACTGGCACCTCCGAGATCCAGCGCAATATCGTCGCTATGCGCGGCCTGGGGTTGCCGCGAGGAGACTAGGAGAGAGAGAGAGGGTTCTCTTATGGACTTTCGCTTTACGCCTGAAGAGGAAGCGTTTCGCCAGGAGCTACGAAGCTGGCTGAGGGAGAACGTCCCGCCCAACTGGGAAGGTGTCTTCCTGGAGGAAGATGCCGAGGAGTGGAAACAAGGGCGGGCCTTCATCAAGAAGCTATCCCAGAAGGGATGGATGGCCCCCGCCTGGCCCAAGGAGTACGGCGGCATGGAAGCCTCCCCCGCCCTGCAGCTAGCCTATAACGAGGAGATGGGCTATCAGCGAGCGCCCATCGGCTCCATCGTGCAGTCCGTAGGCTATATCGGGCCGGCCATTCTCTTCTTTGGCACCGAGGAGCAGAAGAGACAGCATCTGCCTCCCGTCACCGCAGGCGAAACGGTGTGGTGCCAGGGTTACTCCGAGCCGGAGGCGGGCTCCGACCTGGCCTCGCTCAAGACACGCGCTGTGAAGGACGGCGACGACTACGTTATCAACGGGGACAAGACCTGGACCAGCAACGCCCATCGCTCCGACTGGTGCATCCTCCTGGCCCGCACCGACCCGGCGGCACCCAAGCATAAGGGCATCAGCTTCTTCCTGGTGGACATGAAGTTGCCGGGGATCACCGTCCAGCCCGTCATGAACATGGCCAACGTTCACAGCTTCAACCAGGTGTTCTTCGAGGACGTGCGCGTCCCCAACAGCGCCCTCCTGGGCCAGGAAAACCAGGGCTGGTACATTGCCGCCATGACCCTGGACTTCGAGCGCTCCAGCCTGGTGGCGATGGCCGTGTCCATGGCCAAGCGCGCCCTGGATGACCTCGTTGGCTACTGTAGAGAGACGAAGGTCAACGGCAAGAGCCTCCTGGCTAACCCGCTCGTGCGCCACAAGCTGGCGGAGATGGCCATCGAGATAGAGGTGGGCAAGTACATGGTCTATCGGGTGGTGTCTTTGCAGGCGCGGAGGGAGCCGGGGAGCATTGAGGCAGCGGTGTGCAAGCTGTACAACACGGAGCTGGATGTGCGGGTGGCCAACACCGGCATCGAGATCTTGGGCCTGTACGGGCAACTGCACAAGGATTCCAAGTGGACGCAGTTGATGGGGCGCTTCCAGAAGTCGTACATGTACGCCATCGCCATGGTAGTGGGCGGCGGCTCGAGCGAGATCCAGCGCAACATCATCGCCATGCGCGGCCTGGGGTTGCCGCGAGGATAAGGAAAGAGGTTGAGCCATGGACCTAGGCCTTTCTGAAGAACAAGAACTGCTCAAGGGTTTCGCCCGCGACTTCCTGGAGAAGGAGTGCCCGGAAACCCTCGTGCGGGAGATGGAGGAGGATGAGAGGGGCTACAAGCCGGAGTTCTGGCGGATGATGGCCGCCCAGGGCTGGCAGGGCATGATCATCCCCCAGCAGTACGGCGGCACCGGCATGAGCTTCAGCGACCTGGTCGTGCTGCTGGAGGAGTTCGGCCGGGCCCTTGTACCCGGGCCTTTCATCTCCACTGTGGTTCTGGGTGCAATCCCAATCCTGGAGGCGGGCACGGAAGAGCAGAAGCAGGCGTTCTTGCCCAAGATCGCCGCGGGCGATCTGATCATGACCCTGGCCCTTACCGAGCCCAGCGCCAGGTGGGACGCCGACGGCGTCGCCATGCCGGCTAAGGCCGAGGGCGACTCTTTCGTCCTCAGCGGCACCAAGCTGTTCGTGCCCGACGCCCATGTGAGCGACTACATGCTGGTGGCCGCCCGCACCAAGGAGAGCGAAAACCCCGAGGATGGTATCACCCTCTTCCTGGTGGACAGCAAGAGCGCTGGCATTGCGTTCACCGCCCTCAAGACCATCGCCGCTGACAAGCAGTGCGAGGTGGCCTTCAACGAGGTGCGGGTGCCCAAGGCCAATGTCCTGGGCGAGGTGGACAAGGGTTGGCCGATCATCCGGGGCGTGAAGAGTAAGGCCGCGGTGGCCGCCTGCGCCTACATGGTGGGTCTGTCCCAAATGGACTTCGATATCACCCTGGACTACGCCAAGCAGCGGATACAGTTCGGGCGGCCCATCGGCAGCTTCCAGGCCATCCAGCACAAGTTCGCCGACATGATCATCGATGTGGACGGCTCCCGCTTCATCACCTACAAGGCGGCCTGGGCCCTCCAGGAGAACGAGCCAGAAGCCGAGATGCTGGTGAGCATGGCCAAGGCCTGGTGCAACGAGGCCGCTCGGCGGGTGGTAGCCCAGGGCCAGCAGATCCACGGCGGCATCGGCTTCACCAAGGACTACAAGATCGAGCTCTACTTCCGTCGCCAGAAGTGGCTGGAACTGATGTGGGGCGACGCCGACTACCACCGCGGGCTGGTAGCCGACAAGCTGGCGATCTAGCGGCATCGAAGGGGTTCACCACTCGCGGGCCGGCTTCCTGAGAGGCCGGCTGCTGGTCGGTAGCATTGGCCAGCCACGGCGTTGCTGCTATCATGTATTTGTTCACCTTTCGCCACCGAATAGCGTAACGATAGTACGGCCCGCACGTCTTAGGTTGCGGAACGGAGGGAAACACATGCGGGCCCAGCATTGGTTATCCTTCGCTTTGGCTGGCATGGCGGTCGCTGCCGTTGCTGGCCTGATACCCTTGCTGACAGGGCCCTCCGCCTCAGCCCAGCCGATCGCCGGAGCGCACTACTCTGGGGACGTAACGGGCGCCGGGGACATCGAGTTCGACGTGTCAGCGGCTGGCGACCAAGTGCTGAACCTCAGGGTCACTGATATCCCCTGCGATGGTCTAACGCACGATGTGTTCACTTGGCCATTGCCCCTTGCTATCGTCGATGACCAGTTCGAAGGGGCATTTCCCCCCCTGCTTACCAGGGTGGCAGGCCAATTCCCCAGAGAGGGCAGCGCCAACGGGACGTTTCTGCTCGACCTGGGCGACTGCCAGTCGCCTGAGCTGACTTGGACGGCGTCTGTCCCCGCCACGCCGACACCTACGACCACTCCCTCACCCACACCCACGGCTACGATCCCGCCCCCGCAGCCGGCTACGCCCACGCCCACGCCCACGCCCACGCCTACGCCCACGCCCACACCCACGCCTACACCCACACCCACACCTACGCCCACGCCTACGCCCACACCCACACCCACACCCACACCCACGCCTACACCCACGCCTACGCCCACGCCTACGCCCACACCCACGCCCACGCCCACAGCCACCCCCACGCCAAGGCCGGCGGCCACGGTCGTGGCGGCGCCCCTTACTGGCAGAGGGGGCCCACTGGACACAAGTCCCATGCCGGGCTCACAGCTTCTGTCAGCGGCAGGTCTTCTGGCGCTGGTGCTGACCGCAGCCAGTCTATCTCGCACTGCCAGGCGGCGATCTGAATAGGAGCACGGCCGGCAGCGGAGCGCCCAGCCAACGAAAAGAACGGCCTGGGGTTGCTGTTCCCTCCCAAACTGTTGCTAGTCCGAAGGCGAGGTGATGTCTGGTGCTCGTACACGGTGGGATTGTCGCTTTGCTTGTGGCCTCGTTGCCGCTATACTGAGCATCGAGTGGCCATGCAAGCTTCACAAGGAGAGCTCCCATGACCGAGTGCCTATTCTGTAACATGGCCTCCGGCAAGACGCCGGTGGAGAAGCTGCACGACGATGAGCAGGTGTTCGCCATCCGCGACATCCACCCGCGGGCACCCGTCCACTTCATGGTCATCCCCAAGGAACATATCCCTTCGGCGCTCGACATCGGGCAAGAGCACGGCTCGCTGCTTGCTCACATGATCCAGGTTGCCAACCAGGTCGCGGAAGGAGAGGGGATCGCCGATACGGGATACCGTCTCGCCCTGAACGTTGGTAAGTACGGCGGCCTGCTCATCTACCATCTCCACCTGCACGTCCTCGGCGGACGGCATCTGGCCGCCGAGGGCTAGCCTCTCTCTCTTGTATATGCGGGCCCAAGTCGAGGCCGTCAGGGAGGCGGTGGCCCGCCTGCCCCGCGGCTTGGCCGAGCATATCGAACGGGTGGCAGCGGAGGCCGACCGCCTGGCGGCTGGTTTCAAAGAGCTGGGCAGGGAGCAGGTGGAACTGGCTGCCTGGGGTCACGACATCGCCCGCGCTCTCTCGCCGCGGGAGCTTCTGGCCAGGGCCCGCCGGTTCGGCCTGGAGGTCAGCCCCATCGAAGAGGAGGCTCCCATCCTCCTCCACGGTCCCGTGGGCGCCGAGATCCTCCGCCGGGAGCACGGCATCGACGACCCCGAAGTGCTGGCAGCGGCTCGCTTCCACAGCACCGGTCGGGCGGGGATGTCGCTTCTGGAGAAGGTCATCTTTGTGGCCGACAAGATCGAGCCCGGCAAGGTTCGGGCGAAGCCGGCCCTGGCCAGGGTGCGCGCCCTGGCCGACCGCGACCTGGACGCCGCTATCCTGGAATACCTTGAGCAGATGCTGGTCGTGGCTAGAGAAGAGGGCTGGCCGCTGCACCCCCAGGCGGTGGCCGCCCGCAAGTGCCTGCTGCTGGCGAAGCGACCGAAGGCCTAAGGCTTCGGTCCTTCGCTCCCCAGGGTCAGCGTGGGCTCCCGCTCCGTGTAGCGGCGCACCAGGAAGTCATCGAATGAACCCGCCGCCTGGGCCCCGACGGACAAGCGGGTCGCTGCCAGTAGATAGGCTACGGCGCTGGCTTGAGGGAGACGGCCCCGATAGCCCACGAAGCTGAGGCCGAGAGCGAATAAGACATCGTGACTGTGGCCGCGCCTGGCTCGGTGCTACCTGCACCTCGAACGTTGGTGGCTGCAGCCTGACCAGAGGTGCCGGCGTTCCAGCGCTGCGTCTGGCCCGCCCCGACAGTGGCCGTGACCGTGCCCTGGGCAGCCACCGTATCTTGCACAACCTCATTGGTGGCGCTGCTGGCATTCACTGTCGGCGCATTCGTGCTCCCAGTGGCTGAGACGAACGTTCCCAGCGGCGTGGTCTGGTGTACCCCGGTCCAGGAGGTAGCGCCGCAGACAGCCTTCGCTTGGCCTGAGAGGGTAACAACGACGTTCGCCGTTCCTGACGGCGGGTTGACCAGCCGCCACATCTCGATACGGACAACGTCTCCGTTGGCTTGCACCCCGATGTTCGTCAGGGGAGCGCCCGCGTAGGTGACGCTGGTTACAGTCTGGGAGCTGCTGTTACGTATGGACACCCCAACTATAAGGATGCGATTTGCGCCTGTGCCAACGGTATGCGACCAGGTGAAACTGGCCGCACTTGCTGGCGTAGAGGTCGAGGCAGCATCAAAGCAAATACCCGCGCATCCGCTGGCCTGGTTGCTGGGCACGCTGAGCCAGCTCTGAAAGTAGGTTCGCAACACGTAGTAGTAGTAGCGAGTGCCCGCGGCGGCGGTATTGTCAGTGTAGGTGGTGGCGGTATATGGGGTTGCGGTGCCGATCTGGCTGTACGGCCCGCCGGAGATGGTGCCGCGCAACACGTTGTAGCCCGTGGCGTACGTGTCGGTGGTAGGCGTCCAGTCCAGCCGAATGTTGCTGCCCACGACGGTGGCGGTCAGGCCAGTGGGAGGAGCCAGGGTATCGGTGGTGAGAGTGTTGTTGGTATTGTTGAAGACATCAGTCCACACAGCGAGCGCAGCGCCCACGGTGAGAAAACCTATCAGAACCCCATCCACCAGGGCCAGAAGTATCACCCACCCCAGGCTAAAGGAGCGACGCGGCCTAGGCATCCTACCGCGCGTCAGTCCCCACCTCGGCGGGAACGCGAAGGGGGGTGACCGCCCGAAATGGTCGCTTCTTAAAGGGGCGGCGAATGGGCATGCCTCATTGCACCCCCCTGGTCGCGCGCACCCTCCACATTTTGCCCGCCTGTATGAGCACCAAGCCGGCAGCCGGCACCAGCAAGAACAAGGCAATGCCTGCAGTGCTCCTGGCGAAATCTACCACATAAGCCCAGGTAGGGGATGTCAAAGGCCATCTTGGTCACCTGGCCGCGCAGGACGACCTCCCGGGGGTCGGGCTCGGGATTGGCGTCGCCCTTGGTCTGGAAGACCCAGTCGCCGTCCTCCTGACGGATGCTCACTATGCGGTGAGTGAGGGTGGTGTGGTTCCCCGGAGAGCGATAGGTGATGACGTCACCCACCCGCAGGTCTTCCACATCCACCGGCCGGGTTAGCAGCAGCGACCCCACCTTGACGGTGGGCTCCATGCTGCCGCTGTAGATGACAAAGTTCTCGTAGCCCAGCAGGTTGGTGGCCGCCACCGTCAGGAGCGAGCCCAGCAGCGCCAGGCAGAGCGCGAGGGCGAGGTAGCCCACAATGTCCAGGAGCCGCCTCGGCCAGACCCCGGCCTTCCCTTCCTTGGCGCCAACCGCCGCTGGGGAGACGGACACTGATCTGCCGCTCAAGGTTGCCTCCTCATAACGCATCCCGTCGAGCCGCTCGGCTAGCAGGAAGAACCCTCATCCCAGCAGTGGCCAAGTTTGGGGAACGCCATCGTCGCGCCATCGTATAGGCCCTAGCCCAGCCGGGTCTTCCTCCTCGCTTGCACCTTACAGCCAGGCACTACGGGTTGCTGTTGGTCTGCTCAGCCGCGAAGGCGAACGTGGCGGTCGTAGTGAGGCCCTGGAAGCTGTTTCCCGTCGTTCCGGGCAGCAGCACGTGGAAACACAGGATCTCGTTGGCGCTGGCATTCAGCGTCCGGTCACCCGCCTGAAAGCCCTGGGCCGGGTTACCAATGACGTTGATGCCCGGCGTGGTGCTGCCGAGGTCACCAGCCCCGTAGATTACCGTGCCGTCAACACCGAAGCCAGCGTTGGTGCAAGTGGTGACGCCGGTCTTGATCGTCATATCGAGCTGGGCAGCCAGCGTGTTCTCGGTGGTGGTGCTGGTGACAGCGTAGCGGAGCTGCAGGGAGCCAGCGTTGGTGACCGTGATGGGATTTGTTACTTGATCGCCAGGTGCCATGCCGCTGAACGTGACGAGAGCCGTGGTCGGGTTGGTCGATATGTCTATCGTTCCTGTGGAGAAGACGTTGGCATCAACGTTCTGACTGTCCGTCCAAATGGCATTGCTGGCCACCCCCAGGCTGGCTCCTACTACTCCTATGACAAGAAGCACGAACAGGATGCGCGACAGGTGTTTCCGCGATAGGTCTCTCACTGTTTCCGTCCTTTTCCCCTAGTGGAAAGCGGGTGGTGGCACGGTCCGAATCTCCGATCTTCGGACCGGCCAGCGATGGGGAAACAGATGCTAATAGAAGAGGAATCTCCGTTGCGGACGTAAAGCCTTCATGCCTTGCGTTCCCTCTCCCTTCCCTCACAGGCGCTGGCGCGGCGTGTGAGCTGGGTATCGGCTTGCGTATGGCATACCCTTTACTCCCTATAGACGCTCAAATACTTGCCACGTTACGCGATTGCCTCCACTCCCCCCAAAATCTCGCGTTCGGAGCAAACCGCCTCACTGATTACTCACCACCCCAGCCCCGGTGACCGCCTCCCCTTGACAGAAGAGAACGCATGTTCTATTATCGCCCTGCCGGCACGATCTGGGGTGCTGGCCGCTCCGACCACGAAAGGGAAAACGACCGTGACCCCACCACGGGCGGCCATTACGGCCATGGGAGGCATCGGTGGACAACCTTGGCGATGCGCTGGCGGTGGCCCAGGACCTAACCACCGCCCTCTGTGGAGGCTTCAACGCCCTCTACTTTCTTCTCTACCTGCTGCGGCGGCAGGAGACCGTGCCGAGGCGCGTCGGGGCTGCCGCCCTGGCCCTGGTGAACGCCGGAGCCCTGGTGGAGAGCCTCTACTTCTCGGCCTTGTACACCACCTATCGCCTGGGCTGGCGCGGGGAGATGCCCTTCCTTTCCCCCCTGCCCTGGCTGCTGGCTCGCTCGCTTCCTTTCCTGGGGACACTGTTCGTCTCCTTGCTGGTATTGCGCGCCCTCAACCATAGGAGCGACCGAAAGGAATGAACGCGATGCCGGCCCTGGCCCTAGCCATCGAACGAAAAGAGTGGGAGCTGGCCGCCCTCTATCTATTGCTGGGGGTCAGCCGGGCAGCGGCCAACCTTCCCCCCGACGCCATCTGCGGCCTGCTGGAGGTGCTAGCGGCCGAGGGCGGAGAGGGCTTGCCCTCGCCTGGCAGAGGAGGGTCTGGCCGTGGCCGGCGCCGCTAGGACACGTCAGCGGCGCCACCTGAGAAGCTTCTACCAGGAGGCCCTCAGCGAAGCCGAAAGGTGGGAGTGGGCCCGTCAGATGGAAGGGCTGGACGAGGAGATCGCCCTCCTGCGCGTGAGGCTGAAGGAAGCCTTGGAAGAACGGCCTGAAGACATGCAGCTAATCGCGAAGGGCGTCGACCTTCTGGTGAAGGCGGTGGCCGCCAAGTACCGCCTGTCGCCCAAGGCCCAGCGGGAGCTGTCGGACAGCATTGCCGGGGTGGTAAGGGGCATCGGCGCCGTCCTCTACCCCGAGGGCTTCCCCCACGATGGCTAACAAGCTGGAAAAAGCCCTGGCCCAGTTCCGCCGCCGCCAGCGGGCAGCCCAGAAGGAGAGCACCGAGGCGAGCAGCGACGACCCCTTCCGGGCGGTGGTCGAGGAGCGTCTGCACCACCTGGAACAGCAGCTCGACGAGCTGAAGGGGCGGGTCAACGGCCTCATCTTTCTGGTGGCAGGGACGGCCCTGACCCAGGTGATCATCAAGCTCATTCAGTGATGAAAAAGGGAACTAAGGACGGAACAGGACTACGCCATCGCCTGCGCCCCTATCAGGTTGAGGCGGGGCGAGCCATCGCCCGCAGCGTCTTCCAGCGGCAGGGCCACAGCATCTCGGTGATGATGGCTCGCCAGGCGGGCAAGAACGAGCTGTCGGCCCAACTGGAGCTTCTGCTGCTGACCGCTCACATGGAGCGGAACGTGGATGCCATCAAGTGTGCGCCCACCTTCCAGCCCCAGGCCCGCATCAGCATGAGACGGCTGTGGTCTCGCTTGGGCGAGGCCGGCCTGGCCGCCGTCTGCGCCCGCGAGGAGGGGCACATCATCCGAGTGGGGCGCGCCCGCCAGGTATTCCTCTCGGCCGAACCTCAGAGCAATGTCGTCGGTCACACTGCCCAGCTTCTCCTGGAGGTGGACGAGGCCCAGGATGTGGACAAGGAGAAGTTCGACAAGGAGTTCCGCCCCATGGCGGCCACGGCCAACGCCACCACCGTCTACTACGGCACTCCCTGGGACGACTCCACCCTCCTGGAGCAGGCCAGGGAGAGCAATCTGGCGTTGGAGCGCAAGGATGGCATCCGCCGCCACTACCAGTACGACTGGCAGGTGGTGGCCGAATGCAACCCCGCTTACGGCCGCTACGTGGAGGGGGAGCGCCAGCGCCTGGGCGAGAACCATCCCCTGTTCCTCACCCAGTATTGTCTGAAGCCGATCGCTGGCGTCGGCAGGCTCTTCAGCCCATCGCAGCGGGCCCAACTCCAGGGCGAGCACAGCCGCCAGAGCCAGCCGACGGCGGGCGAGACGTACGCCGCCGGCCTGGACATCGGCGGCGAGGCCAGCGACGGCCAAGCGGCCGACCACCACGACGCCACCGTCCTGACCATCGGCCGCCTCGTCTTCCCACCCAGCGATGCCCTGGTGCAAGAGCCACGCCTGGAGGTAGTGGAGCACTACTGCTTCCAGGGCGAGCGCCACGACCTGCTCTACGGGCGGCTGGTGGACCTCTTGGGCCACGTCTGGCAAGTGCGGCGGCTGGCCGTGGACGCCACCGGCCTGGGGGAGACGGTGGCCCGCTTCCTGGCGACGGCTCTGCGGCCGCAGGTGGTGCTGCCGCTGCGCTTCTCCAGCGAGAGCAAGTCGCGGCTGGGCTACCAGTTGCTGGCAGCGGTCAACGGCGGCCGCCTGAAAGCATACGCCCAGGACGGCTCGCTGGAGTATCGCTGCTTCTGGCGGGAGATGGAGCAAGCGCGTGCGGCCTATCGGCCCAGCCGGACGATGAGCTTCTTCGTCGAGCCGTCGCAGGGGCACGACGACTATCTGACGAGCCTGGCCCTGCTGGTGGAGGCGGCGCGAGACGTGCGACCGCGGGCCGCCCGCGGTCGTCTGCGGGAGGAGGTCTGGGCATGATCGAAGGCCAGCGCCTTGTCCGCCAGGACGCCCTGCCCGAATTCACCCGCTATCGCGACGAAGGGTGCGACCTCTACGCCTCCTGCCTGGGCTGCCCCCTGCCCCGCTGCCGCTACGACGCGCCGGGGGGAGTTCGGGCCATCTTCAACGTGGGGCGCGACCGGGAGATCCTCGGCCTGCGGCGACGCCAGGGCCTGTCGGTGGACATGCTGGCCCGGCGCTACGGCGTCTCCCGTCGCACTGTGTTTCGCATACTGAGAAGGGGGAGACCATGAAGAGCTCAACCACCAACACCCTAACCTTTCCCCAGCAGCTCGCTCGCCTCGACCTGGGACGGCTGAAGGCCTATCGCGACAACCTGGATTTCTATCAGGGAGCGCAGTGGCCGGAGCCGGCCCGCCGTCGCGAGCGCCGCCTCATCTTCAACTACGCCAAGACCATCATCGACAAGATGGCCTCCTATGTGATGAGCGAGCTCAAGTTCGCCGTCGACCCCGTGGACGGCTCGCCCGAGGCGGCGGAGGCAGCGCGGCGGGTGGAGGCCGTCCTGCAGGAGGTATCGGAGGCCAACAACCTGGAGCAACTGGACTTCGATACGGAGAGCGACTGCTCCATCCTGGGCGACGCCGCCTTCAAGGTG
>Ga0315279_10007003_pt1 | contig 14047 bp, 13 predicted proteins | sample YL17G06_20_MG_FD_203694 | JGI IMG/M metagenome (GOLD analysis project Ga0315279, IMG submission 203694) | Sediment microbial communities from Yellowstone Lake, YNP, Wyoming, USA - YL17G06_20 | ecosystem: Environmental > Aquatic > Freshwater > Lake > Sediment | place: USA: Wyoming | collected... | reverse complement strand
CGCTTCTCGAATCCATACTAAAAACTCTTCCTCTGATAACCATGGCTTAATCTGGGCAGGTCCCCGCATCTTTTTACCTCCTGCCCAAATATTACAATTACTCTATGTTTGATGTCAAATTAGTATTAGAGGGTGTAGAGGATGCTTTTGGGTGTGAAATTGATTTCAGCCAGCTTATAAAAATATACGGGAACCCTCCCGAAGCCGAAAAGAGATACAGCCCTGCCGAGTGCATAGGAACAGAGAGACATAAGATAACTGGGAATCCAGACGATGACAGTATATCAACGAGCTATGTTGAAAGGCAAAATTTAACAATGCGGATGGGTATGAGAAGATTCACGAGGCTTACAAACGGATTCTCAAAGAAGGCACTCAATCTTTTCTATGCTGAATCTCTTCATTTTATGTATTATAATTTCTGCCGGATTCACCAGACCTTGAGGGTTACTCCTGCGATGGCAGCAAAGGTGACAGATCGGCTTTGGGAGATTGAGGATATTCTTGGTCTATTGGCGTAGATCATAAAATGTAAACCTATGCGTATTTTTCCAATTGCTTTTGCGTAAATTTTTCTACAGTCTGTTTTGACAAAGAGTGAAATTTCTTTTTAACATCTACCACAGTGATCCCAACAACTTTATCCCTAAATGGGTCTACCCTAAAAAGAATCCCTGTTTCTTTTTCAACGCAAATTGCTTCTTTGGGTTTTCCTAATGAAATATAAAGAATATCCGCTTCTTTATCGTAATCGTAATTCACTTTTGGCATTAATATTTTTTTCTTATCCATATGGTCTTTCCTTTTGGTAATCGTGGCGAGAGGTAAGACGTTCTTACATGACCCTCTATATCGTCAAATCCTACCATTACATTAACATAAAGATTAGATAAAGTTAGCTCATTATTCGAATAACATAGTGAATAATCCTTTTTTGGATCTTCTGTTTCCGTAATGACATTTGGGTCAGTAATGGTTTTTTGAACTTTTTCATAGTGCCGTTTCATTTCTGGGTGCCTAATAATAATATGATCATTCCATGTCGATGTCGCAAGCCTAATGGTTCTTCCTTCGGGATCTTTTACTTCAAACAATTCATCATCCTTATTCACAGTTTACCTACTTTACTAAGATCTTTATCTCGCCAAACTTTTTCTCATAGCCAGAAACATGATCTTGAAGGATTTTAGCCAAAGCCTTTGCTTGTTGGGGACTCATATAGACAATTTGTTCATACTTTTCAATTACTTTATTATTGCCTTCGGGATGAAACTTTCCAAACGTTAATACAAAATCATACATATTTGAGCTTACCATTGAACAATTTGCATAATATTGTTGAATTTTTTCGTAATCGACAATCCTTTCAACTTTTATCTGGATTTGTTTAGCCATGACTCCCTCCCCGATAGACTTCGTTTGTATCTCGATTTTATTATATCAAAAAAGATTCTTTGTCAATTTTTATTTTTTACATTTTTATTTTTTACTAATGACACATTGGGTTACTTCTTGCTTTTAATAGATGAACATGATTTAAAGCAATTTGTATGCCAATATTTAATAATTAACAAGTTTCACAAACTCAAACTGACCCATTGCCGAGATTCTGGATCACACAGATGACCATAATCCGTAATCAAAGACGCAAGTGTCAGTATTCATTAGACCCTGAAACAAGTTCAGGGTGACACTGAATTCGCCTCGGTTGTCATGCTGGGCTTGGTTCAGCATCTCGTCATTACGGATTATGGGATGAAACGATTTGACTTGAAGAGAAACCCTAATTGATATAAGTTTAGACGGTATGATTCGTCTCTTCCTTTTCCTTCCGATTGGAATCATTGCAATCTCCACTGGTTCGATCTTTATCAAGCTCTGTGATGCACCGGCACTGATCATTGCGGCATACCGATTGGTCCTCGCCTCTCTGATGCTGATACCTTATGCTGGTTATAAAAAGACGTGGAGAGGATGGGGTAGGATTGAGATGGGATGGCTCATTCTTTCCGGCCTTCTCCTGAGCCTCCATTTCGCCTTCTGGATCACTTCTTTGAAATATACCTCTGTGGCCAGTTCAGTGGTCTTGGTCTCTACCCACCCGATCTTTGTTGGAATAGGAGCTCGGCTCTTTCTAAGGGAGCGACTGGGGCTAAATTTGATCTTAGGGATCATCCTCTCGGTTTTGGGTAGCGGATTGATCAGCTATGGAGATATGACCCTGTCGAAGGAGGCTCTGATGGGAGATGGATTGGCTCTTGTCGGTGCCATGACCGCTTCAGGATATTTTCTTGTCGGAAGGAAGATGAGACGAAATCAGGATCTTCTTTCCTACATCTTCCCCGTCTATTCAACGGCTGGATTGACCCTGGTCCTCTTCTCCCTCCTTTTTCAAAAACCTTTCTTTGGATATCCAACGACTACCTATCTCTTCATGTTTCTTTTGGCCCTTGTCCCCCAATTGATCGGCCATACCACCTTTAACTGGGCCCTGAAATACCTTCCAGCCTCCATGGTGTCTATTACTATTTTAGGAGAACCCATTGGGTCGACCCTCCTGGCCTACTTGATTCTGGGGGAGGGATTGACGATCTGGAAAGGCCTGGGAGGAATCTCAATCTTCATTGGAATTTTGATTGCCCTAAAGAAGGAGACTCCAAATTCTAAGAACGGTTAATCCAAAGGCAAGGCTTGTAAAGAGGCACGTTTCTTGATAAAAATTAAATACAGATGAATACGAATCAAATGCAAAACAATTTAGCGTTCCTAAAAATTTTCCCAAAAGACACAAACGGAATGTATATAACTTATGAACTTTTTTCTTTTGATAATTTGTTTAGATTGCTCTTGAAAAACGGCTTTAATCACGAAGAAACATTATATTTTATTCTCAAGCATTGTTCGTTAAGTGCTTTAGTCTTTCAAGAAAGGATTCATAATAAAAGATATAAAAAGCTCTCTGCTAAGGATGCATTACCTCCGGATTTGGCTGCCCATAAAGCACGACTTATTTACGATTTAATGAGCATTAAATAATATAATTTTAAGTTGAAATTTAAAAGTTGGGAGAAATGCAGCCCCCCATTTATTGGGGGTGAATTAAAACAAACGTTTCGTCAGCAGTAAATGTCAACGCTACATTCATTCTTGTTACCTCAAAGAGCAGAGGAAGATCAAACTTTCGTCGCCCGTGGGTCACGAATATGCCATAAGGAATTCCAGAGTAAAAGAAGATGAGATTTGTCGTTCATGAACACCACTCAACCCGTCTCCATTATGATTTCCGGTTGGAGATCGCTGGTGTCCTCAAGTCCTGGGCTATTCCAAAGGGACCTTCCATGAATCCTGCCGAAAAAAGGCTTGCTGTCATGGTGGAGGATCATCCCCTCGAATATGGGGACTTTGAAGGGATCATCCCTCAGGGAAACTACGGCGCGGGAGCAGTCCTCATCTGGGACTCTGGCGAGTTTAATCCAGAAGGAGATCCTGAAACTGCCCTCTCGAAGGGGAGACTCAGTTTCTCTTTGGAAGGAAAGCAATTAAAGGGAGGCTTTTCCCTCATCCTAATGAAAGGAAGAGGGAAAGGGAACGATTGGCTCCTGATTAAGGGACAGGATTCCTTTGTCAAAAAGGATTGGAAAATGGAAGAAGCCCTGACACCAGCGAGGAAGAAAAAACTTCTTAAAAAGATCCCACCCTGCGAAACCAGCTAATCTCCATTGCGGATTGCAGATTGTGGATTGCGGATTGAAAAAACTGAAAGTAGACCGCCTGGTCATTTGAGATTGGGGCAGAGCTGCAAAGATCTGCTCTCAGGTCTGGATTCTTGTATTGACAGACCAGGGGAATGATTCCGACCTCCGAACGACAAACTTATTTATGGAACCAACCCCCCAGCTTTTCCTTGATAGATTCCAAGAAGATATAGATGACAGGTGTGATATAGAGCGTTATAAACTGTGAAAAAAGAAGTCCCCCCACCACAGCGAGTCCCATGGGACGACGTGATTCCGCTCCTGCACCAAAACCGAATGCAATCGGCAGAGTGGCCATGAGAGCCGACATGGTCGTCATCATGATGGGCCTAAATCGGATGAGGCAGCCTTGGTAGATTGCATCGGAGGGGGTCCTTCCTTCCCTTCTCTGGGCATCCAAAGCAAAGTCAATCATCATAATGGCGTTTTTCTTCACGATGCCGATCAACATGATAATTCCTACAAAGGCATAAAGATTCAAATCAATATGAAAGAGGAGCAACGTCAGCAAAGCGCCGAAACCGGCAGAGGGAAGACCTGAAAGGATGGTCAAGGGATGGATGAAGCTTTCGTAAAGAATACCCAGTACGATGTAGATGACCAAAATGGCCATCAGCAACAGGAGTCCCAGGCCTTCCATCGATGATTCAAAGGCCTGAGCAGTTCCTTGGAAGCTGGTGGTGATCGTTGAAGGAAGGTTCTTTACAGCCACCTTGTGAACCGCACTCACGGCCTCTCCGAGGGAGACGCCTGGCCTGAGGTTGAAGGAGAGGGTGACAGAAGGGATCTGTCCAAGGTGATTCACCGTGAGAGGCCCCACCCCCTTGGTCATATTAGCCACTGCGTTCAATGGGACGAGTCGGCCAGTGGAGGAACGGATGTAGAGCATGGATAATGCGTTAGGGTCGAGCTGATACCGGGGGTCCAGTTCCATGATCACCTGATACTGGTTGTTTGGAGCGAAGATAGTGGAGATCTGGCGAGAACCATAGGCCGTATAAAGGGCATCCTCCACCTGTTGTGCAGTGACACCAAGGGCTGAGGCCTTATCCCGATCGATCCCGATATTGACCTGAGGGTTCGAGATTTGGAGATCACTGGTGACATCTTGGAGACTTGGCAATTCCCGCAACTTCACCTCGAGCAGAGGGGCATGCTCATACAGCTCCTTTGTGTTGGGGCTCTGCAGGGTAAACTGATACTGACTTTTTGACAGTGTTCCTCCGATGCGGATCGGTAGGAAGTTTTGCATAAACACCCGCATTCCCGGAACAGTCGCCAGTTTCGGCCGGAGTTCTTGAAGGATCTCGTCCGCACTCAGACGGCGCTCCGACCTCGGTTTTAAACGGAGGAAGACACGACCTATATTATAACCGACCATAGTCCCTCCAGGCCCTACTCCCGACATAAAGGAATCAATGTTTGGATCCTGGCGCAGGATAGCAGCCACCTTCTGCTGATGCTCCTTCATAGACTCGAAAGAGATCCCCTGGGCTGCCTCTGTGAAACCGAAGAGCTGGCCTGTATCCTCGGTTGGAAGAAACCCTTTCGGGACGGTCATAAATAAATAAATGGTCACTGCAAAAATAAGGTTAGATACCACGAGAGTCGTCCAGGGGTGCTTCAGGACAATTTTAAGAGACTTATCATAAGCGCGGAGCACCCCCTCAAAAAACCTCTCTGAGGTTGCATAAACTCGACCATGATGGGCTGTCTTTGAGGGCCGTAGGAATCTGCCGCAGAGCATGGGAGTCAAGGTCAAAGAAACAAAACAAGAGACCAGAATGGCGATGCTGATCGTCACTGCGAACTCGTGCACCAGCCTTCCTATAATCCCTCCCATGAAAAGGACGGGAATGAAGACGGCGACAAGAGAAAGGGTCATGGAGATGATGGTGAAGCCAATCTCTTTTGACCCATTGAGGGTAGCCTCTAAAACCCCTTCCCCTTTCTCGATATGACGGACGATATTTTCGAGCATGACGATGGCGTCATCGACCACAAACCCGACCGAAAGGGTCAAGGCCATGAGGGAGAGGTTGTCGAGGCTGAAGTTCAGGAGATACATGGCAGCGAAGGTGCCCACAATGGAGAAGGGAAGCACAAGGCTTGGAATGAGGGTGGAAGAGAGGTTCCGAAGGAAGAGGAAAATCACCAGAACGACCAGGCAGAGCGATAAAAGCAGAGTGAATTTTACATCGCCTACGGAATCGCGGATCGACACGGAGCGGTCGTAGAGAGTCGTAAGATTGATGGCTGCCGGCATCTGGGCTCGAAAGCTGGGAAGAAGCCTCCTGATGGCATCAACGACCTGAACGGTGTTTGTTCCAGGTTGGCGCTGGATGGCGAGAACAATGGAAGGGACATCGATAATCCAATTGGCAACCTTATTATTCTCTACGCTATTGATTGCCCGGCCAATTTCCTGGAGGCGCACGGGCGCACCATTTCGGTAAGCCACAATCAGAGGTTGGTAAGCTTCTGCTGCCATCAATTGGCCATTGGCCTGTACGGTGACCGCTTGATGGGGCCCCCATAAAGTGCCTGTAGGCAGGTTTACGTTTCCTCTCTGGACAGCAATTGAGGCCTCATCGATTCCAATGCCTCGTGTCGCAAGGGCTTGCGGATCAAGCTGGATGCGGACCGCATATTTCTGAGACCCGTAGATCTGAACCTGCGCGACACCGCTGATCATCGAGATGCGGGGAGCGATGAAGGTATCTGCATATTCATTCACTACGGAGAGGGGAAGGGTTCGAGAGCTGAGAGAGAGATAGAGAACGGGTTGGTCTGCAGGATTGACCTTCTGATAAGAAGGGGGAAACGGCAATTCTGGAGGGAGCTGGGTAGAGGCTTTGGTGATCATCGACTGAACATCCTGGGCAGCAGCATCGATGTTTCGGCTCAGGTTGAACTGGAGGGTGATCAGGGTGATCCCCAAGGCATTCGTTGACGTCATGGAGTCCAGGCCTGAAATCGTTGAGAATTGCCTTTCGAGCGGGGTTGCAACGGAGGAGGCCATCGTCTCAGGGCTTGCACCTGGCAGGTCGACCCTCACCAGAATGGTCGGAAAATCAACATTGGGAAGATCGCTCACCGGAAGAAGCCGATATCCTGCCAAGCCAAAAAAGAGGATGGCGAGCATGACGAGGGTCGTCATGACAGGTCGCCGGATGAAGAATTCTGCGATGTTCATGAACCCTTCTCCGAGCTGCTCGGGTTCACGTTCACTTCCACTTTAGCTCCTGGTACGAGCTGGAGCTGGCCATCGGTCACGACCTTCTCTCCGTCCTTGAGCCCTTTCTCGATAATCGACTCATTATTGAGTGTTCTATTCACAACCACGGGACGGAGCTCTACCGTAAGGTCTGGCTTGACCACAAAGACATACTGGCCATCCTGCCCGGTCTGGACGGCCTGGGAAGGAATGATGATCGCGTCGGGCTGTGTGGTAAGGGTCAGAACCACATTCACGAACTGGCCCGGCCAGAGCCATTTTCCTTTATTGGCGAAGGTCGCTTTGAGCAAGATCGTTCCTGTTGTCTTATCGACGGTGTTATCGATGAAAGTTAGGACACCCTGCTCAGTGCCACTCGCATCATTCGAAAGGTACGCTTCGACCTTGAGTGGGCCTCCTGCCATATATTTCTTGATCTCTGGCAGGTTCTGGTCGGGAACAGAAAAGGCAGCATAGATCGGGTTGATCTGATTGATGGATACCAAGTCAATATCATTTGCCTTAACGACGTTCCCTCTCTTGACGAGAAGATTTCCGGTTCGGCCATCCATGGGGGAACGGATAAAGCAATAACCCAGTTGAATCTTGGCGTTTTCGACTGCTGCCTGGTCTGCACGGACAGCGGCCCGGGCACTCTCCAAAGCGGCCTTCGATGAACGGACCGCTGCCTCTGCACTCTCTTTGGCGGCCTTATCCGCACGGACGGTTGCTTCGAGGGCCTCTGCATTCGTCCGAAACTGATCATATTGCTGCCTCGAGACGACCTGCCTCTCGATGAGGGACTCGTAGCGCTTCGCTTCGACCTTGGCATTCTCTGCCTGAGCAACATCCCTTTGAAGGTTCGCCTCAGCCTGTTTCACCAGGGCAATGTTTTTGGCGAGGTCTGCCTCGACCTGGCCCACCTGGGCTATATCCCGAGCCTGATTGGCCTCAGCCTGTTTGAGGCCCGCTTCAAAGGGTCTGGAGTCGATCGTGAAGAGCAGATCTCCCTTCTTCACATCCTGCCCTTCGGTAAAATGGACCTGGCTGATTTCGCCCCCTACGATTGACTTCACAGTGATCGTGGAATAGGCTTGAACGTTCCCGATGACGCGAATCTGCACAGGAACCGCTTTTTGGATCACCGTACCTACCATCACCGGTATTGAAACGTTGTTCTCCGGTTTCGTCGAATCTTTACCGGAGCAAGATGACAGGAAAATCATGGCTGTGAACAATACTCCTGAAATACCCAAGAAAAGAATACCCTCTCTTTTCACTTTTCTTCCTTTCTATAACGAATAACGGGCGAGAAAAAATGCTTTCCCCTCGGGAGCCCATATACCCGAAGCCCAAAAAAGATAAACCGCCCCAAAAGAATTAATCGGATGATTAATTTGTTAAAATAACATATTTCCATTCGGATGGACACACCTTAGTCGCTCTCTGGCCAAATCAAAACTCCCCGGAAGGCCTTTCAATTGTTCCAACCATTCTCAAAGATCTTAGCGCCAAGACATCCACCACAATTGCCCCTGAAGAGTATGCTATTGATGGTTTCTCCTTTCCTAAATTTTGCACGGCCTGTATTCTACAAACCTTAATAATTCGTATCAATTTAGCGCTTTGAAAATGGGAAAAATATGTTTAAAAAGGTTGTCATTCCTGCGGAAGCAGGAATCCAGATTTCATTTTTATTGGTCCTGGATTCCCGTTTTCACGGGAATGACAGGAAAAATGGACCGTTAAAGAGCTTCGTTTCAAAGAGCTAAAGTGTTACAATAATTCAAAAATAATTCTTTACCCGATATTTGTCAACTTTTCAAAGACTATTTAACATTTTGATTTCAAAAGAAATTTATGACTTAGAGGCTTTTATGCGTAACGCTTTTATGTCTCTCCTATGACGATATAGGAGATTAAGGGCCTGGCGTTAAGGCAAGTGGGTAGGTTTGCACTTTTAAGAGAGCTCTGAAAAACTACTCCACGCTCCCTTGATTAAAGAGATTTTAAAAGAGGATTACAGAGATTTCTAGACTTTTTCAGAAATCTCCTAAAATATAATTGACACTGAAAGATTTTTCATGAATATTATTCATCGTCACAGATATATGATGAGAGAAAAGATCGGAAATTGGGATGGAGAATAGAAAGCCAAAGAAAATACTGGTCGTCGATGATGAGAAAGACACGGTCGAGATGATCACCACCCTTCTCGAATTGGAAGGGTATCAGGTTTTTTCTGCCCAATCTGGGGCTGAGGCCATGGGCCTGTTGGAAGCAGGAAAACAGAGATCTCCAGAGGTTGAAACGCCCGTGGATTTGATCCTCCTCGATATTGTACTGGGGGATGCAGACGGAAGGGATATCTGCTCCAAGATCAAAGAGGATGAGGAGATGAAGTTCATCCCCATTATCATTCTCACGGTTCGATCGACCCTTCAGGACAAAATCAACAGCCTCAATATTGGTGCGGATGATTACCTCACCAAACCGTTTATTAACGAGGAGCTATTGGCTAAGGTCAGGGTGATGCTCCGGATCAAAGATCTCCATGACGAGTTGAAGAAGGAGAAAGATAAGAATATCCTTCTCTCCCAGGCGCTGGAGAAACGTTACAGTTTTGGGAATATCCTTGGGAAGAACAGTCGGATGCAAGAAATCTATGAGTTGATTACAGACATTTCAAACACGGATTCAACCGTCCTCATTCAGGGTGAAAGCGGTACGGGAAAGGAGTTGATTGCGAGGGCCATCCACTATAGTAGCGATAGGAAAACCAAACCTTTCGTCGTGGCCAACTGTTCTGCCTATTCCCAGAACCTTCTGGAGAGTGAACTCTTCGGTCACGAAAAGGGGTCTTTTACCGGTGCCATTCGGCGAAAGATCGGGCGATTTGAGTTGTCCCACGGAGGGACGATCTTCCTCGACGAGATCGGTGAGGTTTCACCACCTACCCAGATCCTGCTCCTCCGAGTCCTGCAAGACCATCGGTTTGAGCGGGTTGGGGGAGAGGAGACCCTCGAGGTCGATGTCAGGGTCATTGCTGCCACCAATAAGAATCTGAACGAGGAGATGAAGAAGGGAACCTTCCGAGAAGATCTTTATTATCGACTCAATGTCATCCCCATCTTCGTCCCGCCCCTTCGTGAGAGGAGCGATGATATTTCCCTTCTCGCCTCTCATTTCCTGAAAAAATTTGGTAACGAGAAAGGAAAGGAGACCACGAGTTTTTCTTCTGAAGTGATGGAGATCTTCCTCGCTCATTCTTGGCCCGGAAATGTAAGGGAACTGGAGAATGTCATTGAGCATGCGGTCATCATCAGTAAACAAGATAGGATATTGCCGAAAGACCTTCCTCAATACCTCCTCCAAAAGCCATTACCAACACAAAAACTGGTTTCCCTTCAGGACTATGAAAAGAGCATCATTTTGAAGGCCCTCGAGGAAACGAACTGGAATAAGCACCAGACAGCAAAAAGGTTGAAGATTAACCGTTCAACTCTTTATGGCAAGATGAAGCGTTATGGATTGGTCAGGGGAGAAATTAATACATAGATGTCTAAAATTAGACATATATGTAACATATTAAAATTAAATGATTTTATTGATGGGTGAACGAATTTATTTAAGTTCACGATCTAAAAACGGACATATTTCCTTTCCCCATACAACTCCTATCAATTCTTCATCCTTTGAAATCCATTAGATTATTTTGATCCTGCTGAAATCTTAATTTTGGTATGAAAATTGCTTAAATTTATTAACGTATTCCCATTAAGGAGGTTAAAATGAAGTGTCATCGATGCGGTGGTGCCATGGTCTACGAGAAATTCTACGGTTTAAGTGAAGAATTTTTCGGCTGGAGATGCATCTTTTGCGGGGAGATCGTTGACCAGGTGATACTCCAGAATCGACTTGAACAGAAGCGGTGATATCCCCCTTCCAACGGTTTATCTTGGTGCACTTATATCGGAATGGGGATGAACATGAAGGGTAGGATTTGTATTGTGGATCATGACCTGGCAAGTAGGGGCTATCTCAGAGAGTGTCTGGAGAGAGAAGGTCATCATGTGGTGACAGTGGATAATAGCTCACAAGTGAGGCACTATCTGGAAGAGGAAGCCTTTAATATTTTTATATTAAACATCGATACCCCTGGAGTTAGGGAAAAGAACCTGCTGCTCAATATTAAAAAGGCTCACCAACCGCGAATCCTTCTTATCGTCTCAGAGAGAGGGGATACCTTCCTTAAGGAAGCGATCAACTTGGGGGTTTATGGTTTTATTTACAAACCATATAACCTCCAGGAGATCTGCACCATGGTAACCCATTTGACTCGATAGAAGGAGGTCGCATGGCTATGGATGAGTTTTGGAAGGCCGTCCCAGAACTCCCTCAGTTTAAAGATTTATCCCTCGAAGAAAAACCACTCCTGGACGAAGCTTTCAGTCGGTTCCCTCCTGTCATTTCTGAATTTACATTTACCAACCTCTTCATTTGGCGGCATGCCTACCAGATAAAAATCAGCCGTTTTAAAGACTTTCTCTGCCTCTTGGCAGATAAGGAAAAAAATTCCTTTTTCTTTCCTCCCATTGGAGAAGGAGATGTGGTAGTATGTTTTAGGATTTTGCTTCAATATCTTGAAGGGAGAGGGATTCCCCCAAAAATTTCGCGGGTTCCAGAAACCATGATTGCCCCGATCGACTGGAAGGAAGAGGGCCCTCTGCCGAATTTGGATCGAGATCAAAGCGACTATATCTACCTGACCGAAGATTTAATTAAATTAGAAGGAAGGAAGTATCACCGCAAGAGAAACCATATCAAACAGTTTAAAGAGAAGTATTCCTATCAATACATTCCGCTGACCTCCGAATGGATTTCGGAATGCCTCCGATTAGAGACCGAATGGTGTGATCTTCGTCATTGTGAGGCTATTCCAGGTTTGCTCAATGAATCCCTGGCTATTAAAGAAGCCTTAACACATTTTCAGTCATTAGGGATGAAAGGTGGAGCTATTTTGATCAATGGAAAGGTGGAGGCCTTTACATTGGGAGAACCACTCAATGGAGATACGGTCGTCATCCATATTGAAAAGGCTAATCCATCCTATGAAGGTCTCTATACCCTCATCAATCAGGCCTTCTTAGAAAAACAGTGGTCAGGGTGTACTTATGTCAACCGGGAGCAAGATTTAGGGGAAGAGGGATTGAAAAAGGCAAAGGAATCTTACTTTCCTCACCATATGGTCAACAAATATACCATTACCTTGGGATGAGGAGAAGGGGGAAGAAAATCGAAAAGGGTAAGAAGATTGGGAACTGGTTCAATCGGGATACCCTAATCGGGAACTTCTCTGTATATGGAAGAAGGTAAAAGAAGCCGGGTAGATGGGCTGAGGCGATTTATCCTTTCCCAAATTGAAGAGACAGGCCCTATCCCCTTTCGTCAATTTATGGAGTGGTGTCTGTACCATCCGGAATATGGCTATTACAGCACGGAGGGGGTAAAGATCGGGAAAGAAGGTGATTTTTATACAAGCCCTTGCGTGCATCCCCTTTTCGGACGCCTGATCGCAAGACAACTCTTCCAGATGGCGGAAATTTTGGCAGGGGAAGTCTTCGAGGTGGTTGAAATGGGAGGAGGACGGGGGTTTCTCTGTGAAGACATCTTAAATTGGGCGAAGAATTACTTTCCGGCCTTCTACCAACGTCTCCGCTATCGTCTCATTGAGACGGCGCCCCATTTCTTAAAGGAGCAGCAAGAGAGACTCTCGGAGCATGAAAGAGAAGGAAAGGTCTTCTGGACGGATTCGAAAGTGTTCGAAGAAGGGAAAGACCAATTTGAAGGCTGTTTCCTTTCCAATGAATTGATTGATGCCTTTCCTGTTCATCAAGTGATTCTTAGCCAAGGAGAATTAAAAGAGGTCTATGTTACCCAACGTCAAGGCCAACTGGAGGAGCAATGGGGTGATCCTTCTGATCCAAGGATCCTTTCCTATTTTCAATCCATGGGCATCACTCTCCAAAAAGGCCAGAAGGCCGAGGTCAACCTGAAAGCTTTAGACTGGATGGAAAAGGTAGGGCGAGCTTTGAAGAAGGGATTTGTCCTAACCATTGATTATGGTTATCTCTCCCACGAACTTTACGCTCCTCTTCGAAAGGATGGAACACTCCTCTGTTATTTTCAGCATCGGACTTCAGAAAATCCTTTTGAAAGATTGGGAGAGCAGGACATCACATCTCATGTCAACTTCACCAGTCTAATTAGAAAAGGAGAGGAGGTCGGTCTCCGGTTCACCGGCCTTGTTCCCCAATACCGTTTTCTCATCGGGTTGGGCATCCTTCAGGAGACGGAATCCCTGGGCAGTGAGATGTCTACATTGAATGGATTAAAATTGAGACTCTCATTGAAACACCTGATCGAACCGGAGGTAGGGATGGGTGAGATCTTTAAGGTGTTGATCCAACATAAGGGGATCGAGAAGCCCCAGTTGGATGGTTTGAGAGATCTCAGTTCGATCCCCTGGACTTCTCAATGCATTCAAGAATGAAAGGTTCCCGTTCCGTCATTCCCGTGCTTGCGCGCCATAGCGCTCCAGCGCGCAGGCGTGAAAACGGGAATCCAGATGTGTCCTTGCAAAAACAGGGAACCAGTAATTAAAGACCGTGGATTCCCCCCATCAAGTGCGGGGCAAGCTCTGCTTTCACGCAGGAATGACAAATAAGTGAGGGGTATAGGAGGGCTCAATGAAGGTTTTAGGACTCTTTGGCAGTCCGAGAAAGGAAGGAAATACAGAACTCCTCTTGGAAGAGGCCCTCAAAGGGGCCACGATGGAAGGAGCGGAGGTGGAGCGCATCCATCTCAGCGATCTCAACATCATCCCATGTAAGGAGTGCCTGAAATGTTTCGAAAAAGGTGAATGCATCATCTTAGACGATATGCAGAAAATCTATCCAAAACTGTTGGAGGCAGATATCATTATTTTTGCTTCACCCATTTTCTTCTATGGAATCACTGCCTGGGCCAAGGCCTTGGTGGACCGATGTCAGGCCCTCTGGGCAAGGAAGTACGT
>Ga0315279_10007002_pt1 | contig 14050 bp, 17 predicted proteins | sample YL17G06_20_MG_FD_203694 | JGI IMG/M metagenome (GOLD analysis project Ga0315279, IMG submission 203694) | Sediment microbial communities from Yellowstone Lake, YNP, Wyoming, USA - YL17G06_20 | ecosystem: Environmental > Aquatic > Freshwater > Lake > Sediment | place: USA: Wyoming | collected... | reverse complement strand
GAAAGTTATTATTCCGAATATAACTATCGAAAAATAAATAGACAATTGCTAACAAGCGGGTCGAGGCGAGCGTGAAAAGCTCTGCTTCACTTTAGAGTGAGTGCCCGCCGCCTCACCCTATTCGTTATGTGAAAATGAAAGGAGCATTATGTAACGTCATAGAATTGGGGGTCAGACTTAAATATTGACATTTAAGGACAAAACGAAAGATTACCTTGTTTTTTTGGAGGGAGTCAAAAAAATCTCAATAATTAAGTCTGACCCCGAATTTCTGGCATGAAATGATCATCAAAGCTTCCCCAAGCGAGCTTTACCAAGCGTTGACCGATGTGAAAAAGCTAGCGCATTGGTGGACCACCGAGACGCAGGGGGAATCTGCCGTCGGGAAGAAATTGGAATTCTGGTTTTATGGGAAATTGTTAAAGGAGATGGTTGTAACCACTCTGAAGGTTGATGAACTCGTGCGGTGGCGCGCAACTGAGCGGAGCGATCCTGATTGGGTCAACACCGAAATTGAATGGAAAATCTTCCGCGAAGGCGACAAAACGTTTCTTCACCTTCGCCACTCAAAATGGCGCGAGGATGCCAAAATGTTCCCTCGGACCTCGATGCACTGGGTGCTTTTCCTGCTTAGCCTCAAGGAATTTGTCGAGACGGGCAAAGGCCGTCCGCATCCTTACGACATGCCGGTGGGCCTATGAAGTCATTCTGAATAGAAAGGAGAAACTTATGAATATTCAATTTAGTTTCCTGAGGGCGTCTCTTTTTTTTGATCGCGTGCGGCAGCGTGTTTGGCCAGGCACAAGCGAAGCATCAGATTGATCCGGGAGTAGCGAAACTTGGGAAAGGCTTTGTCTCCAATACCGCTCAAGTGAATGGAACTACGCTTCACTACGTTCGCGGTGCAACCGGTCCCGCCGTCATCTTGCTGCACGGATTCCCGCAAGACTGGTACGAGTTTCACCGGATCATGCCGCGCTCGGCGAAGAAAGAGGGAGTGGGGTCAGCCCTTGACAAAGGACAGAATTGAATGAAAAGCATTGCCCAACCAATAAGGATTGAGACGACTTTTGAAGTCGTTTCAATCCGTTGTTCAAGAAGCCCGTGCTGATAATAAAGGGGACGTTGGTTCTAAAACAACTTGAAATCGGTTGGCCATTTTTAAAGAAGCGGCAAATAAGGAGAAATACTTTAAAATGTTTTAGAACCTACGTCCCCTCAATTTCTAAAAGCTAAAAACTTTTCCCGAGGTTTTCCAGTTAGTTTCAGGTTCGGGTGAGGGGCAATAAAGGATGTCCACATTTTTACTTTGTAACCTGCAAAAAAATGAAGAAATATAAAGGAAAACGATTTTTCTCTCTCATTTCTGCAGCCTTATGTTACCTGACCTTAATTTCATCTGCTTCGGCCGAAGAGAAAATACTCGATTTTGACAGCCATATCATATTTCACAGTGATTCCACCATGACTGTAGAAGAGACAATAAAGGTCAGTGTTGAGGGTAAGGAAATCAAGCGTGGCCTTTATAGAAACGTTCCTTCATCTATACATCATAATATCGAGCTTGGTCCAAGGCGTTTTTTGCAGATGAAACCGTTTGAAATATACCGGATCCCGGGTTTTGAGATTATTTCAGTGTTGCGGGATGGCAGGCCGGAGCCATTCCAGCTAAAAGAATCCGGTCTTTTTATCGGTGATGAAAAGGTTGAGCTTGCCCATGGAGAACATACCTATACTATTAAATACAAAACAGACCGCCACATTGGATTTAATAATACGTATGAAGAGGTACTTTATTGGCGCATTGAGGGTTATAATCCAGGATACTATAAGTCATTCCCTATAGAGCGTTCTTCACTGACACTCGAACTTCCCGCAGGGACAGTGCCCAAAAAAACCTTTATAGAAGGATATACAAATCCTGATTATCCAAAGAAGGACTTTACAACAATTGTTGCTGAGACAAAGCCTGGTTCAGAGAATATAGTTTCCTTTACCTCGACCCCTGTCGGGACGAAAGAATACGGCCCTCATATCCGTGTCGAATTGTCTAAGGGCTTTATTCACAAGCCGACTATGGGAATGGAATTTAAATATTTCCTCCGTGATACAAAGCATATACAGATCGGCCTAATGATCTTCACATGTGAGCTGATGATCCTGTTTCTCTATTATTTTATTATATGGTTAAGGGTCGGGAAAGACCCGAAACGCGGCATCATTATGCCTGTATATACCCCTCCAAGCGGCCTGTCTCCTGCTGCGATCCGGTATATTACGATGAAAGGCTACGATATAAAGTGCCTTGCTTCTGCACTTATGAATCTGGCTGCTAAGGGCTATCTGAATATCAGCGAAAAAAGCGGTAGATATTTTTTCTCAAGGATGAAGATATCAGATTCAGACCTGCCAGCTGAAGAAGCCGGATTATTTTTAACCCTTTTGGGTTCTGCTGGGGGGCTCGATATGTCTCAGATGAATCAGGTGATTATCAACAGGGCAACCGGAGGACTCAAGGCTTCATTACAACAGAATTACCTCAGGAAATACTTTTTGTCCAATGCAAAATATCTTGTACCGGGAATTGTTATTTCATTGCTCATAGTAGGATTTGAGAGTTTTATCCTCGAAGCTAACCAGGGTTTTTTAGGGCTTGTGGGGCTTTTGGGCTACCTGGTTGTGTGGGGCCCTGTCGCGCTTGTATTTGTGCGGCCTGCCATCTATTTTGGCAAATACTTTATCAATAAGAGAAAAGGGAAATTGCCATATTTTCTTATGCTGACAGTAGTCACACCGCTCTTATTATTATTCGCATTTCCGGCCTTGTTCGGCATCTTAACCTTCATGGGAATCATGCATATACGATTAACATCCATTATCGTGGCTATGACGGCACTGCATGTCATCTTTTACCACCTCATAAAAGTGCCGACGCCTTCCGGAAGAGAGATGCTGGATAAGATAGAGGGCTTCAAGATATTCCTTAGTGCTACAGAGAAGGACAGGATGAACATGATGAATCCGCCGGAGAAAACGCCTGGGCTTCTAGAGAAATATATGCCCTATGCGTTAGCCCTCAATGTGGACCAGAAGTGGTCAGAACAATTCTCCAGTATCATGTCTGCCGAGACATTGGCTGTTGCACAGGGTCCTGACCCTTATTTTCTTTATTCACTAAGAAATGTCTTTGCCGAAATTAAATCCGACTTTAGATGTGGTTTGTGATTTTATGGTCAGACTTGATTAGTGATTTTAAAAGGGAATCAGCAGGGGCCATGGAGGTAAAAAGGGGACGTAGGTTCTAAAACAACTTGACACTTAGAGCGGAAGGATGTAATGTAGCAGTATGGCGAGACAACCGAGGCTGGATGCTCCTGGAGCGTTGCATCATATCATGGGCCGGGGCATCGAGCGGACAAGAATATTCCGCACGGATCAAGACCGGGAAGATTTCCTGAACAGGCTGACCGATTTGTGCATGGATGGGGACTTCATTGTATACGCTTGGGCCCTCATGCCCAACCACTTTCATTTATTGGTTCGGACGGGTCGGCAGTCTATTTCCAAGAGTATGCGAAAACTTCTCACAGGGTATGTGGTCAATTTTAACCTGCGGCACAAGAGGTATGGTCATCTCTTTCAGAACAGGTATAAATCCATTATTTGTGAAGATGACCCTTATCTGCTGGAATTGACGAGATATATTCATTTGAATCCGTTGAGAGCAGGTATGGTGGGTGATCTGAAACAATTGAGCCATTATCGTTGGGCAGGTCACTCTGCAATTATGGGGAGGGTGAAGCGGGATTGGCAGGACATTAAAACCATTACAGCCTATTTTGGCAAGGGACGGCGCGCTGTTGAGAAGTATGAGCAGTATGTGAAAGAAGGGGTATCCCTTGGAAAGAGGCCGGAATTGGTAGGAGGAGGGTTAATACGGAGTTTAGGGGGATGGTCGCAGGTGCTTTCTTTCAGGAGGAAGGGGATCAAAGTTGCCTCGGATGAGAGGATTTTGGGGAGGGATAGATTTATTCGAAGGCTGATGTCTAAAGCTGAGGAGAGAGAGAAGGAGACTTTGAGACTGGGTCGTGAAGTGCCTGATTTGCTGACGGTGGCAAAGAGGGTCGTTAGGGGAGAGGGGATAGAGGAATCGGAATTACGTTCAGGGATACGAAAGAGAGAGGTGGTGAGAGCAAGGAGGCTGTTTTGTCAGTTGGCAATAGGAAGGATGGGTTATCCTGGTGCAGAAGTGGCTCGTTTCCTTGGAGTGACGACCTCTTCAGTTAATAGGTTAGCTGTTTCCGAGGAAGTAGCAAACTTGAATGAATACCTTAAGTTGTTTTAGAACCAGCGTCCCCTTTTTTCCTAGACTAAAAAGCATTTTGGTTTTTGACGAGAGAAGCCCGAGCAACAACGTGGAGGCCGTGAAGGACCTCGTGAGGGACAATCAAGGGCCTCTCGCTGAACTTTGGAATCTGGATAAAGGATGCTAGGTGGCCCATGGGCACACCGAATATTGGTAACGATGAGATTCAGAGTTCGCTTAAGGCGAGAGAATCGTCAGGTTAAACGTGAATCCATAATGGGATTTGAAGGAAAACGTGTTCCCAAAGTCAGAAGGATTCCTTAACTTGCTGTTTTTACAAAAGATAAAAATTTTTCGTTTTCCCTCTTGACAGGAGGATATAGGATGTCCCGATAGGAAATGTCCAAACTGATCCGAGTGATCTTTGCAATGCTTTCTCAACGAACATATTTCGAGGTAAAGGAGGCCTTATAAAAATAGTTGACTGAAGTCCATAACTGGAAATTTCAGAAATGCATGCTCGATTTCAATGGATAATGATCGATTGTATTTTTGTTCTTGACATTCAACTTCCGTTTTAATACATTCAATTCATCCCAAAGCAAGTACTTAGTGCGCCAGGCAAAGTCTGAAGAATCTGGTTGGTTGAGAACCGGGCCAAGGGATATAGGGTTGAAATATTGTGGCACCGCCGGGAAACCAGGCGGCTAACGGAGAAAACAAACCTCAACTTGCGTTATTTGGAGAAACCGGTCTACTCGACTCAAATATTTGATTAAGAAGAGGCAGGTCCTAATTCTTTTAATTGGGATCTGTCCCTTGTCCCGATTATGAGAAGAAAACTTTTCCTTACAGGAATCAATGCTTTCGTTATAATCTTTATTCTTTTCCTTCACCGAATTAGCTTTGGGATAGAACCAAATTTAAATTCTCATTTAGCCGGGCTTCAGGTCCTTTCGCGTTGGCAGAAAAATTCCGATTTTAAAAATGGTGAGGTGGTCATTGTTAGATTCAAGGTTTTAATCCCTTTGGAAGAGATCGAGATAGTTCTCAACGATATTAAAACTAAGAATAAGATTTGTGTGAAACGAAATATTTCTCAAGGTGGTCGACAGGAAGTTACCTTAACCGCTAATGACGGGATTGAAGAGCTCAGGCATTATGATGTCCAAGTGTTCGCGTATGTGTTAGGGAGTAATGAGGCGATCTATACTTCGCCATTTTTTAAAATCACAACGGGAAAATATCAAAAGAATGCTCCGAAAAGGACGGACTGGGATTCCGCCAAGCTTGAGTTTGAGAAATTCAAAGAAAAATATTTAGATCTTACGCTCGAGGGGCCGTTGTCCGAGAAAAAAAAGATTATCGGTAAAGGACTTTCCTTGGGCTATAGGATTCAGGTTTTTGATGAGAATCAGCACGATAAAGTTTTATTTACTACCGGTGCTCAGGCTTGCACCGCGATAGCCGGCTTTGATCCGATTTCGCGGGTGGGATTTATTGGTCATTTTAATTATCTTGATGTAAATACGGAAAAGGCCATTCAGGAAATCGCCCAAGTGTTAAAAGAACTAACGGGCAATGAGCGTGGCCTTAAAGATATGAAATTATATGTTGTCGGAGGAGTCCCTGAGAATATTAAATCTCAAACGAATTTGGTTTTTTTGTACAGGGAACTAGTCGAAAAATACGGTGTGAAGTACGAGCAAATCGAGAAATATAACTCAGGATTGTCATTTAGCATTGCGGTTGTGAATGGAAAGATTGTGGTGACCAAGTGGGGCGGCCGCTGGGGGCGGAATTTCGGGGATTATTTCAAAGAAGATGAAACCCTAATCCAGCGATAACGGGTTTTGTCGCCAACGGAGGGGACGTTGGTTCTAAAACAACTTGACACTTAGAGCAGAAGGATGTAATGTGGCAGTATGGCGAGACAACCGAGGCTGGATGCTCCTGGAGCGTTGCATCATATCATGGGCCGGGGCATCGAGCGGACAAGAATATTCCGCACGGATCAAGACCGGGAAGATTTCCTGAACAGGCTGGCCGATTTGTGCATCGATGGGGGACTCATTGTATATGCTTGGTCCCTCATGCCCAACCACTTTCATTTATTGGTTCGGACCGGTCGGCAGTCTATTTCCAAGGGTATGCGAAAACTTCTCACAGGGTATGTGGTCAATTTTAACCTACGGCACAAGAGGTATGGTCATCTCTTTCAGAACAGGTACAAATCGATCATTTGTGAAGATGATCCTTACTTGCTTGAATTGACGAGATATATTCATTTGAATCCGTTGAGAGCAGGTATGGTGGGTGATCTGAAACAATTGAGCCATTATCGTTGGGCAGGTCACTCTGCAATTATGGGGAGGGTGAAGCGGGATTGGCAGGACATTAAAACCATTACAGCCTATTTTGGCAAGGGACGGCGCGCTGTTGAGAAGTATGAGCAGTATGTGAAAGAAGGGGTCTCCCTTGGAAAGAGGCCGGAATTGGTAGGAGGAGGGTTAATACGGAGTTTAGGGGGATGGTCGCAGGTGCTTTCTTTCAGGAGGAAGGGGATCAAAGTTGCCTCGGATGAGAGGATTTTAGGGAGGGACGAATTTATCCAAAGGCTGATGTCTGAGGCTGAGGAGAGAGAAAAGGAAACTTTGAGACTGGGTCGTGAAGTGCCTGATTTACTGAGCTTGGCGAAAAGAATCATTAGGGGAGAAGGTATACAGGAACCTGAATTACGTTCAGGGATACGAAAGAGAGGGGTGGTGAGAGCAAGGAGGCTGTTTTGTCAGTTGGCGATAGGAAGGATGGGTTATCCTGGTGCAGAAGTGGCTCGTTTCCTTGGAGTGACGACTTCTTCAGTCAATCGATTAGGTGTTTCCAAGGAAGTAGCAAACTTGAATAAATATCTTAAGTTGTTTTAGAACCAGCGTTCCCCTTTTTTACAGTGGTAATTAGAAAATAGCTCCAATAAATTCATCCAGCCGACCGGGAACGGCTTTGGCACATTTTGTCACCGATAATTGCCTCGGCGGCTGATGACCGTTGTTCGATCAAGAAATAATAAAATGATAAAGCTTATTGATCTGATAAAGTTGGCTGGCATAACGATGGGAAAATTCAAAATCCATTGTGCTACGGGGTCAAATCCTACTCCACTTGAGGCATTTTATGACGGCGAATTTAAAAAGTGGCAAGAATATCAAAATAACCGTAACTTCAAATGCGACCATATCATATCCTTGATCCACCTTGGCGGCACTGACTGGCTATTTGCTGGGGTTTATAAGGTCAACGGTGTTCAGCCAAAATCAAACAATGAAAAATCATGGTTCGAGTATTGGACATCCGAGCTCCCCGGTTTAGATCATCTCACCGGACGCGCCATAATAGTATTCAACAAGAATTTTAGAGCCTCTTATCTGATAGGTGACCGATATGCTGACTCATTGTTGGTAAAAGAGATCAAACCGGAACGGCAGTCAATCGGGGACTTTCCAGGGTACAACAAAGTCTGTTTGCCGCTTCGAGTACTCAAGACAGTTGTCCGTCAGCAACTTCAAAGCTGGAAAACGGCATTGAGCAACATCGCCGGTGTTTATCTAATCTCTGATATAATGACCGGCAAACAATACGTTGGTAGTGCATACGGCGACATTGGAATCTGGCAAAGGTGGTGTGCCTATGCTGCCACCGGCCACGGAGGCAACACGGAGCTAAGAGATTTACTTAGAGAAAAAGGCGATGATTACGCGCTGAATTCTCTGTTTACAATTTTTGAGGTTATTGACCTTAATGCAAGCAAAGACTATATCACCGCTCGCGAATGCCATTGGAAGGATGCTCTACTTACAAGGCAATACGGATATAACAACAACTAAGAATAAGACTGAATGATCGAACAAGGCGCTCCACCGGATCGCCGATAAACTCGGCTCCCGGTGAGCTCGCCGTTATGGCTAACAAATGTTTTTTGAAAATGATATAATGAATTGACAAATCTAAAACTGAGGTAGGTCAAAAATGAAAAATACTTTAACAGCAGTATTCGAAAAGGTTCCGGAAGGATATATAGGGTATGTTGAAGAACTACCCGGCGCAAATGCCCAAGGAGAGACCTTAGAAGAAGTAAAAGAAAACCTCAAAGAAGCAATAGAATTGGTTCTTGAGGCCAATCGCCAGTTAGTCGAAGAAGAACTCAGCGGAAAAGAATTAATAAAAGAGCCGTTCGGAACCATTTCTACATGAAGCGTGCAGATCTAATCCGCCATCTTGAGAATTGTGGGTGTGAGTTTCTCAGAGAGGGTTCTCGGCACAGTGTCTATGTGAACCGCAAGCAGAAGAAAGCATCCACAGTCCCCCGTCATCGTGAGATATATGACAATCTTTGCCGTAGAATATGTAAAGACTTGGGAATAAGACAGCCATAAGCGGCTCCAGCGGATCGCTAAAAGCGCCCGCTGAGCCTTGGTCGTTAGGTGCCCAAGCATATGAGACAACAACTACAGAAAACGATAGATTGGATCGGCAAAGGCTTACTCGTCTGGTTTGTGTTTGAAACGTTCAGATATTTTTATTATGGACGATTCTTAGAAGAAGTCAGAATGATACCACGACTATTCGAAGCGGGCAGTAGTTTCATGGGTATATATACGACACTTCAAGTACCAGTTGCTGCTATAGGCGTTTTTATACTTATCCCTCTCCTCTTAAAAGGGCATTGGGGTGGCCTCCTCCTTGGCTTACTTTATTGGATAATGGGTTATTTGATAAATCCCTTATGGTTTATCGTTCCCTTTCAATATCAAGTTTCAGCCGAGAGAAAGGCCACATCAGTACTTCTTTTCATTAACTATTTTTGGGGTGCTTTGACGCTACTCATAATAGTATCCTTCTATATTCATCGACGCTCCCTAAAAATTCAACAACACCGAAGCACAACTGATGCAAACACATAACCAGAGCGATCGCGCGGACGCGCTGGCGAATTGACTACTGATGAACGGGGCAAAAGAAATAGTTCCATGGAGATGTCATATCTGTAATGGCAAGTTTGATACGCCGGATGGTGGCATATGCTCTCGATGCAATAGAGCGACTTGCCGGGCTCATCTTCATCAAATTGGGAAGAAACTGGAAGCAGTTTGGGTTTGCGACCACTGTTTAACAAACGAAGATAAAACATCGAAAAAGAAACAATGGACATTAAAACTACCTAACTTGTCGCTCAAGCGGAGCGAAAAAACCGCGCGTCGCTTAGCTCATCGTTAGACAATACTATGAAGATAAACCGATTCAGCATTGCCCTGGCGATTATGGTTTGTAGTCTCATGAGCGCTGGCTGTCAAAGAGTAATCACACACTCCCTCACGCCTTCGCCGGATGGTAGCGTCATCGCCTCAATTGATAGGGTCGAAGTCGAACTACTGGTGGGACCTGAACCCGTACGTATATACAAGGGAGCATATCTGAGAATACAAAGAATACAACAGTCCAAGGAGCCGAGTTTCACGAAGATGCTGATCGCTGACAAGGGCGCATATTTCTCATCTGGCGGTTTATATTGGAGCCCAAATGGACGGAGTGTTGCATTTACCATGCGCAATGTAGCAATACCTGAAACGCGCCGCCTGTGGATTGTTGGCATATACGCCAAACCCAAGAAAACCCTGATTGCCGAGAATGTTTATTCCTTTAGATGGGTAGACGACACTCACATGGTGTATGTCACCGAAGCTGGGGATGTAAACCGAGCAACCATTTCAGATGATGGTGCTGTTCACGAACAAAAGCCCCTTTTTTTCGGTTGGCAATTCGGTTGACAATCTTGATGGCGAATATAAATACACTTCCTACCTCTCCCGATACGAATTCGACAACCCGTTGTCTCCACATGCGGACTACTTTGTGTATGGCGACGGCCGTGACCTGACGATAGTCAATGTCTCCACCGCAACCATCGCGAAGTCATTCCCGTTGACTGGCATGCCGATTAAGTTCTGGTGGGATGACGCTGGCAGAAACTGCGTGATAGGTGTTGAGGTCAGCCAAAAGGAAACTTACCGTGACTGCGTGACAGGTGTTATGAGGGAAAGGAACACCTGGAAGAAAACTTACGATTACTACCTTTATCAGAGAGAGGAAGGAAGGTTGACGAAACTATTCGGGGACATCACCGATAAGTTCAGTGGCAAAAGTGGCAAATCTGGCCGTGTCTGGGCAAGCGGTGGGAAGCAGTTTGTGCTGGATTCCGGATACCCGCACTACAAAACTTGGCTGTTTGACACGAATTCTTGGTGTGCCGTATGGATGGAGCGTGAAATCAAGAAAATCAAAGATGGGGATTCGTCTCAATTGACCATAACGCCGCTGCCTCTTGAATATGATTCGTCTTTAGATCATCTGTTCGAGATCAGCGTGTCCGATGCGAATTATTTGTCATTGGCGGAAAAGCGAAACAAGATAACCGACGCTAATTTTTCGTCTCGTGTGGACATAACTCCGTCGCCTAGCGGGGACCTTCTTGCCGTAGGCCTGCCCGAAGACAGACAGAAGCACGCAAAGCAAACTTCCACATGCTACGTGCTTAAGATCGTGACCAGCCCAACGGGAGAAATGTCTTTGGATGTCCAAAAAAAGATCGAATCCGGAAGAAAAAAAGTTTACTTTGGATAGACTTTTGGATACCCGAAAGTTTCTTTTGGACAGCTGATGGACGAGGACTTCTGCTTGTCGCGGGTGACAAATTCCGATTGGAGAGCATCCCCTGATTTCAACATTCCATGTGGCAAAGCCGAACCAGACTGTGCTAAATGGGAGCAGGCTTGACTATTAGCAATTGGGGAATAAACGAATATGACCGAACGGAGACATAGGTAACAAAATATTCTGGGGACATGGGTAACACTTTTCTATAAGATTCATAGGCAAAGGAGGCGCCTATGAGTTGGAAAGGGGTTACCGTAATGAACCAGAGAGTTCGGTTTATATCAGAGTATTTGGATGCATATTTTCCATTCACTGAACTGTGTGATCAGTTTGAAATCAGCCGGAAGACAGGATATAAGTGGTAAAGAGAAATGGAGTCAAATCTTTATTCTTGACATAGCTGGTTGGAGGAAAGTTTCTACGCGGTTTCTCTTGAAACAAACTGAAACTAAAGTCAAAGATAAAGATTTGAGCCCAATCTCCATTCGGCATAGGTCATGGTGACCGCAATGTTTGCGGCTGGTGATCTCGACCGTTATGCATCCAATTGAATCGAGCGAGGATTACCAATGAAACGTTGTGAATGGGCCAATAGGAACGAGTTCGAGCAGTCCTATCATGATAATGAATGGGGCGTAGCAATTCACGACGACAGAAGCCTATTCGAGTTTCTTGTGTTGGAAGGTGCGCAGGCAGGACTGAGCTGGTCCACCATCTTAAGAAAGCGAGAGGGTTATAGAAAAGCGTTTGACAATTTTGACGCCCGGAAAATCTCCCAATACTCCGAGACTGACGTTTCCCGGTTACTCGTTAATTCTGAGATCATAAGAAACAAGCTCAAAATTAACGCGACCATCACTAACGCGAGAGCCTTCCTGCAGTTGCAGGAACAATTTGGAAGTTTTGACCATTACATCTGGCAATTCGTTAATGGCAGACCTATCCAGAATTCATGGAAAAAGATGACGGATATTCCCTCCAGCACTCCTGAGTCTGCGGCCATGAGCAAAGATTTACAGAAAAGAGGGTTCAAGTTCATTGGGACAACAATTTGTTACGCGTTCATGCAAGCAGTTGGCATGGTAAACGATCATGTCGTAGGTTGTTTCAGATACGAGGAACTCAAGGGCAGCACCTAATAAAACACTCCAGCGGATGCTCAAAGCGCCCGCTGAGCCGAAGCGCTCTGTGCAAGAGATGAAACGCAACATACTCATTGCTGTATTGATTGCTATTACCAGCATTGCGGCAGCACAAGGGCCATCAACCAATCGTCCTGCATCATGGGCTCAACCCATCACACTCGATGGGGTGCCGAACCTTCATAAGGTGAGCGAAGTCCTCTACCGCAGTGCACAGCCCACGTCCCAAGGCATGCGAAATCTGAAGGAGATTGGAATAGAAACGATCGTCAACCTCCGCTCCTTCCACTCGGATCGTGACGAGATCGGTAGCACGGGATTGAGATACGAGCATATCTACATGAAAGCCTGGCATCCGGAGCAAGAGGACGCAGTCCGCTTCCTTCAGATTGTCACGAACCCGAAACGGACCCCCGTGCTGGTTCACTGTCAGCATGGCGCGGATCGTACTGGCACCATGTGCACTCTTTACCGCATCACGGTTCAAGGGTGGACAAAGGAAGAGGCCATACGTGAGATGACCCAAGGTGGATTCGGATTCCATGAGATATGGAAAAACTTACCCAACTGGTTTGAAAATCTGGATATTGAGGCAATCAAGAAGAAAGCCGGAATCAGGTCCGGCACGGAACAAACGAATTCACCTAAAAAGAAATAGCTGCGCCATTTCTTGCATGTGATTCTCGACGTTATATCTATAAATGGGGTCATATAAATGGGTGACCCCAAACTTGTCCCTGTTTTCTTTTGTGCCACGTTATCGGAAGTTGCCCGCATATTTATTTTTTGCTATTTTGTTTATCATCTATTATCCCCTGAATTTCAGGAGACAAAAACCTTTTATCAACGATTAATCCATTAACCATTACCATATTAGAAAATGGATTGGTTTCTTTCATGTGAGTCGTAGAAAACTCTTTGTCCCAATAATCTAATCCGAACATATCCCGAATAACCTTCGCTTTCTGCGAGGTGGTGCTTTTTGTTGTTCCAAAGTATCTGCATATGTCTTCAGCCGTAGCAAAGGGTTTGAAATTTTTATCAAAAAGAAAGTTGATGCTGCCTATTGCATAGACAATGGCTGCTGCCCAAATTTCAAGTCTTCCTGAAAGAAATGGGATGTTTCGTTTGCGCGCCATCTTTTTTATGAGGTTTTCACATAATTGCTTATAATCCGTGTCAAGATATGTCTCACAAAATCCTGTAGTCATTTTAATAAGCTCGTGCATCTTTTCCTCAATAAGCGCTTTGTTTTCCATAATGGATGAATCCTCCTTCATTTACGATGTTGCAGGCAATTTCCGATAATGGGTTTGCGGGTTGCTTACGCCTTTTTATTTTCGTCTTTCTCCTTCTGAACATATTGCCCTAAGACCAAACGTATTTCATCATAGCTTACATCCTGAGGAAGCAGGGCCTTGATCGGACCCAGTCGTTCACTTCCGGCTCGGACAATCGCTTCTTCGACAAGTGTGATTCGTTCCTTTGAAAGAATCCGATTAAGGTTGATCGACCGGCCTTCGTCAATAAGCTGCACAAGATGTTCGGTAATCGTCGATGGAGTAAGGCCCCGCTTCTGGGCAATTTCCTCCAGAGTCCCTCCCTTCTCCCACAGCATCCAGGTGATCTCAACTGTGCTTCCCCCCGAAGGTTTTTTCAAGACAGGTCGTATTGTTGCAGATCCATCAGGCTCAAGTGAGGACCTTGCCTCAGGATGCCTTTTTAGATAAGCCCTGACTACTTCAAGCGTCTGATCCCCGTAAGCCGACACCTTATATTCCCCACAGCCTTTGATGGCAAGCAATTCAGAGGTTGTTTGAGGCAATCGCTGGCTGATGGCCCTCAGCGTTCGATCATGGAAGATGACAAAGGGGGGGAGGTTGGATGCCTGAGC
>Ga0315279_10007001_pt1 | contig 14053 bp, 24 predicted proteins | sample YL17G06_20_MG_FD_203694 | JGI IMG/M metagenome (GOLD analysis project Ga0315279, IMG submission 203694) | Sediment microbial communities from Yellowstone Lake, YNP, Wyoming, USA - YL17G06_20 | ecosystem: Environmental > Aquatic > Freshwater > Lake > Sediment | place: USA: Wyoming | collected... | reverse complement strand
GATTTCAGTACTCCTACTCCGTCCTCAGCTAGCTGGAGTTCCCTTGTCTTTGACGTCTGCCACAGCTTTTGCCTCAGCCTTAGCCGTGGCTATGGCAGCGAACATCATCCCTGAGCAGCCGCGGCAGGTAGTGGGGTTAGCCACCTCGGGTGCCTCGAACATGCCCCCGCAAAAGGCACAGCGGAACTTGTAGGGCTCAGTTGGGACCTCTGACCGTGGTGTCGCCTCACGTTTTTGCTGAATAGCCAGAACGCCGTCTATATACTCCTCGAGCTCCTTAATGCTCCACCGGTATAGCTCCTGCTGATGCAGCACCGTCTCCTGAGTGATAGGGTCCTTGATGCGGGTCAGGGCGTGAGCATGCCCGACACCGATCCTTTCCTGGTCAAGGCTTGCCAGAGCCATCGGTGTCAGAGCAGAGAGCTTCTGGAGCTTCTCCACATAGTCCCTTGTCATACCGGTCTTGGCCGCAATCTGCTCACTGTCCAGGTTAAAATCCTTCCAGAGAGCCTTGATAACCAGTATCATCTCCGACACCGGGGTCTTGCCGCGGGTGTGGTCCAGGAACAGGTTACGAGTCAGGACATCGACCTCGGTACCCTCGAAGCACGCGACATCTACCTTCGTGGCGCCGTTCTGCCTGGCCTCGATGAGACGGTGCAAACCATCCACCAGGATCAGCCTGTTATCGACCCAGCAGCATATTATCGGGGCTACCTGCCCGACTTCCTTCATGGACGACTTGAACTGCTCCCACACCTCCTCGGTGAACCGGGCGGTGACCCGGAGCTCCGGGATCTCGATCTTGTCGGGATTAACCCTGATTAATTTCACCTTACCTCCCACATTTTAGATATTTTATAGGTTACGTAAAATACCCTGGCCAGGTTGCGAATGTCCCCCCGCGGCTTCCGAGGAGGTATCTGCCCCCCCCAGATAACCCGCGCCAGTAGCCAGCAGAGCTGTAGGTACCTTAGAGCTAGCATCTTTTACCTCCTTACCAGGTCATCATATTTTTGCCCGATAAACCTTGACGGGCCAGTGGGATCCTTCCGGTACGGCTTCTGTCGTTCGTATTCCGACTGATAGACCTTCCAGTTCGTGATGGTGAGCCCGTGCTCGTTTTCGGTTACCCTGCCCTCCGTCTTGCACTTGCCCAGGGTCCTCTCAAAAAGCTCGTCGCTGATGTGCAGCTCGTGGGCGATAAACTGGTGGGGGAAGGGGCGCTTGTCCCGGTCGGCGATTAAACCGTCCAGGCCGCACAGCCCTGCCAGGCATAGCAGCTCGTCCCAGACCGACCTCTCATCCGGCTCGAGCTGAAAGGATACCGAGCCGTGTAACCGTTCGTAACAGAATAGCTTTATCCAGGTTCTTTTTCTCCCGCGGGGCATAGGCACCTCCTGAAAGTAGTCCGGGGTTATTCTGTAACTTTGGTTGTCACTTGTCAAGTCCGTTCCTGTAACTTGTGGAGTAACCTGCTCTACTTCTCCTTCTCCTTCTTCTTCTTATCTCCTTCTCCCTCTCCCTCTCTCCTCATCCCCCCTACCCCCCTTCTCCTCTCCCCCTCTTTGTTACTCTCTCTTTTAGGTCGCGGGCTCGTGTTGCCCTCGCCTTGACTACACCCGAGGGGCGCCTGATTCTCTTTGCGGCGCTAACACCCTCGGAGTATGTTGGTACCATCTCCTCGGTTACCGGTGAGCTGCCTGGCGTGAGTACCTCGTTCCAGGTAGCACCACAGGACTCGCAGGTGCAATAGCTGTCCTGCTTAATCATGCCCAGGTGGCCGCAGTTCCAGCACTTCCTCTCATACTTTTTCACTCTTCACCTCCTATTCCTCTGTCTCTCCTGGCAGATTAGGTAAGAGACCCCGCAAGTTCTGAGAGCGGTAGTATTGATACGCCTTCAGGGCTTCAATGCCTAGCTGTATAGCCTGCTGAAAGTCACCCAGATAATAGGCAGGGTTGTCAAATCGGTCTCGCTCAAGAACTTTGATAGCTTTGTCTATGGTCATTTTAATCTTCACCTCCGATCGGGAAGGCCCGTCTCAGGGCCTGCCACTCAGCTCTCTTCTGACCCAGCAGCCCGGGGTGCTTGGCTACCACCGGGTGAGCTGGTATATTGGGGTCGCGTTTACCCGGCTCAGTCATCTCCTGGTAAGTAACGATCCCGATGCCGGTGAACTTCTGCTCTGGCTTAATGATGCTAATTTCCGATATCCAGCCATGGTCAGTGGGCCCGAGCTTGTAATTCTCCAGCTCCGTGGTAGTCATGGGCCGGGACATCATGCTGTACGATCGCCCGGTCTGCCGGGCGTGGTACAGGTAGCCGTCGATGGTGATATAGGGCTTACCGTACATCAGGACCACATGCCCCCGCTCCGGGTCCAGCTTGTACTTCCTGGCATAGCTCACCAGGCCGTTGACCACCTCGGGCGCCAGGACCTCCCCGGTGGCCAGGTCCGTATGAGGAACCAGGCTTAGTCGTGTCTCAGTGACGTGCGTTTTATCCAGCATCTCATCCTCCCTTTCGTCCCGCTGCCGGGTGACGGCATCCGGGTATTCCCCGGCGCCGCAGGTAATCACCCAGCACTTTTGCCCTGAGTGCCAGGCTACATTAAGCCGCTTGTGGTGCTCGGCACATACGTTGTCCTTAACTATCTCCGTTAGCTTCTCGTTCTCACCGGTTATCATCATTTACCTCTCTCAGTCAGTTTCTCGTCTATAGCCTCCACTCTCATTTCTACATTGCGTATCCGCTCACACCACGAACGGACTGAACACAGTTGTATCTTTTCGTCCCACCAGGCGCACTCCTCCTGGAGACAGTCATGTGGGCCGTGTCCTTCTACATAGGAACGGTCTATAGGTCTTAATGATAATAGTGGGCACTTCATGGCTTGACCTCCTTCTCAGTTATTTCCGTCTGGTGGGGAGCTAGCGCCCTCTTTACCGTCTCGTAGACGTTCAGCAGCTCATCGATAGCCTGAGAGAAGGTCTGCCTCTTCTCCCGGACCGCATCAAGCCGGTCGTAGGTGCTGATGTGTAGCCTAACAACTTTAGTTTCCATACATTACCTCCCTTTCTAGTTTACATTATACCATAGTTTGTTAACTGTGTCAATAGGGTAAACAGGAGTATTTTAGCTATGGGAAGGGCGCACTATAATCGTTATGGACAAGAAAAACCCCTCGCTGGTGCTGGCCAGCAGGGGGTGCCAAGAAGGAGTTAAAAGTAAGGCATCTTTATTATACCACACCCTGTCAAGTGGGGGGGGAGGTGTAAGGCATCGGCTTCTCGGGAACAGGGGCATAGAATTTGACTACAGCGCGTCGTTAGCTTTGGGACTTAAAAGGGAAGGTCTATAACCACGGGCCGGGGGCTATTCAGCCCCCCCGGACTCGGCAAGTCTCACGTCGTCGTTGTCAGCGAAAGCACCAGCATCATCGGTCCTAACACCGACGTTGATGAGCTCGTCAATCTCCTGGCCCCGGGTAATGAGCCCCTTCCGTCGACGGCGTCGGATTGTATCAACCTTAACCGCGGACACCTCGGGCTCCTGGGGAGTCGGCGGCTTCAGCCGCTTGATGCTCTCCCTCCCCACTATCGGGTCAATTCTCTCGGGGAGCAGCCCGGCGGATCCCAGCCCGCGGCGGAACTCATCCTCCTCGATCTCCCGGCGGTGGTAGGCGTCCTTGTAGTAGGCGATGACATCAGCCTGGTAGTCGGTTACATAATTCAGGTTGGCGGCGAACAGATACTGGGGCATGAGCTTCAGGTCCACTCCCAGCACCTCGAGATTATGTTGCAGGGTCGCAGCGTCGTCAAACCCCTCCTTGTACCGGTTAAGGGCAGCGCTGGTCATGAGCGTCTTGAGCTCCCCTGTCGCCTGCTTTTGCATATAGAGCTTGAGGTAGGGGATAGTCTTTTCGTTGTAGCTGGCGTTGTGGAGCTCCCGGTCAAGTAGCTCGTCGTCCAGGACTCCGGCCTCAGCCAGGGACCGGAACATGTACGGAGTCAGCGGCCGGTCTGCCAGCTCGTAGAGCTTATCGATCCAGTTGTCGGGTATGCCGTGCCAGCTCATCGCCTCATTAAACTCACCCCTGGTTATGGCATACTCACCGGCCAGGTTGGTTAGCGACCTCTCGTCGGGTATATTCGGCCGGGCAGCGCGGTTGTAGTAGTAGGTAAGCGGTGTCCGGATATAGATGCCGGCCAGGACCCCGACAAAGGCAGCGGTGAGCATTTTATAGTTGGTCAGGTCGTAGATCATCGCCGCAATATGACCCATGCCGATGTGCTTCCAGAAGCCCAGGGTTTCGCCAGCTAGTGTCATGGCGCCCAGACCGCCGATAGTAATCTCGACCATGCTTGTGATTTGAGCCTCCAGGCTCTTGCCCGACATGGGCGCTACCGGCCCCATGCTCTCTGCCCATGCAAACAGATGGGTGAATATCGGGGTAACAAACCTGCGGATCAGGGAGTCGAACACCCCGAGGGCCCACTCCCCGACTTCAAGGATCGGCGCAAAGAGAACCCGGAGCGCTTCACCGATCCACTTGCCGAACTGAGTAAAGGCCGACTTTAGCCAGCCTCCAGCCTCTGGGGTAAGCCCTTTCATGTTGTCCCAGGCTACCTTCACACCGGAGATTAACCTTACCGCGTCTCCGAGAGGCTTCGGCAGGATCCAGGTACCCAGATCCCCGAGTATTCTCTTGAGCCAGTCCAGGATCCCCCCCTTACCGGTGCCCAGCCATGTCGTGAGCCGATTGATAGTGGGGGTAATCAGGTCACCCAGCATCTTAGCCAGGTTAGCGGGCAGCTTTACCAGCCAGTCGATAAAGGGGTCGATAAACTCGTTACTGAACCACGCGTTGATCTCCGACACCTTCGCAGCTACCGTCCGGGCCATATCCTGGAGACCGGTCCATAGGTTCTGTAGCCAGCTGAGGATATTCTGCCAGAGGTTACCCAGCCCGGTGGTAATCCAGTCCCACACCTGGGAGAATAGCGACGAGACACCGCTGACAATTGTGGAGGCTGCCGACTGTATCCAGTCCCACACCCCGGCCACTATTCCCTTGACTCCACTAACGATCCAGTCAATTGCTGCCTGGATCCAGTCCCATACAGTCGCGATGATACCCTTGACTCCGGACACGATCCAGTCGATAGCCGACTGGATCCACCCCCACACCGCGTCGATAGCCGGCTTGACCAGGTTATAGACCCACGTGGCTACCTGGTTGAAGTAATAGAGGATGGTATTCCACAGGCCCTCAAACCACTCCTGGACGGCATCCAGCGGCCAGGGCCAGCCGGAGTCCAGTACCTTGAGCAGCTCCTCGGCTGATAGTGAGTCTATGTACTCGGGTGTGAGGTTCAACTCGCCTTCCACGACTATAGCCTCCGTGGCGGTGGCAGGCTGGTAAACTTCTTGATATCAGCCTCGATGGCCTTCTTCCTGAGTGCGTCTCCCTGGGCCTGGAGATCGGGGGGAGGCGTCTTGCCCGGGTTATCAATCTGATACTTGGCATCAGGCAGCTTGACGCTATCAAGCCAAATCGTCCTGGGAGCCATCTCCGGAGTCTTATAGGTGATAACCCGCTGCCTGACCTTACGCTCGGGAGAGGAGTAGACGGTTATCTCATGCTCAGATATTATGTCAATCTCCACTCTTCGCCACCTCCTGGAGCATGGCGTCCGACATGGCGCTCCCGAACTTCTTAAGCAGCTGGCAGCTGTTACAGGTGCAGCCGTCCTTACCGGCAGCCAGCACCGCGGCGATCAGCCACTTGGTGCCCGCTGCGTCCGCCTGGGGCATGGGCATGTGTAACTCTTGAACCATTTTGTTATCCCTCCTTGCGTTTCTTACGACTGTTCATTCTGGTTTCTATCTTGGTCATGCGTGTGCAGAGATCAGTAACCTTCTGACTGAGCTTACCGTAGGAGAAGGCAACGACGGCCACGTTCACCGCTACCGAGAAGAGCACAATAAAGGTATCTGTACCCATTTAGACTTCCGCCCTCTTACTCCGTGGGTGTTTTCTTACGGAACCAGTGCTGGACTACCAGCGACTCCCAGCCGATGAGAGCACCCAGAAGCACACTGGCTCCTGATACCTCCAGCACACTAACCGGCGTTGGTTTGCTCATGGCCTCAAGCGTTATCTTGACAGCAAAGACAGCCCAGCCTATGACTATAAAGAGCATGAAGAAGGAGTAGACCCACTTAGCGATATCAACTTTCATCTCAGTCACCTCTCTTCGACTTGAATGTGATTATATGATAGAACACCCAGATGGTAAAGGCAAGGAATAGTACAATGGTACTAATCGGGAAGAACCACCACCAGACCCCCAGGCGCTTCTTTTGCCGGGCCAGCATGTCCGAGATATGCTCCCCCTTCTGGAAGCCGGCGAACCACAGCAGAGCGTGGTATACTTTATCAATCATATTACCAACTCCATACTCTTACTTCACCCTTGCCACCTAATCCACCAGCACCACCTTTGGGTGAACCACTTGCATAATAGTCTGAGCCTCCTCCTCCACCCCCGCCACCGGGTGCCCCGCCAGCCCCGCCATCATATCCTGCTCCGTTTCTATATCTTCCACTGCCGCCACCACCGCCTGCACCACAAAACTCATAGGTTCCGGCAGCGCCAGCCGTCCCATTGGAACCAGCGGCGCCAGCTCCGCCTCCTGCGCCTCCACCACCAGCGGCGTAGGAGTTACTTTTGCCGCCTGCCCCTCCGGCGCCACAGGTTGCTTGTGCGGTGTTAGCGCAACCTCCGCCACCACCTGCACCCCCACCAAACATTGAGCTTCCTCCTGCGGCGCCAGCGACACCAGCACCATAGGAGCCTGAACTGCCTCCGCCCCCGCCCTGCTCGGCACAATATCCAGGATTAACAGCAGCGGCAGCACCGCCAGCGGCACCACCACCAGCAAGAGCATCAGCAGGGGTTGTTGTCCCGGTATAGCGGGGGAGACCTGCCGTAGGGGTTCCGCCAGCTCCAGCAACACCTCCTCCGCCCCCCCCAGCAACTTCTGCGCCCCCTACTCCTCCCCCTTTCCCGCCACCCCCGCCCCCGCCGCCAGGCGCTGACAAAATACTGCCGAAGGACGAGGTTCCACCTACTCCGCCGGCAGTTCCATCCGCACTTGTTCCACCTGTTCCGGCAGTTCCGGCCGGCCCAACAGTTACACTTTCAGTTGCGCCGCAGATAGAGGCAGCGACCATCTTCCTTACTATACAGCCGGCGCCGCCGCCCCCGCCGCTTCCGTAGACTTGTCCACCTCCTCCACCTCCTCCTCCACCACCGGCACCTATACATTCAACCAGAACAAAGGTAACTCCGGTAGGCTTTGTCCAGTTACCAGTTGTTGTGATACGCTGGAAGTTAGCAAAACCAGTTAAAGCGGCCAGGGCATCATAGACAGCGTCGTGTGTCGGGGCTTTGGTAACCCCATCGGTTATTGCCCCCGCCTGGACGGCAGCGGCTAAAGCCTCAGCGTCGGCATACCTGACGTGGTGAGCCGAGGCGTCAGCTTCATGGTCGAAAGCCCAGTTGGAGGTAGGCGCCTTGCCCGCCTCGCCGTTAGTCGGTACCTCCTCGAATATCTCCGAGGGGTCGATAATCAGCTTACCGTCGGCGTTGCAGACCAGCTTGACCCATACCTCATTAGTGGCGTCCCAGCCGTATAGTTCTACCCCAGGCATCTAGCTACCTCCTCACGGCTCATCCCGGGTGATGATAAGATTATCGAGGTAAACTACCACCGGCCCCCCAACATCAGAGGCAAGGCCATAAACAATATAGATCTTCTTATCGGTGGTAGCACCGGAAACGTTCAAGGCGTAGACCGAGATGTCATACTCCTCGCTACCCACTACCAGCCTGACGAACTTGTCAGTGTCGATATCCACGACTAGCTTAATCGGTAAGAAGTAGAAACTACCCGACGCCATAGTCACCCCGGTGGCCACTGTCACGATCCCGGTATTATCTTGAATACTTATTGACTGAAGCGGCGCGTCGTAGTAGAGATAAGCTTCGCTCACGTTGGTGCCGTCATAAAAAAGGATCCCACAGAAAAGGTAGCTCAAGCCGACGAATGTGCCCTGGACCCATACCTCGACACCCAGTTTACCAGAGCTGACCAGGCTAAACTCCCGGCCTATCGATGAGGTGCCGCCGGCGCCGATAGCACAGGCGAGCTTGACACTTTGGTGGCCCTCAAAGGCGTAGGTATGTGAGAGTACCGGATTAACACCCGGAGCCGCCGCGTCCCTGCTCCACTTAAGTAGCGCGTCCTCGAAACCATCAGCGTAGATAACCTTGCCCCGGGAGTCGAAGGGAACCACCGAGCCGAGCCGGCGGGCCAGCTCCTCTATGCCAGTGAAGCCGGCGGTAGTCCTAAGGGTTACCTCTTTGGTATTGTCAGGTAAGTCTTTTGTCATGCTACACCACCTGAAACTCCCCCACCTTCAAGTTCTGGAAGGCGTAGTATCCCACAAACCCGGTATAGGGGTATTGACCATAAGTATATACTCCAAGGGAGCACAGCACGTCGTATTTTCCCTTAGGCAGCGGCCATTCGCCATAGGGGTTACCGTCTTTAGGATTTCCCACAGTATTACCATACTCATCGGTGTAGTAACCCAGGTAGGTTGCCTTCACCGGGTGAGGATAGATTGACCCTCCTGAGACGTCACTGGTATAAATACCCCTTATCGTGTATTCCCCGGTATGGTCGAGCACAATACCTATATCCGGTGCCCCTGCCGGGCCGATAAGCGCTCTTACTATCTCCTGCTCCAGTTTGCCCGACCAATTACCTATCCACCGCCCTTCCATAGTGTCAGTCGGAACTCCGTCTATATATTTGAGCTCGGGTACCGGCTTTAGTCTCAGTATAGGTATGTAAACACGGGTCGGCATGTCTTTCACCAGTACTAAACTAAGCGATGCCCAGAACTCACTACCTGTGGCTACGGAAGCCTGTACGCTGGCTGACAGCTTCCCGCCTACTCCTGTCATGGTAATGACTCCAGCCTCACTCGTGATAGCTATGCCTCTCAGGGTGTACTCGTAAGGCGGCTTGGTCGGGCCGGAGGCATATAGCCATCTCCCTTTTAACGTTACTGTCTGCCCCGGCTCGATGGTAACTGTCCCCATATCCACGCTCTCGTCCTCTCCCCAGCTGTCCACATCACTCTTCACAATGAAGGCGAGGGTAGCTATGGCGTGACAGGTACCGGGTAAACCACCGGTGTTGGTAACGTCTACCTCAAAGTCCCACCCCCACATTGTAGTGGTGAGCTCCTTCGTTTTCAACGCCGAGGTGTATTCCAGTTTAGCCGGTGCTACCGGTACCGGCGGCACGACTGGCGCTGGCACTTCCCCAGGTGGCGGCACTACTGGCGCTGGCACCTCCTCAGGCGGCGGTGTAACCGGCGCTGGCACTTCCTCAGGTGGTGGTGTCGGCACTACCGGCGCTGGTACCTCCTCAACCGGGGGAGTCGGAGCTGTAGGTACCTCTATCTTTATGCCGGTCATGTACTTGAGCAGCCTTTCCATAAGCAGCATCTGGTCCTCGTAGGGGTAGATAACCTCAGGAGGTAGTACACTTATTCTAACAGTGACGGTGTGGTCGTAGTCAGCATCGGGCGCCCAGACCCGCGCATAGAGGCTGAAGGGTGCAGTTACCAGGGGGAAGTGGTCATGGATGGGGATAACATGGTCCTCGGAGTTAAAGGCGCCGTCGGGGTTAGTCGGGAAGAGCTGGTGCCCTCCCCAGTCCAGCGCCAGGTAGGCATAGTTGCGGCAGCCAGCCAGGAACTCGACCTCAAGGTCACAGATAATGCCGTAGGTCAGCTTCAACGTATACTTGACCGGAGCTGCTTTCGTTGTCCCGGCGGGGATCAGCAGAGCGAAGTCGTAGTACATCTATGGCAGCAAGCCTTTCTTTATCAACCGGGCGCACAGCCTCTTCAGGAACGCCTTAGCGTCAGCCAGGTTGGTAATAGCGTCAATCAGCGCATCCACCTTGGACAGCTTATCTACCTCAGCCTCCTCAGCCAGCTCCTCATCAGAGACTACGTAGGGCACCTTATTGACCAGTACCCCACCCTTGTATTCCTCAATATATCTCGTTTCTGGCATATTATCCTCGCTTAAGCTGATAATCTCACAAAGATGGCAGCTGGAGTGGCAAACGAAGTCGGAGTAGACGGGAATGTAGATGGTAATGCTCCGTAAGTGAAGGAGACATAAAAGGAAACATTCCAAGCAGCCCCCAAGCTGCTGCTTGTCCCCAGCACAGGTATAACTCCAGTGTTTGCCAATGCCCTCACAGATGGAGCGGCACTAAACACTATTACTAACCAATATAAGGCATTTGCTGAAAGTACCTGACTGATGGTAATGGTCTTGACCCCAGCAGTGCTAGTGCTAACTTCCCCAGCATCAAGGACAAGACTACCCGGGTAGTTCCCATTGTCAGTGTATATGCCCAACCTAGCATTACCAGCTGCCAGCGTGGTAACATTGATCGCCAGGCGGTCAAGAGTAATGCCTTTTGGGACTACGAATGGAATTGCGTAGAGTCTATTAGCAGTCGTGCCCGCCGTAGCCAGCGCAACTGCGGTGGGAGGACCACCGGCATACCAGGCTTCGTAGTTGGTTACTCCGACTTTACGGTAGTTGTGAACATCTTGAGCACCACCAGAACCCGGTGGCCCCTGTTCACCCTGGATGCCCTGTTCACCCTGGATACCCTGTTCACCCGGAGACCCAGGTGCTCCATCTTCACCGGGCACACCCTGAGTCCCAGGCGCACCATCTTCTCCAGGTGCTCCGGGAGTGCCATCTTCTCCAGGAGCGCCATCAGCGCCAGGAGAACCATCTGCTCCAGGCTCACCCTGAGGACCTGCAGGGCCCTCGATACCACCAGCCTCGGCAATAGCGTCAGCTATATCCTTGAGAGCCTGGTCTCTGCAGTATATTCCCTCCTCTGGCATGCTTACTCCTTATCGGGAATAAAAGCGGAGTGAACCTTGTAACCGTGGGCATAGAGGGCGATAACATCGGCTGCGGTAGGGGCGGTACAAATAAGGACTAACCTCTCGCCAGGTATGAGGTATAGAATGTCAGCGGTAGAGTAGATAGCCTTGGCAGCGACTGTGGTTTGCTCTCCCAGGTAGTGGTTGTAGCCGTGACCTTCTATGTAACGCCTGAACCTACCGGTTCCTACGCCCTCGTTTTCGTACGCTTGTCCCTGAAGGCACCAAATCTCCCCGGGGGGGACGATGTCTGTCTTAACGGTAACATCAGTCGTCCCCGGGGCGACGGCGCTTTTACGGATGCGTATTGGCATTTTTTCTGCCATATTCGCACCTCCCTATCTAGTTAGTCAGACCTAGTATTTCCTTAACTGCTGAAGGACTACACCAATGGCGCTGGATGAGTAACCGGCGCCGGACTTCAGCCTTAGCCTCAAGCTCCCTACCTTGGTAACATCATACCAGTCTTCCGGGTCTTTCTCGTCTCCAAAGGGGAACTGGAAGCAGTGGTTAGGCAGCCAGCCATGGGATATACCGTTATTCTCAGTACCGCCTCCGCCGGCAACACTGCAGGAGAACACGCCGCCAGCACCGACATAAGGCACTGAAGCGCTACGACTCGCATCTGTGTTCTGCAGTATCAAGCCAGCCCAGTAGTCAGTAGGCGTCAGGTAATAAGCCCTGGCGGTTACTTCAAGCTGGGTAGCGATGCTGTCCATGACCATTGGGTCAATACCCTTTCTGACCTGGAAGTATTTCTCCAAGTTCCAGTCGAAGGGGATACGCTTGTCGTTGTCCTCGTCTAACTTGGCGTCACTGACCTGATACCAGGGCTCAGCATCTGCCTTATAGCCCTGGATGAGCATTTTCCTGATAACTCGGTCGGTAGGCAGCTGGATGTACTCATAGACACCGGATGCGGCGGGGGTATAGTTGTAAAGCTCGTTAGCGGAGAGGAAGCCCATCGGGCTAACTGCTCTCTCGTCAAAGCACTCCGCCCATACCTCCATCTCGTTAGCTTCAACCCCAGTGTCCGAGACGTTCTCGTCAAAGGTGATTTTCAGCTGGGGGTTCAGGAACCTCTTGGGGTCAAAAGCCAGTAGCGGGTCAAACAGGAAGCGCCCGAAGTCTATGCCAAAGTAGGAGATTTGAGCGTTAGCGCCGATAATCCCCCCCTCAAGAAGGGTAGGACACTTACGGTCGTACATGATGAGAGCCTGATTTTGCCCGCCGTTAAGGCTGTGTAGCACTTCGCTTCCGTCCACCAGCTCAATCTTGGTGATGTCTTTGTGGGCGTAGCTCATCATGTAGCTAACAGACTTGGTAACTGACCAGCGCATGATGATACGACTAACGATGTCTTTGACATTGATGTCTATAACCTTCGTCCCTGATGCTCCAACATCAATAGCGGATAATAGAGTTGCTGTTCTGTATCTCATCTCTCACACCTCCCTATGCCCCAGCGGCTCTTATCTGGAGACGCTTCTTATGCAGGGCTGTCGCTATCGCTGTCACGCGGTTGATATTAGAGGCATCGCCTCTCGGAGCCCTTGCCGGCAGGGTAATCTTGGAGATCTCGTCCAGCATGGGTGTTACCCCGTCCTGGAAGTCGGCCACGGCCGCCGATACGCCGGAGCCAAAGCGGGCTACCCCCACGTCCTTGACCTTCCGGGTGTACTTGGCCGCCCCGGCCTTCTTGACGCCGCCGACGAACATCTGCTGGATATTGCCGGCGGATACTGCCGCCTTGAAGGCAGCTCCGGAGTTTGCGGTGTTGGTCTCCCAGTCACCACCAGCTCCGGCAGCTCCCTGCTCGTAGTAGGTAGACCGGCCTGGGGTAACCTCACCCCACTTACGGGCTACCTCGCTTGCTGATTTAGTCTTTATAGCCACTTAATTCCTCCTGAATTTAATTACTCAGGTGGATGTTTTCCTCTGTGAACCCTCACCTACTTGACAATTACCACAAAACATGCTATTTGTCAAGTAGCTCCTTATAAGGAGGTGCGAAAGATGGCCCAGAAGAGCCGCCAGGTCGAAGTCCGCATGGTTGCGGAGTACCTCAAAGAGACATATCCCCAGTACCCTTTTATCAACAAGCAGCCCCTCGGTAAAGTCCCGGAAGAGCTCATGACCGCCCTGGGGTACAAGCGTGCCGTGGGCATGACCCGTCCCTTCCGCCCCGAGGTGGATGCTGTCGTTATCATGCCGGGAGCTCTTATCTTGGTCGAGGCTAAGGTCTGGAACATCGTCAACGGCCTGGCAAAGCTGCCGCTATACAAGTCCCTGGTGCCCTTTACCCCCGAGCTGAAGGAATACCAGAAGCTTCCGATAGTCATGGAGCTGGTGGTCGGCTGGACTAACCCCAACCTGGAGATAATGGCCAGGGATGCCGGGGTGACCGTGAGGGTGTTCTGTCCGAGCTGGCTGGGGGAGGTTGTCGAGAGCCAGCACCGCTACTGGACCAGGGAGTACCGCGTGGAGCGTGAGGAGAAGCTCAGGATGAGGGAGCTATTCGGAGTCGAATAGAGCTAGTAGCGGCTAGTAGCGGCTAGTAGCGGCTAGTATCATCTAATAGTGGACAATGGAGGTTAGAACATGGTTTTAGAGAATTACGTCATACTGCAGGCAGGGATACCCGCCCGGGTGCACTTCACCGACCACGTGATAGAGAGACGGACTACTACCGATCCTGGTACCGGTAGGCCCACCTCTCGGAATGTGCTTGTCTTTGAGGTTGACAAGCTGAACGGTAAAGATGTGTTCGCAAAGTACTCGATCATGGCAGAGAAACACGCCGGGCAGTTCTCGCCCTACCTCGAGGACAAATCCTATAGGGGCTACGATTTTATTATCACCAAACAAGGCGAAGGTTACCTGACTTCATGGTCAGTAACGGTAATTCCAAAGACTTAACGATGTAGTGACGACAACCTTACAACTCAAACAGAGGGTATCTCCCGCCGCCGCCTACATGAATTA
>Ga0315279_10007000_pt1 | contig 14053 bp, 14 predicted proteins | sample YL17G06_20_MG_FD_203694 | JGI IMG/M metagenome (GOLD analysis project Ga0315279, IMG submission 203694) | Sediment microbial communities from Yellowstone Lake, YNP, Wyoming, USA - YL17G06_20 | ecosystem: Environmental > Aquatic > Freshwater > Lake > Sediment | place: USA: Wyoming | collected... | reverse complement strand
GTGTTCCCCCGTCGGCCGTAGGGGCGAGTTTCCCCGGCCCAGAGCGCCGCGACGGCGCCGCTACGGCAATCGGCTGTGTCGAGGACGATCGTGTTCCCCCGTCGGCCGTAGGGCGGGGTTTCCCCGGCCCAGGGCGCGGAGACCGCGCCCCTACAATGCACCACGGTTGTCCATCAGACACAACCTAATGCACCTCGGCCCCCGGCGGGACTTTCGCGTCCGGCGCGAGGATCGCCAGCCCGTCGCCGTTGTCGGCCGCCAGCAGCATCCCCTGCGACTCGAAGCCGCGGATCGTCGCCGGCTGAAGGTTCGCCACGACGACGATCTGCCGGCCGACGAGGGCCTCCGGCGCGTAGTGTTCAGCGACGCCGGCGATGAGCTGCCGCGGGGATCCCTCGCCGAGGTCGATGGAGAGCCGCAGGAGCTTCTTCGCCTTCGGCACCGACTCGGCGGCGAGGATTGTCCCGACGCGGAGCCTGATGCGGCGAAACTCGTCGATGGTGACGAATTCGTCTGCGGCGGGCTGCACCACCGGAGCAGCTTCGACCGCCTCGGCCGTTGCTGCGGCCGCAGCGGCGACGCGAGCCTGCTCTCGGGCCCGGGCGGCGGCGACGTCGACGCGGGGGAACAGCGCCGCGCCGGGAGCGAGCGCCGCGCCGGATTGGAGCACGTCCCATCTCTCCGCCTCGGCCAACGTCGGCTCCGCATCGAGGCCGAGCTCTGCGCGAAGCCTCCCCATTCGCTCGGGCATGGCGGGCCAAAGGAGCACCGACGCGATGCGAAGCGCCTCGAGCCCGTGGTAGAGCACGGTGCCAAGCCGGGTCGTGTCGCCCTTCTTCGCGAGCTCCCACGGCTTCTGCGCGTCGACGTAGCGGTTCGTGGCACGGACGCGCTCCATCACCGCCTCGATGCCCTGCGACATGCGGAGCTCGTGCCACGTGTCGCGCACTTGCGGTGTCGCGGCGAGCCACTGATCGCGGAGCAGGTCGTCCTCCACGGCGGGCGCGGCGGGCTTCGGCACGCGATCGCCGAAGGAGCGCTGGACGAGCTTGAACGTCCGTGACGCGAGGTTGCCGAGGTCGTTCGCCAGGTCGGTGTTGGCGCGCTCAGCGATGATCGAGTCGCCGATGTTCGCATCGACGCCGTAGGGCATCTCGCGCAGCAGCACGTAGCGGAAGGGGTCGGCGCCATAGCGATCGCGCATCTCGACGGGATCGACCGTGTTGCCGAGCGTCTTCGACATCTTCCGCCCGTCGAAGCCGCGCCAGAAGCCATGCACGTTGAGGTGGCGGTACATCGGTATGCCGGCGGACCTCAGCATGCACGGCCAGTAGATGCCGTGCGGCTTGAGGATGTCCTTCGCGGTGATGTGCTGCGCGACGGGCCAGTAGCGGCGGAACTTCTCGCCGTCCGGCCAGCCGAGCGCGCTCACGTAGTTGATCAGCGCGTCGAACCAGACGTACGTGACGTACTTCTCGTCGAACGGCAGCGGGATACCCCACGACAGGCGGCTCTTCGGCCGGCTGATGTTGAGGTCGCGCGGCTCTCTGAGGAGTGCGAGCGCCTCGTTGCGGTACCGCTCCGGCCGGATCGTCTCCGGGTGCTCTTCGAGGTGCGCGCGAAGCCAGTCGGTGTGCCGGCTCATGCGGAAGAAGTAGTCGCCTTCCTTCACGAGCTCCGGCGAGACCCCGTGCACCGGGCACTTGCCGTCGACGAGATCGTCTTCATCGACGAACAGCTCGCAGCCGACGCAGTACAGGCCCTCGTACTCGCCGAAGTAGATGTCGCCGGCGTCGTACACGCGCTGGAGGATGGCCCGCACGACGCGCTCGTGCCGCTCCTCGGTGGTGCGGATGAAGTCGTTGTGCTCGATGTGCATGGTCGGCCAGAGCGTGCGGAAGCGGCCGCTGATGTCGTCCACCCACTCCTGCGGCCCCATCCCGGCGGCGGCGGCGCTCCGGGCGATCTTGTCGCCGTGCTCGTCCGTGCCGGTGAGGAAGTAGGCGTCCATCCCCTCCAGTCGGGCGAAGCGGGTGAGCGCATCGGCGACCACCGTGGTGTACGTATGTCCCAGATGCGGCGGTCCGTTCACGTAGTAGATCGGCGTGGTCACGTAGAACCTGTCCACTGAGCCTGTCCTTCCTCTCTATCCCCTCTACGAACTGCGGCTGATCGTGCTATGCTGGGGCGCGGAAACCGCGCCCTGGGGCAAAACCAACCCGAATTTGCAGTGCCCCTGCGGATGTCCCGCCCGTCGATGCGACGCTGCATGGTGGGACACCGCACTCCGCCGTCGGCGCGCCATGCCGACTCGCGTCGATCACCTCTGCGGCGAATGCGGCGCCGGGCGCGCCTCGTGCCCTGACGGGTGCGTCTCGTGCGGCGCCGGGCGCACGTCTTCCTGCTTGAAACTACCGACTGGCAGGGCGAGTTCGTCTCCGCCCTCGAAGCGCAGCGTGATGGTCTCTTGGAAGAAGTCGAGCTTGCTCACCTTGCCCTCGCGCCCGTTGATCGCCAGGTGCGTGCCGAGTTTCGGGAATCGCTCCTTCGCGCCGTGGTAGAAGGGGTACTCGAACCGCAGACAGCACTTCAACCGGCCGCAGAGACCCGAGAGTTTCGACGGGTTGAGCGCGAGGTTCTGATCGCGCGCCATCTGGCTCGTGATGGGGGCGAAGTCGGTGAGGAAGGTGGCGCAACACAGCTCGCGCCCGCACGGCCCGAGGCCGCCGAGACGCTTCGCTTCGTCGCGCACGCCGATCTGCCGGAGTTCGATCCGCGTGCGGTAGACGCCCGCCAGCTCCCGCACGAGTTCCCGGAAGTCCACCCGGTGATCGGCGGTGAAGTAGAAGCAGACCTTCTTGCCGTCGAGCTGATACTCCACGTCCACCGGCTTCATCGGCATCGTGCGCCGGGTGACGCGCTGCTGGAAATCGCGGTGCGCATCCTCCTCGCGAGGGCGGAGCTGACGCCAGCGGCGTAGCTCCCGCTCGTCGGCCTGGCGGATCACTTCCTTGCGCTTGATCGCCTTGCGCTTGGCCCGCAGGCTATCGCCGATCGTCCCGACCCGGCCGAGGTCGACGCCCTTGTCCGCCTCCACGATCACGTAGTCGCCCCACGCGACGGGGATCTTGTGCGAGTTGTAGTAGATCGCCCGCCGGTTGCCCTTGAAGACGACCTCTACGAGTTCGACGTTGTCGTCGAGATCGCCCTCCTCCTCGGCGGCCTGCTGCTCGACGGGTTCCTTGTCCTCCAGGTCCTCTATCGCATGATCCTCATCCGTCGGCACGGTCTGATCCTCCCCCAATCTATATGACAAGCACCCGCCGATGCTCGCGGGCGACTCCCGATACGTATGCAGGCGCCGTCACGGGATCACGACGTCCAACGGCGGGAACGTCACCGCGGTCCCGAGCCTGCGCTCGTCGCGAGGGAACAGGAGAAGCGCCGCGATCACCGCGCCGGGCGTCACGTTGCGCCCGAGCATGTCGTACGCGCGATCCGCCTCGTCGAGCCATCGCATGAGGCGCGCCGGCCCGAGCTTCCGGGCGAGCGGAGCCGTCGCGGCCAGGTCCTCACGCGCAGGCGCGGCATCCTCGGCGGCAAGGACCAGGTCCCGCAGCCGCCACATGATCCAGCGCACGAGCTCACTCACCTCGCCGGCGGAGGCACCCTCGCTTGCCGCCTGTGCCGCAGCGACGACGTCCGCCGGCGTCAGATTCGGGTCGAGCGCCGCGTGGACGAGGTGCCGGGCCGCGTCGCGGAGCCGGCTCGCCCCGCCGCCCAGGAGCGCGCGTGCCTGCCAGAGATCGCCGTTCGCGAGCGGCGCCACCGCGCGGGCCTCGTCCTCGCCGACGCCGCGCTCGACCAGGAGCGCGACGATCGCCTCCTCGCCGAGCGGCGGGACGCGCACCTCCTGGCAGCGGGAGCGGACCGTGGGCAGGAGGTCCTGCGGCCGCGCCGTGACGAGGATGATCGTCATCGACGCCGGGGGCTCCTCGAGCGTCTTCAACAGGATGTCCGCCGTCGGCTCGGTCACCCGGTCCGCCTCGGCCATGATGGCCATCTTGCCGCGCGCCTCCCACGGCGTGAGCGCAGCCCACTGGATCATCCGGCGCGCCTGCTCGGCGGTGATGCCCCAGTTCGCGCCCACCTCGAGCGGCGCATAGAGGTCCTCGGCGAGCGCGCGCACCACGGGATCGCGCTCGTCCTCGCTCCGGCGGCGCTCCGCAGCGGTCGGCAGCGGCGAGAGGACCAGGAGATCGGGGTGCGAGAGCTTCCGCACCTGCCGGCAGATCGGACATGGCTCCGACTCGGCCGTGCAGCTCTCCGGGCACAGCAGCATCTCCGCCAGGCGGATGGCGAGATCGTACGCGCCGTGACCACCGCCGCCGGCCAGCAGCAGCGCGTGACCGAGACGGCCTCGCCGATGCGCCTGAACGAGGCGCGCGATGATCGTGCCGTGAACCTGCATGGTGCGCCGGGCTCCGCGACGACTTCGGTCGGAAGGACCTGGAGATACGAACTCGCACACTAAAGTAATGGCGCCCGGGGCGTTTCTGGAAGGGCGGGCCACCGCCCGCGCAGGCGATGATGCGGATCACACGACGGTCGCGCCGGCCTCGTCGAAGAAGTGCGCGCGGGCGAGGTCGATGCCGAGCGTGACCTGTTGGCCGACCTCGGGCAGTATGTGCGCGTCCACCCGGGCGACGAGGTTGTTCCTGCCCGTGCTCAGGTAGAGGTACGTCTCGCTTCCCATGGGCTCGACGAGGTCCACCTTCGCGGGGAACTCCGCCAGTTCGCTCACTCCGTCGGCCTGCCGTCGGCTGTAGAGTGCCTCCGGCCGCACGCCGAGCGTGAGCGTCCGATCGACGTACGCGCCGAGAAGGCCGGCGAGCCGATCCGACAGCCGTATCCGCACGGCGCCCTCGTCGAAGACCAGGCCGCCATCGCCGAGGAGCCGGCCGTCCACGAAGTTCATGGACGGCGAGCCGATGAACCCGGCGACGAACCGGTTGACCGGCCGCTCGTACACGTTGATCGGCGTATCCACCTGTTGGATCAAGCCGTTCTCCATGACGACGATCCGGTCGCCCATCGTCATCGCCTCGACCTGATCGTGCGTCACGTAGATCATCGTCGCCTCGAGCCGCCGGTGCAGTTTCGAGATTTCGGCGCGCATCTGCACGCGGAACTTCGCGTCGAGGTTCGAGAGCGGCTCGTCGAAGAGGAAGGCCTTCGGCTTGCGCACGATGGCCCGGCCGACCGCGACGCGTTGCCGCTGTCCGCCGGAGAGCGCCTTCGGCTTGCGGTCGAGCAGGTTGTCGATGTCGAGGATTTGCGCCGCCTCGTGCACCCGCGCGTCGATCTCCGCCTTCGGATACTTCCGCAGCTTCAGCCCGAACGCCATGTTGTCGTACACCGACATGTGCGGGTACAGCGCGTAGTTCTGGAACACCATCGCGATGTCGCGGTTCTTCGGCGGCACGTCGTTCACCAGCCGCCCGTCGATGAAGACCTCGCCCGCGGTGATCTCCTCGAGGCCGGCGATCATCCGCAACGTCGTGGACTTGCCGCAGCCCGACGGCCCAACGAGGACCACGAACTCCCGGTCCGCCACCTGCAAGCTCGCGTCCTTCACCGCGACGACGTTCCCGTCGAAGACCTTCGTGACGTTGCGGAGGACCACCTCAGCCATGGTTGGCACCTTTCGAGGGCTGCGGATCGGGGGCTGTTGCCAGTATCGGTCGAGATTGCCGGTGCCTGCCTGCGGATGTGCCGGCAGGGAGCATCAGAAGGTACGGGTGCGCGATGTGCCAGGCAACGCATCCGTCGCCGAAGGCGACGCGGCGCGGTCGACGGGCAGGAGTAGACCGAGGGTGCGGGCGATCTCTCCGCGCACCTCGCGGCGGTCCACGACGCGGTCCACGAAGCCGTGGGCGAGGAGGAACTCGGCGAGGCAAGGCTCGTGAGAAAGATGGCCTTGGTGAGATAGGTAGTCCGGCGTCATGAGGGAACCGGTCGGGTCGCTCCTACTCATCCCGCTTCACGTACTGCCCCCTTCCGGCGCGATGGACTCCAGGAAATGCACAAGCCCGGGCAGGTCGGTCGTCGCGATTCTCCAGACTTCGCGGAAGTCCACGTCTCTGTACCGATGGATGAGAATGTCCCGATGTCCCGCGACGGCCTTCCAGTCGAAATCCGCGTGCCGCCGTCGGAATTCCCTCGACAGGCGCTTTGTCGCTTCGCCCAACACCATGAGCTGGTGCTGGACGATGGATTGGAGGCGCCAGTCCTGTCGAAGTTCTTCGAATGTGTGACCTTGAACGGCCTCCGCTGCCCGGCGCGCCGCCAGCAGCATATCGAGCACAACGGCGTCATCGTCGCTCATAGACCGTTTCCGCACTTTCTAGGATGTTCTTCCTGCGAATCCAGTTCTCGCTGTGCTCCACGGCGTAGCGTGTCAGGAGGTCAACTCTCCGCCTGAACATCTTCTTCAGCTCTTCCTGCATGTGGTAGTGGTCCCACAGACTCCACTCCGCGTCCGGTTCGAAGCTCACGAGCACGTCAATGTCGCTCTTGGGGCCGAAGTCGTCGCGCAGAACGGAGCCAAACAGCGAGAGCTCCGCGATCTTCCATTTCCGGCAGAACGCGTCGATTCTCCCTTCGTCCATGGCGATCCGTGCACTCATCTCTCATTCCCCATCGGGCTCGGCCGCTACCGCCTTGAATGTCCCGCAGCCGCGAGGAAGGGCACTTCTGCCAGCCATGGCCTCTCACGACGCCGCGCGGTTGACGGGCAGCAGCAGATCGAGGATGCGGGCGATCTCGGCGCGCAGTTCGCGGCGGTCCACGACGCGGTCCACGAACCCGTGTGCGAGGAGGAACTCGGCGCGCTGGAATCCCTCCGGCAGCTCCTCCCTGATCGTGTCGCGGACGCGCGCGCCGGCAAAGCCGATGAGGGCCTTCGGCTCGGCGATGATGACGTCGCCGAGCATGGCGAAGCTCGCGGTGACGCCGCCGGTCGTGGGGCTCGTGAGGAGGCTGACGTAGGGTAGCCCGGCGTCGGCGAACTCGGCGAGGCGGGCGCTCGTCTTGGCCATCTGCATGAGCGAGAGCGCCGCCTCCTGCATCCGCGCGCCGCCGGACTGGGAGACGATCACGAGCGGCCAGCGTCGCTCCTGGGCGAAGTTGATGAGCCGACAGATCTTCTCGCCTTCGGCCGAGCCGAGGCTGCCGCCGCGGAAGGAGAAGTCCATCGCCCCGAGGGCAATCGGCCGACCCGACATCGTGCCGTGGCCCGCGATGAACGCGCACTTCCGCCCCGTGCGCTTCGCGTCGCCCTTGATCTGGTCGATGTACCGCTTCTCCGACTTGAACTTGAGCGGGTCCACCGAGGCGATGTTGTCGAACAGCGTCTCGTACTTCCCGTCGTCGAGGAGGATCTGGAAGTAGCGCTCCGCGCCGATGCGGAGGTGGAAGCCGCACAGGGGGCAGACCCAGAGGTTGCTCTCCACGTCGCGCCGGTAGAGGGTGCGCCCGCAGCCCAGATGCGCGTCGGCGCCAGAACCTTGGCACTTGACCCACACGCCGTCGGGGACCGGCTTCTTCGCGCCGAAGCCAAGCCCGGACTTCCACTTATCGAACCATCCCATGGTACGCCTCTCTAGAATCTCTTTCAGAATGAACGGCGCTGGCTGGCCGTAGGCCGTACAGCTTCACGTACAACGCGCGGTCATTCTGAGCCGAGCGAAGAATCTCATGCTGGTGCCTACTTGCAGAAGAAAGCGTGCCAATACTGCGGAAGAGAAAGCCCATCTGCTGCGACTTCGACAGCCAATTCCGCGTACATGAACTTGCTAAAGTAGGCACTAGTGCCTACTTGCAGAAGAAAGCATACGAATACTGCGGAAGAGAAAGCCCATCTGCTGGGACTTCGACAGCCAATTCCGCATGCATGAACTTGCGAAAGTAGGCACTAGGATGTGCGCATGAATGGAGCGATACTCCCGACGCGGGATTCTTCGCTTCGCTCAGAATGACGGCGGTCGTGATGGGGCCAGCACACCCCCTAGGGAGTCATCCTGAAAGGCGTTCTACTCCGCGGGCAGCCGCGCGAGCCACGCCTCGATGAGCCGCCCGGCGGTCTCGCGCGACCTGTCGAGCGCCGCCAGCACGTCCTCGTGGGCGAGAGGCCGGCTCGGCTCGCTCGGCGCGCGGTTCGTCACGCAGGAGACGGCGGCGACGGCGAGACCGAGCAGGTGGGCACGGCGCGCCTCGATGACGGTGGACATACTTACCACGCTCGCCCCGGCCAGCCGCAACATCCGGATTTCGGCGGCCGTCTCGTAGCTCGGCCCCGGCATCATCGCCAGCACGCCGCGCTCCAGGTGTACATTCGCTTCCCGTGCCGCCTGTGACAAGGCGGAGAGCAATTCGGGGTCATACACGGGTCCGCGCGGCCGAGGCCCGGCGAAGGGGTTCCGCGGCGACCAGAGGGCGAGATCGTCGGCGATCGCGACGAGCTGTCCGACGTCGAGCTCGGGGCGGACGCCGCCGGCCGCGGTCGTGGAGAGGATCCACCGGCAGCCGAGCGCGGCGGCGATCATCGCCGGGAGCGCCACCGTCGCCGGCGCGTGGCCTTCGTAGAGGTGGTACCTCCCGACGAACGCCACGCACGGGACGTCGCACCAACTTCCCCAGGCGAGGCGGCCCGGATGGCCCGGCACCGACGTTGGCGGCAGGCCGGGGATCTCGCCGTACGACCAGTCCGCCGCCGCGTCCATCCGCGCAACGAGAGGCGACCAACCGCTCCCGAGCACGATCGCTCCCGCCGGCCGCTCGACGCCGTGCTCGCGGAGCCACGCCGTGGCAGCCCGTGCACGGTCGCCGATCGCTCCTGCACCGCGACCTTCAGCCGCGTTCGCGAGCGCGCAAGCGACATCGCGCACGGCGCCTCCCAACGATGGCACGCTGGCTCCTCCATGCCCGTTTCCGCTCCGGCGGACGCCGTGCCCACGCCTGCGCCGCGGCGCCGGTGCTACGGCATGCGCTTCATGATGAGCGCGTCGTCCGGCGGCGGGCCGGGGTAGTACCTCCGACGGCGCGTCACGATGGAGAATCCCGCGGCCTCGTAGAGGCGCACCGCCGGCTCGTTCGACGCGCCGACCTCGAGCCAGACCTCGCGCACGCCACGGCGCGCCAGCCCGGCGAGCGCGTCCTCCATGAGGGCACGGGCGATCCCCCGACGGCGCCACGCCGGCTCGACTCCCACGCGGTCGATGTTCCCCTCGCCGAACGTCCACGAGGCGAGAAGGTACCCGCAGGTCTGCCCGTCGATCTCGGCGACCCACGCCTCACGCCCCACGGAGCGCGGCTCACGCTCCGCGTGGGGCTCGCCGGCCTGTCGGGGCGCGACGAGGTACTTCTCGATGCTTGCCTCCGACCACGGGTCGGGGAGCACCGCCGCCTCGAGGGAGGCGATCGAGGCGACGTCGTCGCCGGTGGCAAGACGTACCATCAGTCCTCCATCATCACGCGCAGATGCCGCTCCACGCACTCGGCGAGCGCATGGGGGTTGTAGCCGCCCTCGAGCACCGAGACGATCTTGCCGCGACAGTGCTCCTCGGCGAGGTCCATCACGCGGCGGGTGAGCTCGCCGTAGTCGTCCGCGCTCAACCACATCCGCGAGAGCGGGTCATCCCGGTGGGCGTCGAACCCGGCGGAGATGAGCACCAGGTCCGGCCCGAACCCGTCGATGGCCGGGGCGAGCACCTCGTCGAACGCCTGGAAGTACTCGTCCGGCCCCGATCCGGCTGCGAGCGGCGCGTTGACGGTGAATCTCTTGCCGGGACCGCTCCCGGTCTCCTCGCGGCGGCCCGACCACGGCCAGCCGGGGTAGCGATGCACGCTGAAGTAGAGGACCGCCGGGTCGCTCCAGAAGATAGCCTGCGTGCCGTTGCCGTGGTGGAAGTCCCAGTCGATGATGGCGACGCGGCCAAGGTTATGATGGGTCAGCGCGTAGCGAGCGCCGATGGCGACGTTGTTGAACAGGCAGAAACCCATCGCCTGGTCGCGCATGGCGTGGTGCCCCGGCGGACGAACGGCGCAGAAGGCGCGGTCCACCTCGTCGCCGAGCACCGCGTCGATGGCCCGCGTCACGGCGCCGACTGCGCGGCTGGCGATGCGGAACGACTCCGGCCCGACGCCTGTGACGCCCGCGACCCCCGTTTCGATCCCGTCGACGAGCCCGCCACCGCGCGCGCAAACCTCGGCGATCAGATCAATATAGGCCGGCGAATGGACGAGTTCAAGCGTCTCGCGCGGCGCGACGTCGGGGGAGATGTGGATGAGCGAGGACCAAAGATCGGTCTTCTGCAGGTGTTCGATAAGGGCTTTCGTGCGCTCGGGACGCTCGGGGTGTCGCGGCGCCTGCACGTGGAGGTGGAAGTCTTCGTGGAAGAGGAATGCCACGCGCGCCATGCGATCACCTTTCCTCGGGCTGATGCGCCGATGGCGGCCCGTGCAAGAGCGATTCGAGCGCCTGTGGCCGTCGGAGGTAGGCCGGCGCGGCGCTGTCGGGGTCGAGCACGTCGCCGGCCAGAGCACGCTCGCGCCCCCAGATGGCGACAATGGCGGAAGATGCCATCGGCGTCCATTCGGGGGCGAAGTGCGCGCGCTCGCCGACTCGGCCGATGATGAGCTCGCGGTAGATCGCCGCGCCATCGCCGAGGAACAGCGCCGGTCCCGGATGAGCGGCGAGCCACTCCTCCGGCGCGACGACCGCATCCGGCTCGATGGCGATGGGGCGACGGCCCGCGGTGTCGTAGCAGCCGGCGTAGACCTCGCGCTTCTTCGCGTCCAGCCAGGGGACGACCGGCCACGGCGCACAGGGGAACCTCCCCGCGGCGGCGGCGAGCGTGGAAATCCCCACGAGCGGAATCCCGCGTCCCATGCAGATGCCCTTCGCTGTGTTGAGCCCGATGCGCACCGCGGTGAACGATCCCGGCCCGATCGTGACGGCCACCGCGCCGAGATCGCCGACGCCGAGCCCGGCGGTCCGCAGCATCCAGTCCACCGTGGGCAGCAGCCCCTGGGAGTGACGCAGACCCACCTGCACCGTCGTCTCCGCGATGAGCCCGTCCGGCCCGGCCAGTGCGACGCCGAGCCCGGGGGTGGCCGTGTCGATCCCGAGGACGATCATCCGGGCACCGATGGACTTCTTCCGTCAATCGTGGAGTGGGAGGAATCCCGGCAGCACGTGAGGCGTATGCCCATACAAGGAAGCACGTGGCGCTCCTGCGTGGAGCATCGTGTCTGTGACGGCTGTATGGTACAGGTGCTCCCGTCATCCGTCAACCATTCGATGGCCGCCCGACGTCGGTGCGGCGGCGCGGACGCGAGACGGGATCATCCGGCTCGCCTTGCATTCCTGAGCGGGATCATCTACTTTTGATCATGAATCATACGTAGTTCACGGCGTGACCTGGTGTTACGCTAAGTGACGCACCATGATGAAGTTCGCCGCCGTGGCGGCGGACACGACGACAGCAAGGCCGCCGCACTTGTGGGTAACCCCGGATGCTACTGGAAGCCGGATGGACGCCACGGATTGCGGAGAGGCCGCGAGATATAACCGCACAGGACGCCGCCCTTTCCCTCTGGCATCGGCCAGGGACGCAGGCGGCCTCCGGATGAAGCGGGCACGGTACAGGCTGTGCAGGCTGCGAGGACGCAGCAGCGAAGACGCAGCACGCGCGACGGCGCTGAGGGGATCTGCCGAGTTTTTCGTGCAGGGATGCAATGGAACGCAGAACCGGCCGGACACACCGACCTCGACGGCTGGAATCCATCCGGATCACCGGACCACCAGGCACCAGCCCAGGCTGCTTGGGGCGTTCGCACCCCACCCTATCCCAAGACCTCAGACGGACTTCTCCTGCGTCACTGCTCAGCGAGGACGACTCCCGACGTACAGGTGACGCTCGATGGCGGGCGTCTTCTCTCGCCTGACCGGAGCCAAGGCCCGCATCTACCGCTTCTCGGCGGCACAGATGTACCGTGCGCCATATGCCGCACGACGCATACGGAACATGGGATATGCGCCATGCGACGGCCCGCGATGAGCTACAGGCTGTTCCCTGTCGACGCGCCCCTCCGCTTCATCACCACGTCACTCACCCACGCACTGAGCATCGCGGAGAACGGAGACAGGGCACCTTGAAGACCGAAATCATCATCAATGTAGCGACTCAGGAAACGCGCATCGCCATCCTCGAAGACGGGCGGCTGGCCGAAATCCTCGTCGAACGGCCCGACGACCAGCGCCTCGTCGGGAACATCTACAAGGGCATCGTCACGTCGATCCTGCCGGGGATGCAGGCCGCGTTCGTGGAGATCGGCCTCGAACGCAGCGCATTCCTCCACGCGCGGGACATCGGCTTCCATCCCGACATCATGGATGTGGACGAGACCGAAGACGAAGACGAGGACGAACTCGATCTGAAGAAGGCGCAGGAGGTGCGCTACACGCCGATCCAGCAGTTGCTGAGCAAGGGCCAGGAGGTGATCGTCCAGGTCACGAAGGAGCCGATCGGGACGAAGGGCGCGCGCCTGACGACGAGCCTGTCCCTTCCCGGCCGGTTCGCCGTGCTCATGCCGTACGCCAGCCACATCGGCGTCTCGCGCAAGATCTCGAACTGGGGAGAGAAGCGCCGCCTCAAGCAGCTCGCCCAGGCCCTGCGGCCCGACAACTGCGGCATCATCATCCGCACCGTCGCCGAAGGCCGCGGCGAGGAGGAGCTCACGAGGGACCTCAACCATCTCACCCGCATCTGGGATCGCGTCCGGCGCAAGGCCAAGCGTCTCGCCGCTCCTGCGCTCCTCCACTCGGAGCTCGGGATGACGAGCAGCCTCATCCGCGACCTGTTCAACGACGACGTCGACCGCGTCGTGGTGGATTCGAAGCGGGTCTACCGGGATATCATGTCGTATCTGCGGAGCACGGCGCCGCACCTACGTAACCGCGTCGTGCTGTATGCGGAGAAGGAGCCGATCTTCGACGCCTTCGGCATCGAGGAGGAGATCGAGAACGCGACGAACCGCCGCGTGCCGCTGCGCAAGGGCGGGTACCTCGTCATCGACCATACCGAGGCGATGATCACCGTCGACGTGAATACCGGGCGCTATGTCGGCAGGAACAACCAGGAGGCGACGATCCTCAACATCAACCTGGAGGCGGCCGAGGAGATCGCCCGGCAGTTGCGGCTGCGCGACATTGGCGGCATCATCGCCGTCGATTTCATCGACATGGCCGTGGAGGCGAACAAGCGCCGCGTGTGGGAGGAGTTCGTCCGCGCGCTGAAGCACGACCGCTCGCGGATCAACGTCGCGGAGCACATCAGCGAGTTCGGCATCTTCGAGATGACGCGCCAGCGCGTGCGCCCGAGCCTGCTCTACACCTACAGCGAGCCGTGCCCGACCTGCAAGGGCTCGGGCCGCGTGCAGAGCCCCGATACCACGGTCACCAAGCTCGAGCGCTGGCTGAAGCGGCTGCGGGCGTCGAAGGGCGAGCGGCGGCTGGTGCTCGAAGTGCACCCCATGGTCGCCGGCTACCTGCGAGAGGACGACGAGCGGCGGCTCAAGGCGCTGCGCCGCGCCACCGGCGTGCAGCTCATCCTCGAAGACAACGCCGACCTCGAGATCGAGGGCTATCGCTTCTCGAGCCTGACCACCGCGGAGGACCTCACCCAGCACTTCGCCGCGTGATCCAGCACGCGTCGTGAGCAGCCCCAACGATACGGCCTCGACACGCGCACGTGCCGAGGCCGTGTCGTTGTGGGGCGATGCGTTCGCTCCCGCCCTCACGCCTTCACCGACGGCTCGCCCTCGTACTGCCGCATGAGCGCGGCGCCCTCGGCGCGGAGTTGATCGCGCACCTCCTGCGGGGCAGTGACCTCAACCTGCGGCCCCCACTGGCGCACCATCCGCACCACGGCGACCGGGTCGTCGTCGTGGATCGTCACGAGCGCGTCGCCGTCGCGGAGCACCTCTCGCC
>Ga0315279_10006999_pt1 | contig 14055 bp, 19 predicted proteins | sample YL17G06_20_MG_FD_203694 | JGI IMG/M metagenome (GOLD analysis project Ga0315279, IMG submission 203694) | Sediment microbial communities from Yellowstone Lake, YNP, Wyoming, USA - YL17G06_20 | ecosystem: Environmental > Aquatic > Freshwater > Lake > Sediment | place: USA: Wyoming | collected... | reverse complement strand
TTGTTTGTTACCATCTTCAATCCTTCTTTACGTTTTCTATTTTCTAAAATTTTGTCAGAGAAGGCAGAAAGTTGAAAGGCGATTAAAACTCCGAATGTGGTTACTAAAAAATCTGATATCTTGTTCTTATCATAGTAAGAAATAAGAAGCAGACCAACAAAAACCAGAACAATCAAAAGAATTAATGATGAAGCATTTGAAAATTTCATAATTATCATTTAGCAGAGTGTTGTTATTCAAAGGTATTTTCGTAATACTAAATTCCGATTAATTGGTTATGTATAAGTAAATTACTTTATCATCACCACTAAATCCTTCCCACACTATTTTGTTCTCAAAAATTTGCAAGTGAGATTTGTCCAAATCATCATTACTTATCTTTTTTTCTAATCCAGTAGATGAATCATAAAGAAAGACATCAGTTCCTTTGAAATAGACTATTTTATCCCCATATATAGATGGGTTTCTTTCAGATGTATCACGATATTTAGTTATCTGTGTTTCTTGGTCAGTTTCCAAATCATACATATAGATATCAAAATTATTAACCCCATTCCTGTTATCAGACCAAACTATTTTATTTTTGTAAATAGAAGGTTCAACCTGTTCAGAATTGACTTGAGAAATTCTCCTTGTCGAATTTTTTGATATGTAATACAAAAATATGTTATAGTGTGTGCCTATGCCAGTTGAACCCGCCCAAACTATTTTATCTTCATACACAGAAAATTGTCCAGAGTTTATGTCACCATTATTAAGTTCGCCAATGCTAAATGTTCCTGACGTTTCAGTCTTTAAATTATAGAAATAAATTTTAGTCTTATCCAGATACGGATTTGCCCAAAGTATGTAATCTCCAAAAAATTCAAAATCTGTTGTGGGCGGGTTATCTGATATATTAACATTCAACCTTTTTTCTTCGTATGTGGAGATATCATACATGAAAATTTCTGGATAACCAAATCTTCTGTCAATACAAACTACTTTATTTTCATAAATTTTGGGGTTATCGCATCGAATAATAGGTAATTCTGCACAATTTTGATTAACACACATTTGAGTAGTTTTGCCCGATACAATATCGTATATGAAATTATATATCGTGTTTTCTCTGTAATCATTTTTTAAAAAAACAATTTTATTTCCATAAATGTCTGGCTGTTCAAAATCGTATTTATTTTGCCCGATTGCAATCAATTTTGATGTAATTGTGGTTGTTTCTGTTTTTTTATTTGGTTGTTCACCTTGACTAACACAACCAGAAATGGTAACAATAGTTATCAAAATTAACAGAATGAGCAGTTTATTCATAATTTTATTTGATTATTGCACGGTTAAAAACCTAACCGACTCTGGTTAAGTCCATTCTTTCAACAACAACCCTATCCCAACACCGAAAAGTAAACCCGCAACTATTAAAAAGTTGACCGACCTGTTTAAGGAAGATAGACCACGACTGTATAATTCTAATGAAGATATGTCAGTTATTTTACCATCTTTTATTTCTATGATTTCATTCGCTTCTATTATCTCTGACCTATTCGTCATAAGACTAATTAAGCAACGGTTGAAAATCAAGTCAACACCGTGATAGCCGTTGAAGTAAACATTCAATCCAATATAGAGGAAGACGAAACCTAAAGCAAAGTATAAATATGGAAATGTAACTATTTTCCATAACCCATTCTTTTTCATACGTGTTTTTATCAAAAGAAAAGGATTTAAGGGCTTTGATTAGTGAAGAATTAAATAAAGAAAAATAAATAAATAGTAGATGATAGAATGGTTAAAAAAATCAAAGATAATACAAAAATAAAAACTTATTTAATAGGAATAATTGCAATTGTGGCTTCATGGATGATATCAACTTTACAAATGATAATGGAAAAAGTTGGAATAAACTTATATCAATTGGGTTTGGTCATGTTTTTTGAAATAAATTTATTTTTCTTATTAATCAGTTTTTGGCATGAACCTAATCAAATAAAAGGAAAATTTAACGAAAATAGTATGCTATTTTGTGGTGGTATGACGGTTTCATTGGTTCTTCTTGAATCTTTATTAGTTAATATACAAATTGTAGCTCAATCAGGTGCTATAATCTTCCTTTTATTAACTATAAGTTGTTTTTGGGTTACATTAAATAAAGACCGAAAAAATAGTAAAACTTTCATTTACTCAAACATGATTATGAGATTTTCTGGAATTGCATTATTCATTTTATTTTATTTCTTTACTATGTATCTATTATTTTTTAAACACCTTCCATAACCAATTCCTATAGTTTCTGTTTTAGTTCTTTGTAAATCAGATACCTCTTCCAATATTTGTAAACAATGTTCTTACTTGTCTTGGCTTTATATGAGATAGGGCGTTCAAGTAATAAAAAAATTATTATGAATTTACAAAACCTCAACAAAAAAACATTTAAAAGTATTTTTTTTGTTTCAATTCTTCTAAATATTTTTTTATCAATTTCTTTTTGAAATCAATTGAAATATACGAACCAGGAATATTTGCACTCGAACCAATGAAATCAATCGGTCTGTCATCTATCTTAAATGAACCATTATAAAATTTATATCTTTTTTTGGTTTTTTCATCTTCAATCCAAATTTCAGTTAATTCAGATGAATAATCTTTAATAAGTCTTTTAAATGTCTCAAAAACTTGACTGCCATTAATGATGATACAATTTAATTTTGTGACATTTTTTAGTTGGCACAAAAGATGACAAGCACAATTCTCTATGAATTTATTTTTAATTTTTTTATCTAATTTCCCCCACACTTTATTTGTGGCACATTTCACTATATCTATGTTTGAAACCCTTGCAACACTATTTATGCCAAAAGATAGACTTAATTTATTCAAGAAAATTTCTATGGGACTAAACCATTCAGCATAATAATTGTGTTTAAAATAATCATTCTGGTCTCTAATAATCCTTTCCGATATTTTATTGGTGATTTGATTCCTATCATTCAAGCCATAATAGTTTAGTGGAAAAACGTGATGAGGAAACTCTCGATTGGATGGATTGATGCTTAACAACCAAAATTGATTGTCAAAATTACCAAAATTAAAAATAGGTGGAACTGAATCTATAAAACCATCCAAATCTTTACATTTTTGACATCTAAAAAATTCTTCCATAATAAAACTTCATTTTCAGTTAATGCAACTATAATCTCTCATTAAACCACTAAAATTTAGTCGTTATCTCGTTAGGAAAACCTTGTTGTTTCAATCTCTCCAGTATTTTCTTCTCTTTATCTGTATCTTCTTTACCTTCTTTCATGGCTTTTTCTACTTCTTTTTTAGATTTACCACAGTTAGAACATCCCGAATTGATTTCGTATTTTTCTTTTGTTTGATAGAAAGTGGTTTTAGAACCAGATGCAGAAGACCTTGAACTATGAGCCTCAAAAATCGAGGGTATAAATATCGCTGAAATAGTTTCCTTTTCACAAAATGGGCATTTTATAGTAATTTGTTCTAACATAGTCACAATTAAATAAAGGTTAAAACATAATTTAAGAATATGTATCAACATCATCCACCAAAACCTATTTTAATTGATTTGTCAAGTAAAGAAGGATTTGAATTAAGAAAAAGGGCATCAGAATTTGTAAAAGAAATAAGAGTAAGAAATGTTGAAGCTGGAAGCGAAGAAGAACAGACATATGGGGTTTTGGCTGAAATGGTAATTAGGGGAGAATTAGGTTTCCCAGAACCAGACCCTAAAAAGAGGGAATTTGGATGGGATATAAAACTTCCTTCTGAAGTTAAGGTTGATGTCAAGTGTAGAGGTGGAACATTACCCTTTCAAGAACTTTATGATGGTAGCGGAGATATAAAACGAGAAGCAAAACATAATTTTTTTGCAAGGCAAATATGGGATGAAAGATTAGATACAGACATCTATATTATGACTCATCTTGAAACCCCAAAACCACCAAGAGGTCAAAAAACTGCTTTACCTGGGACGGAAAGGCAAAGAAAATGGAAATTATATCTATGTGGTTGGGTTTCAAAAGAAAGAGTAAAGAAAGAGGGGGTTTACTTGCCAAGAGGAGCAATTACAGAACAAGGCAATAGATGGTTTCCATACAGGGGTTATGAAATAGAATTTTATAATCAACATTTGAACGGATTTTCGCAAATAAAGGATATTATGACTATTGAAAAAAATGATGTTTTGGAAGATGGTAAAAAGGTTATGAACCTTCATTTAACTTCGGTAGATGCTATCAGAATTGCTATTGATTTAATTGGTTACGGAATCTTGAAAGATGATGTTTTGGAATTTCTTAAAGAAAAACTAAATATAGACAAGAAAGTTCCACCAATTCTTCATCCAAATCAATATCACCATCTATTAAAATGGCTAAAAAATGAAGAAAAAGCCAAAGATGAAGACATCAAAAAATTATCAGAAATTATGCAAGAAGTGGCATATTCAGAGTAAAACCACATCCATTTTTCGGCTTGTCTCCCTTAATTAATTTCTGCTGACTTTTCTTATGTTCAAATTCTATTTTAGCCTTTTCTATTCTTTCGTTACAAACTTTTATCATATCAATTTTTTTCTTATGGTGTAGTATATTCTCTTTGTTTAGTTCTATACCTATAAAATTCCTTTCTTCAAGAACTGCAGATACGAGAAAACTTCCGCTTCCACAGGTATTATCCAAGATTATATCTCCTGGGTTCGTAAATGTCCTTATTAAATATCTTCCTAATAAAACGGGTTTTTGAGTTGGATGATAAACTTCACCTTCGGATTCTGCTGTTTTAAAATAGACTATATCAGACGGGTATCTCTCACCGTTACTCCATACATGACGGGTATCAAACAAACCATAAGAGCCTGTATGCTGATTCTTTCTGAAGCCCTTATCATAGGCTTCTCCTATAGTTTTCTGTGGGTTGTAAGTCGGTTGTTTCTTGTAAAAAATACATATGTCTTCATGCCTTCTCAAAGGCTGTATTTTTGCGTTCAAGAAGTTTGTAGCTTTTGATTTTATCCAGACAATCTTATATTTGAACATTTTTTCATTACTCGAAATTAATCTATTGGTGAATAATCCTTGTGATGTTAAAACGATAGCCCCGTCATTCCTTATTATCCTTTCGTATTGTTCCCATAATTTATCTAACGGTATAACAGAATCCCATTCGTTTTGAGTAGTTCCATATGGTAAATCGCATAGAATCATGTCTATTGATTTGTCAGGTATATTCTGCATCACTTCCAGACAATCCCCTTCTATCACTCTATTTTTAAATTTATCTATGCTCGTCATTTTTTCCTCACTTTTTTTCTTCTTGGCTTGTCCCAATATGGTGACTTGCATTTTGGGTTGGGGCAGACAGTAGATAGTTTATCGCTTCTCGGCTTCCATTTGTGTCCGCATCGTTTGCAAACTAATACATCAGAAAATTCGTAACCACACTTCGGACATTTCACCATGTATGATACTTTCTCTTCTATAAATATATTTTTATTCTGTATTATTATAATCACCCTTTATAATTATCCTTCATGAGTCACCAGTATAAAAGAAAAAAGAAGGGACAGGTTTAGTATATAGGCGTATGGCACATAAGTGACGAAAACACCCTTCCATGATAATTTTGGTCAAAAAAACATTTATATTAGGAATTAGTTGAAAATTTTCAAAAATTATAATTTTTAATGAATCTGTGTCTTGGCTACTGATTTAACACCTTCGACCCAGCCCTGCACATAGTATCCAGAATCAAACTCATTTGGGTTTCTGTTATTCCAAGCCAATATGTTATTCCAAGAATCTGTGGTCGGTAAACTATTGGGCTGTAAATCTTTCCAAAACCTTAACTCTTGAAAACTCATTATCTGGGCGTTTCTTTTTCCGTCTTCGATACCCATTAAATACGATATTTGAAAGAGTTTATCCCTCTCTGCCGATGATACTGCTGGCAGTTTTTTTGAGATGTATTCTTTCAAGAATTGGTTGCAGACTTTGCTCCAGTTCTCATCTATACTTTCCATATTTTCTGCTACTTCATCGTCAATATATATCGATATGGTCTTGCCCATCTCCATCCTAATAGATATATTAGAAAGCAGATTTAAGGGTCTTTTTGTGTTTTTTCATATAAATTAAAGTTTTCGTTCTAATAGAATTTTATCGAATCTATTAGATTATCAAGCCACTAAATTTGAGATAATAAAAACCCACTGTTAAGACCGTTGTTTCAGTTGTTCAAACCTCTCTCTCTCTCTCTACATTTTAAACTGTGGTCTAAAGTCATGACTGTTTTTCACGGTCGGAACGATTTTTAGACCATGACATAGTGGGTATGTATGTCCACAGTTCGGACAGGTATAGAACTGTTTGAACTTTTTCAATACTGTTAGAACTCTATTTGAGAGAGGAGAGGTTTGAACAAACTACTGTTTTAACTGTGGCATTTTGATTTTATGGAAAATAAAAGTTCTATTTCGTAAATTTTTGGTTTAGAAGGAAGCAAATAAGAGATTTTGCGATTTAAAAAAAAATAATAACTGTATAGTAATTAAAAAAGATAGAAGCAACCTTTTTATCTTTAATTATTAAATGATTCATTAAAAAGATGGGTAGAAAGAAGGGATTGATGTGAGGGTGGAAGAAATCAGAAATTTCCTGAAAAAAAATGTTGGTATAGTCTACATAGATTCTGGAAGAGACTGCTATGCACGTGGTATTGTTAAAAACATCTCGGATAAGTCTTTGACCTTACAAACAAGGAGCAACCTGCTCATACTTTCTTTAGATTCTATAAAAAAATTAAAAGCACCTTTGGTGGTTGAATGTTTGACGAGAACATAGATTTGAGCGAATATGCTAAAGCACCTCTGGAAACAAAAATAAACAGGAAAGAAAAATCTACATTTGTCTGCAAAGATTACTGCATTAAAACTCTTGATTTTGGGGATAAAAAATTCAATAAATTAATTTTAAATGGAGAGGAAGTTGAAAGCGGAAAAGACCTAAAAATATCTGAAATCCGACTCATCGATGGTGAAAATAAAATATCTGAATGGGGCATGTGGATTCGGAAAAATCAAAGGGGTGCAATTTCTTACGGTGCAGTTGTCCGATTTTTAATGAGGTTTAGATTGAAAAGGGTCGGCGATGTTATCGGCGTTGAGTTCCCTATCGTTCGTGCGAAAAATAATTATTGGATGCTCGATGCTGTTTAGGCGATAAGATGGATAGAAAGAATAGAAAGAAAGGTCTGAATTATGTTAGAAGTCACATTTAGAATCAAGGGTGTTCCAACCGAGAAAGTCTTGAAAACTCTTGAGAAGTTTTCAAAACGACTTAATTTTCCTTACAGTATATGGACACAAAATAATAGTTCCTTTGTTTATTTTAAAACATTTAATCGGCGTGCTTTGACTGAACTGAAAAGGAGATTTAGTTTAATGGCTAATTCTCAAACAGAAATTTTAAAAATCAAGAAGGTGTGTCCAGAATGAGTCATTTACCCGAATTCTTTGTAAAAAATACAGAAAAATGGGTAAGAGTTTTACAAGAGGTTAACGGGAGTTACTACATCAACATTCCCAAGTCTTTAATCGACGGTTTTGGAATGAAAAAGGGTTATGAGACTAATATCTATAAAGCCATCGATGAAAAGACAAAGAAGATTATTCTCGTCTTGGACATCGATGGTGATACATAAAATGTTCAAAGCCCCACACGATGCACTCCTTTTAGCCATAGACCAATTAGAAGAGGACGAAGTCTTAAAATCATGTGTGCAAGGATATAGGATAAACCACGAAATTTTCGTCGAAAAATACCTTAAACATCCAAGACATTTGGAAAAAGAAATTGCTATGATTTATCCCAACTATGACTTTACTAAAAAAAGTCCAAAAGAGGGAATAGATAATAGAATAGAATACAGGTTAATAAAAAAACCAGCAAAACAGGGGAGAAAGGGCGAAAATTTTTCTTTGAGACCAAAATTTACAGGCAACCTGGCAGTGGATATAGTAAATACAATAGGATTTAATTTAAGTGGAGATAGATGGCGTCAATGCAAGAATGGCAAATGGAAATTACAACTAAAGAGTTATATGAAAATACATGACATCATAGAAGAATTGAAAAGGGGATGGGTTTTTATCAATTAGAGCCTTTGCCTTATTCTATAGTATTATTTTATTAATGGTATCAAAATCATCAGAATCTGCATCTTGGACAATTATATCCTTTGTTTTTCTCTTGACATAAACTATTTAAATGTTTAACAATATAGGTTTCTTAAGAGGAGGATAAGTTATGGTATTGTCAATTCCAACTATTCAAGATGTGGTATCCGAAGTTAAGGATAATCCCGATGCCTTAAGAGACCTTGTTGGGAAGAACTCCGACTTGTTGAATATAGTAATGCAAATGGATGCAAAAAATGCAACAAAATATGTTAGACTTTCAGAGGAAGACCAGAAAAGATTGACTAAAATGAAAAAGAATGGAATTGCTGAAGGTGTAATAATCGGTTTGGCTGTGGCATTATTTTTTGCGAAAATAGGAGAATTATTCAAATGAATCATAAAAATATTCTGCTTATGAACAACAAAGGTTGTCAAACTGTTTACAGTTGGAGGCGTTCGTAAGAAATAATTATCTATACCTTCATTCCCAAAGGGTCGGGGTTCAATACCGCTAAATAAATTTTGAATCCTGTCTATTTAAAGAATTTTGGTATGATGATTACTTCCCCCTTAAGACAATCATAAAATATATGGAGGTAATTAAAATGCATTTAAAAGTTCATAATAGGGGCTTTGAATTACACAGATGTCGAAGAGGACAATTCTGTGGTAGAGTTGTTGATATAAAAATAGATGGAATGTCTTTAGAAACACCAAAGGCAATTCCAAATAGCAAAGAATTGGGATTTTATTCCCAAAATGACAAAGAAACAGGAGATTTGTCTGTGATTCAGTATATTCTGCAGTTACGAAATTTTGGAGCATTTCAAAATTCAACCGACCAGATAAGAGAATTCGGATTCTATGATTCATTTATACGGGCGAATGGGGAAAGTGTTGTCGATTTCTTTGTTCAATATCCACAAAACCTTAATTTGAGCAACGAACAACAAATTATGCTAATGAATTTACAAGATAATACCGCTTCAAAATTCGTTTCATACTTTGAAAAGAATAGAAATCAACCAGCGGATGATTACGAAAAAGAAATAGTATCTCTGCGGGATGTGTATGAAGACAAGGTATTTACACCAAGTATACATATGAAAACAGAAAAGGAGGGACTAATTAGAGAAAAACTCGGAAAGTTTTTAGACAATGGGTTTGAAAGATTGAATGTAATATATGCTTCGATACGAGAAAACCAAGCAAATTGGTTTGCTTTATCCGATATAATTTATGATAAAGACGTGTGGGTAAATGTTACTGGTGTTTTGCCGAGAATGACAATAAAAGAAAAATTTGCTATAATACCTTGGTCATTTCTTTTTGGAGCAAGCACATCTTCGTTAGGTAAACCTTGGAGTGGGAGCAGGGCATATCCTCGCCATCTAACCAGAACGACATCTTGCTTTGATGTAGTAGACGAATCCATAACATATCCCAAATCAAGAGTAGAAAACATTAAAGAAACAAATGAAATAGCCCAAGATGTTAAGACCAATATATTACAAGGGGGTCTGTTCGGAAATATTGTTCATAACAGAAGAGGGCTTAAAATTATCGTTAATAATTTGAGTTAATGGATGCGAATCGATAATATTCATAGTTTCTTTTTTAAATTTCTTTGTTCTTGCAATAATGAGATTTCTACAGTGGGTTTCTTGTAGTCCATCCTTGAAAGAACTAAAAGCCATACAATTTAGTTTTTTTCTCTTTTCTTTATTGCAATTCATACAAATTTTTTTTCGGTATTCCCAATTATAAGAGATAATTTTCTCTTCTAACAATCGACCCCTTTCCTGCCATTTTTGTAATTCTAAAAGTATGTCGTTATTTTCCGTTGTTTTGAAAACTATTTCCTCATCAAGCAAGTTTTTTGTTTTCAATACCATTAATAATGTATTGGATTTTCCTGCTATTATTTATTTTATATAAATCTGTCCATCAGAAAAAAATTTCTCTTAACATTTATCACAATTCTACAGATACCCCGTAGATACCCCAACGATACCCCATAGATGGAAAGGCATTTAAGTTTAAACTTTTAAAGTTTAATCGTCAGTTCGGCAGAAAAATGAAATTGGCGAATCAGCTATAATCACGCCATTTATGACCACACTCTGTTTGCCTATAGAACGGGGTGAGACTACTTCTGCCGAAATGACTGGACTATAGGGAAAATCCAATGGTAAACCATAGGGCAAACCATAAGGTTTTCTCACGGGTTCAAAAGCGTTTCAAGTCAAAGGTAGAAGTAGATGTTCGACGAGATAAGACTGAAGGAAAGACCTGATGACGAGCCAGATATAGTGAAGATGGGAGAAAGGACGAGGAAGTGCATAATCAAGGATACGGTCACGGATATGGCATACTCCCTCATAAGGGATAACCCAGACAAGGCATACACCTCTTCCGAAATCTCGGACATCGTAAAGGAAAGGGTTCACCCCTGTATCATAAGAGAACTGTGGAAGCGTGGTTTTGTCCATCGAACATCCTTCAAAGTTCCATACTTCGGCAAGTATGGTGCATACCTTTATTCTTGGTCGCAGAAGAGCCTGTGGAAGAGGATGATGGAGATTATGCCAGAGGGAATAAAGAGATGCATGTCCCTCATATACAGACAGCCTTACGAGATATTCTGCGTCAAAGAACTGATGGAACTGGCTGATGCTAACCCATACGACATGGCAGTCTGGCTGGACAGGATATTAGGAATTTACATAGAGAAGGAGTTTGGGCTCAAGTTTGTCAACAAAAAAGTCAAACGTGGCATAAGGACATTCTACTACAATCCGAACATGAGCGAGGAGACTTTCAAGGCAAAATACGAGATGTATTACAAAGAGAACGTCCTGAAGGAAAGGAGTATATGTAAATTTAGAGGGGAAGATTTTCAAGAATGGGCATCTTGGACTTTTGTCGAATACCTGAAATTGAAAGGAAATATAGTTGAAAGAGTGAGGATTGACAGAGAACCAGTAGACTATCTGCTGAAAGTGATGATGAACATATCCGATTTGTTCACAGAGAAAGAAAGGGAAATAATGACTCACAAGTATGTAGTTTCATGCAAGGAGTATCTTCACACATGCGTCTCTGGTAATTACGTCATAGGTTTGTCGGGTTGCGTGAAAGAAGGTTTTGCATTCAACGGAGAACAGATATTCCAAGCCAGGAATTCCGTTCCTGTCCTATTGTGCGTCAAGGCAAACAACAGGGCTTGGGGTTTGGCAGGCAAGTTGGGCGTCCTCATATTCGATGCCCACAAACTTTTGAGGATGTATGGCATAGTGGAACAGAACGGTCAGACCCATCCGCTGTTCGAGAGGATAAAGTTGAGGATAGAGGCTTACAAGGAAAGGCAAAGGATGAGACGATGAACCATTCGAGAAGAGGCTCTAACGCAGAAAGGGAGTTGATGAAAATATTGGAAAGCAGGGGCTATCACTGCGAAAGGGTTGCTGGCTCTGGTATCAACAAGAAGAGTGTCAGCGATATTGTTGCCATAAAGGATGGTAAGCCTTATCTGATTCAGTGTAAGTTGCGAAAGAGAAACGTATTCTATCCCAACGAGTTCAGGGATGAACTACGAAGGTTAATGATAATTTCTAAAAAATGTGGTGCAATCCCTTTGCTTGCTATTAAGTTCAAGGGAAAGGGATGGAAGTTAATCAAACTTTATGATGTTCCAAAAAAGATAACAAAAGATTAATCACATAAACTTATGAAAAGAAAAGATTGCTAATCCTCTATAATCGGTTCAACTTCGTCTTGTTCTAAAAGCCTTTCTATCTTTTTTCCGCCCTTTTTATGTTTCAATTTTTTTCGTTTTTTTAACATCATATCTACTCTTCTATTATTGAATTAATCATATATTTCTTAACAACTCTAATTCTGTTATGCCCAAGTGCCCGAGCAAGTTTTGTGATTACGTTAATACAGAGGGTTCAAGGTATTGTAGTGGATGTGGTATGGATTTAAGTTTGCCTGAAAAGGAGATTAAAGCCAGAGATTTGCTCTTTGAAATTTTCAAAGAACTCTCCAAGAAACTTAAATTAGATATAGAAATCACGAGAGATTTGATTGACCACATGATTGAAAGGCATGGTGCATCTATGATGTTCCAGTTTTTAACTGCTCTTGATGGAAATAAAGAAAAGGACGAAACAGATAAAATTGAGTTGTCAAAAACGGGTTTATATTCAATATTTCTAAAGAGATTGAAGAAATTGGAGAAGAGACCTAAAGAAATAATAGAATTTCCGAAAGTCTTCAACCATATATGCTCTAACTTCAAGATGACAAAAGAGGAATGTTGGGATATACTCTTTATGTTGAATGAGTTTAAGTTTATAGAACTCATTCCATTTAACGGAATAAAACTTTTGTATTAAATTAGTTGATTAATGAAAATTAAATGTGTCTATATGAAATTATCAAAAGACGAATACTGGAATTTACTTCTTGATGTATTACCAGAGTTTAAAAAATTAAATCATTTTGTCCAAGATAATATAATCAAAAAAGAACAAGGAATTCCATATTTGAAAATAAAAAACATAAACTTCTTACACGATTATTTGTTGACAGTTTCTGAAAGGTTTCAACTTATAATGTTATCAACCCATAAACTTCTGGAGATTGAAAAAAGAAAGAAGTTTTCTCAATCATTTTCACAAATAGTAGACTTTGAAGATACTTTTGAGGCAACATATCATTTCAGTTCATTTGTATCCTTTATTATGAGTTTTCTAAACTCTCTTGCTTGGACAATAAAAATCGTTTATGACTTGAATATCAAACGGAATGATATAGAATTTAGACAGTCAAAAAAATTAATTGATTATTTGAAAGATATAGACCAAGAACTTTACAAATATATTTTAAGTTCATTTGATTGGATTGATGAGTTAATAAGATTCAGGGATGTTCTTCATCATAGACAACAAATAGAATTTTTATTAGTTATGGATGACTATTCACACGATAATAGAATTTATATACCAAGTGACCCAGAACTGTTTATCTGGAAATACACTAATAACAGATTTGAGACAGATTTAGAATTTGGAAGTAGAATAGACGAAATTAAGAAGCGGAAAGGCGACTTGATTCAACCGCTAATTCCTTTCATAGATGAAAAAATGAAAAAACTCATAGAATTGACAAATTTAATATGCAAATGTCTTCATCACAAACTTACTTCGACATATTAATAATGAAATTTTATCACAACTTTACTTCCGAATTTTGTAAAAATTAAAATTTCAAGATTCCTTTACCAACTAAAGCCCAAATTATCAAGATTAAACCTATTATCGCTATGGCTGACCAGAACATCATGAGTTGTTTTTGGGTCATTCAGTCAATCCTTTGTTGTATCTTTGATGGTATGCCATATTTTGTAGTGAGCAGTCCTATGATGTGCAATGTCAAATCTTTTGCAGATTCTCTTTCATTATTTATCTGTTGTTGCAGTAGTCGTTTCATTTCATCCGCCTTATTCAATGACATTGCAGATGAATAAATGAAATTCAAAAGTCTTGTCACGTCATCGTTGATTCTGATTATTTTATCGTATAACTGGTTCAATTTGAATGCTGTGTCATAGTCAATCAAATCCAATCTGTTATTGAGTTTAGCACTTTCATAGGCAGATGTTATCAAGATTTCATTAGGTTTATCGCCAGATAATTTCTGATAGTTGCTCTCTAACTCATCCATCAAGTTGTTTGTTACCATCTTCAATCCTTCTTTACGTTTTCTATTTTCTAAAATTTTGTCAGAGAAGGCAGAAAGTTGAAAGGCGATTAAAACTCCGAATGTGGTTACTAAAAAATCTGATATCTTGTTCT
>Ga0315279_10006998_pt1 | contig 14056 bp, 9 predicted proteins | sample YL17G06_20_MG_FD_203694 | JGI IMG/M metagenome (GOLD analysis project Ga0315279, IMG submission 203694) | Sediment microbial communities from Yellowstone Lake, YNP, Wyoming, USA - YL17G06_20 | ecosystem: Environmental > Aquatic > Freshwater > Lake > Sediment | place: USA: Wyoming | collected... | reverse complement strand
GAACTCCTTCCGAAGCCCGGATTGCGTCTGCTTCAGCGCCTCTGCAAAAACCTTCAAATCCGCGGCCAGCTTTTCCAGCCGCGCGACCTCCTCCTTCTCCTTGCGCACGGCCTCGACCGCATGCGCATACTCGTCCATCCTCGCCTGCTTCTCCTTCGCAAGCTGCTCCGTGGAAACAATCTTCGTCTCGATTTCCCTCTCCTTCGCAGCAAGCGTGCGCAAAGCGCGTTCCGCCTCTTCCAGCCTGCCTGTCGGAATCCGCTCCTCCAGCTCGTACACGGCCGCCTTCGTCCTGTCGCGTTCCGACTGCAACTCGGCTACGCGCTGCCTCTGCCTTTTGTAATCCTTCATCTGCGCCGCGACTATCTCCAGCCTCTGCTTCTCCGTCGTGGCAGCGTCGAGCTCCTTGCGCACGATGCCCGTCTCCTCGGCCAAAGCTTCGAACTGCGCGGACGTCCTTTCGAGCGATTCGCTCTGTTCTGCGAGCATTTGCTTTGACCTCGCGAGTTCCTCGTTCACGGCATCCAAATCCGCAATCTCCTTCAGCAACTCGTCCAGCTTCTTCGCCGCGAGCTCGAGCTGCTCCAGCCTCTCCTCGGTCGCAATTTTTTCATCAGCCGCCTTCTGCAGCTTCGCCGCCAGCGCCTCGACCTCGCGCGTCTTCTCGATGATTATGAATTTTTTCTTCTCGCTCGACAGCCCGGATCCGCAAAGCGGGCACACGCCCTCGAGCTTCGAAACCGCGTCCATCTGCTCATGCAAATCGGAGATGCGCGCCTTCGCCGCCGCCAGCTCTTCCACGAACTGCCGCAGCTTCGCCGCGTTCTCCTTCAGCTGTTCGGAAACGTTGTCGCCCGTGCGGTCGCGCAGCCTCTCGAGCTCCGCCTTCGCCGCGAGCTTATCCTCGAACTCCTTGTCCAGCCTTGCGATCTTCTCGTCGCGCAGGAAATCGATGCTCGCCTTCGACTTCGACAGCTCGCGCTGCGTCATGTCATACTCAGTCTGCTTGATGTGCAAAAAGTCGTTCATCTCGGAAATGTGCTTCGCATAATTTTCAATGGCCGCCGTTATCGCAGCTATGTCTTCGGCTTTCATTTCGGCTTCTGGTTTGCCCGCCTGCTCGTAGAATTCCTTCAGCGCGCGTTCCATGCGCTCGACGCTTTCCATGGTCGCGCCTATCGACGCCTCGACCGCGGCGTAGTCGCGCTTCGCCTTCTCAAGCTGCTCGCGCACGATGCGCAGCTCCACCGCCTCCGATTCTGAAGCGAGCTTGCTGCGCAGAACCTCGGCCAGCTCGTTCCTGAGCATCGCGCGCTGCATGTCGAAATCGTTTATCGCCTTTGCCAGCTCTGCAATCTGCCTCTCTGCTTCAGCCACGTTCACCCTGTCCGCTGCCGACTGCTTCGCCAGCTTGCGCTCGATGATGCGGTTCGCAAGCCTCACCGCGTTCGCGCGCGCTTCCTCGAACCTGTCTATCAACAGCAGCTCGTCTATCTTTGCCATGCGCTGTCCCTTGCCGAGCGTTAGGAAATAGTCGATCGAGTTCTGCTCCGAGTAGATTGCCTTGCTGAACAGCTCGTAGTTCACCTTCAACGCGCGCTCCACTGCAGCCGTGACGCTCTTGGTGCTCGGCGATTCGACCATCTTCCCGTCCTCCTTGAACTCGCAGTAGCTCGTGCCCTTGTCGCGCTCTATCATGCGCTTCACCGCGAACTTCTTCCCGTCCAGCTCGAACGCGAGTTCCACCTCGGCGCTGTTCTTCACTTCCGGCTTTTTCATTATCGTGTCCTCTATCTTCAGCTTCTTCAACTGCAGCTTCGGGAAAGTGCCGAACAATGCGAAACATATCGCGTCGAGTATGCTGGTTTTTCCAGAACCGACTATCCCGACAAGCCCGTTTGTGCCTGCGGAGAACTCGAGCTCCGACTGCTCGTGCGACTTCCAGTTCTTCAACCGCAGCTTTGTTATCATCTAATCACTTTTTCAAAATCGAGCTCAGCGTCGACTGCTGGCCGGTCAAAATATCGAACGCGTTGTCCACGCGTCCTTCCACCAGCAGATCGAAAACCGCGTGCATGTCGAACGAAGAGCTGAAATTCATCTCCTGCAAATTGTCATGCAGCAGCCGCAGTCCTTTTTCCTCCACGGGCATTCCATCTTCGCGCATGCTGCGCAGCAGCTCCGACTTCTCCGCCATCTCTGGCGATTCAAAATCGTTAACGAAGCGCAGCACCGCACGCTCGCCGTACACGCGCTCGATTTCCTTTATGTCCTGCGGCACGTACTCGCTTTCCTTGCCGATTATTTTCAGCTTCACCAGAGGCTTCTTCGCGAATCCGTTCGACAGTATTCCGTTCAGCTTGTTTTCGATGTTCTGCCGCAGCCCGCCCGCAGTCGCGACGTCCTCGAAGAAAAACTTACGGCCGCTCGCTATCGGCTTGAACGTTATCTTCGGCCTCTCGCCGGCAGCGAGTTCGATTTCATAGTATCCCTTGTCCGCGCCCGCCTCTCCTTTCTCGAACTGCGTTATCACAGTGCTGCCCGTGAAAAGCACTGGTGCTCCGTCAAAGCTGTCGGTGCCGGGCTTGTGCAAATGGCCATCGATAATAATATCAAAACCTTTCGGAAGATTTTTCGATGTCAGACTTGGCGCGTCCAGCGGAGAGAAGATGTAAGGCGAGATGCTCTGGTGCAGCAGCAGAACATTCGTGCAGCCGTCCAACGGCTTCGGGTTCCATTCGTCCAGCTCGCGCTTCGCGTAGCGGTCGGGCACCCAAGACATGCCGTGCACGGCCACACGCACGCCGTCCTTCTCGAAGACTATCGTGTCCTTGTGCAGATGCACCAGCAGCCCGGCATTTTCGAGCGCTTCCAAAGTGTTGCTGTCGTGGCCGCGGAACTCGTGGTTGCCGTGCAGCGACACGACCGGCAGATGCGAGAGCGTGTGCTTCGTTATGCGCTTCAGCTCTTTCGTGCAGCTGATCAGCTTCGTGCCGTTTCCGTCCGCCAGCAGCGGCTTCGCGAGTATTCGCATGGCCTGCGTCCAGACTGGCGTCTTCGGGTAGCGCGAGTCGAATATGTCGCCCGCAATCAGCACCAGGTCGGCGCCGCCTTCGACCGCGCGTTCCATGGCTTCCGCGGCGTTTTCGAAGCTGTCCGCCTCCAGCTCGGAGTTGTACGCATAACCAAAGTGAAAGTCGGAGAGCACGGCTATCTTCATTAAAACCAGCTTTTTATTAATCATCGCCAAAGGATAAACGCTTTTGCGGATGCTGGCTTCCGATGGCTACAAAGGATTTATTTATCTGCATTTCGCACTAAATTCTGAATATCGAACTTGAAAGGCGGTTTGGCAATGGCCGAAGAGGAAGGATTGACCGTGAAGAAGTCGGAGAACTTCTCCGAGTGGTACACGCAGGTAGTCGAGAAGGCGGAGCTTTCGGACATACGCTACAACGTGAAGGGCTTCGTTGTTTTCCGGCCGTGGTCCGTGATGTCCATGGAGCTGATGTACGACGCGCTCGAAGCGGAGCTGCAGGCGAAAGGACACAAACCGGTGTGGTTCCCTGCGGTAATACCCGAGTCAAACTTCGTGAAAGAGGCGGAACATGTTAAAGGCTTTTCCGCACAGGTATTTTGGATAACAGAAGCGGGAAGCCCGGCTGAAAAATTGGAAGAGCGGTTGGCGCTCAGACCCACAAGCGAAACAGCGATGTACGGCATGTACGGCCTGTGGGTGCGCAGCTGGCGCGATCTGCCGCTGAAGCTGTATCAGCGCTGCCAGGTGTGGCGCTACGAGGGCAAGGCAACGCGTCCGTTCATCCGCAGCCGCGAGTTCTACTGGATTGAAAGCCACGATGTCTTTGCAACGCGCGAGGAAGCCGAGGCGCAGGTGAAGGAGGACATGGACACGACGCGCGCCGCGGTGCACGACAAGTTCGGCGTGCCGTTTCTGTTCTTCCAGCGACCGGAGCACGACAAGTTCGCCGGCGCCATACACACGTACGCCGCGGACACGATTATGCCAGACGGCCGCGCGCTGCAACTGCCTTCCACGCACCTGCTGAGCCAGGACTTTGCGAAATCGTTCGGCGTGAAATTCACGGACCAGACTGGCAACGAGCAGTACGCTTGGCAGACTTGCTACGGCCCGGCCGTTTCAAGACTCTTAGCTGCGGTTGTGAGCATACACGGCGATGACAAAGGTTTGATACTGCCGCCAGAAATCGCGCCCGTGCAAATCGTTATTGTGCCGATTTACGATGACGCGAACCGCGACGCGGTTTTGGAGAAAGCGCGGGAAACCAAATCCGACCTCGAGAAGCGAGGCTCGTTCCGCTGCGAACTGGACGACCGCGAAGGCTACACTCCCGGCTGGAAGTTCAACTACTGGGAGCTGAAGGGCGTGCCGCTGCGCGTCGAAATCGGGCCGCGCGACATCGAGCAGAAGCAGGTCGTACTCGTGCGCAGGGATACGGGCGGGAAGAAGAACGTGCCCGTGGCGAAGGCTTTCATCCAGGCAAAAGCGGCATTGCGAGACACGCAGCGCGACCTTATGCACGCAGCGGACAAGCGCTTCAAACACAGCATGCACAAGGCAGCCACGATGCACGGGCTGAAAACGATACTGCGCGAGAAGGGCGGGCTTGTGAAGGTCGGCTGGTGCGGGAACGTGGAGTGCGCTGAAATGATTAAAGCGGAAACCGACGGCGGGGCCATACGCGGAACGCTGTACGGCGAGCCGCAGCCTGGCATGGCCGGCAAGAAGTGCGTCTACTGCAAGAAGGAGGCCACGCAGGAAGTGTACGTGGCCAGACAGTACTGAGCCGCGGGCAAAACAAACATATTTAAAAGCAGGGACATAATTAAATTATCATCCAAAAATTCTCCCTGGTTCTGGATGATGTACGAAAACAGAGGAATGGATGTTATAAAAAACGGGTGATGGTCTTGGCGAAGATGGAACAGCCTGATATAAGGAAAACCGGTACTACGACGATTGGCCTAGTGTGCAGGGATGGCGTAGTGCTCGCAGCGGAGAAGAAGAGCACAATGGGCTACTTGGTTGCGAGCAAGGAAACGGAGAAGATCGAGGAACTGGACGACCACATAGCCATGACCATAGCCGGCGCGAGCGGGGACGCGCAGACGCTCGCACGCTACATGAAGGCCGAGCTCAAGCTGTTCTCGATACAGAACCAGCGCAAGATTTCCGTGAAGGGCTCTGCAACGCTGCTCGCAAGCATACTGCAGGGCGGAAGATGGACTTTCATGCCTTACATGGTGCAGCTTATCATAGCCGGCTTCGACAAGGAGGGGCCGCACGTGTTCAGCCTCGACGCGATCGGCGCTATCGAGGAGGAGAAGAAGTTCTTCTCCACGGGCAGCGGCTCGCCTTTCGCGCTGGGCGTGCTCGAGGACGGTTTCAAGGACGGGCTGTCCGTGAACGAGGCTACGGACCTGGCTGTGCGCGCGATACGCGCCGCGGTCGAGCGCGACATCGGCTCTGGCGGAAAGGCCATAGACATCGTGAAGATAACGAAGGACGGCATCGCCAAGGAAAGCTTCCCGCTCGGCGTGAAGACAGGCAAGTAAGCCGATTTGTATTTCGTTTTTGAATTTGGTCTGGTTTCATGGTTTGACCTAAAGCCGAATGCGAATTTTGAGGATTCCGCAATTTGTTAGATTTAGCAACGGTGCAGAACGAATGCCAGAGCTCGCGATACTGGAGAAAGTGAAGGACGCGCTGCCGAAGGACGCTATCAGCCGCGTCGAGCTCGAGGGTTCGGAGATTATAGTCTACACGAAGAGCCGCGAGTTCTTCCAGAACCACGAGTCGTCCGTGAAGGAGGTAGTCAACGCAATCAAGAAGCGCATAGAGGTGCGTCCCGAAGGCAACCTCACGAACGACCAGGAAGCCACGAAGAAGCGCATAATGGAGATAGTGCCTCCAGAAGCAGCCGTCAAGGATGTCTACTTCGAGCCGGAGCGCAGCCTGGTGGTCATAGTCGCGGAGAAGCCCGGCCTCGTAATCGGACGCGGCGGCGACACGTTCCGCCAGATACGCTCGGAAACGATGTGGGTGCCGCGCATCGAGCGCATACCGTCCATCAAGTCCGAAATCATCGAGGGCATACGCAAGGTCCTGCACAAGGAAGTGAAGTTCCGCAAGAAGTTCCTGAACGACATCGGCCGCAGCATCTTCAGCGAGCGCACCACCAACCGTGACTGGATACGCGTGATTGCGCTGGGCGGGTTCCGCGAGGTCGGCAGGTCGTGCATGCTAGTCGAAACGCCAAAGTCCAAAGTGCTCGTGGACTGCGGCATCAACCTCGGCGGCACGAACGGCGGCCAGTACCCTATACTGCAGACGCGCGAGTTCGATCCGAACGAGCTGGATGCCGTCATCGTTTCGCACGCGCACCTCGACCACTGCGGCGTGGTGCCGTACCTGTACGAGTACGGCTACAAGGGCCCGCTTTACTGCACAACGCCCACCGTCGATCTGTTCGCCATGCTCTGCCTCGATTACATAGACGTAATGCAGCGCAACGGCGTGAATCCGCTGTACACCGCGAAGGCGGTGAAGGAGGCTGTACGCCACAGCATTCCGCTCGAGTATGGAGAGGTTTCCGACGTGGCGCCAGACGTCAGGCTCACGCTGCAAAACGCCGGGCACATCCTTGGCAGCGCGCTCGTGCACCTGCACATAGGCGAGGGCATGCACAACATAGTCTGGGCGTGCGACATGAAGTACGCGCGCACAACGCTCTTCGAGCCGGCTTTCACGGACTTCCAGCGGCTGGAGACGCTTATCATAGAGTCGACGTACGGCGGGGAGGATTGCATCATGCCACACAGGCAGGAAGCCGAGGCGCAGTTGCTAAGCGTGATAAACCGCACAATGGAGCGCGGCGGGACTGTTATCATACCCACGTTCTCCGTCGAGCGCTCGCAGGACGTGATGGCGATACTTGTGGAGAACGACTTCCAATACCCGGTTTTCATAGACGGAATGATATGGGACGCGACTGGGATTTTCACAGCGTATCCGGAGTACATGTCGCACACGATCCAGCGCAAGATATTCAACAACGAGGACCCGTTCCTCAGCAAGATTTTCAGGCGCATAGCATCGCAGGCAGAGCGCGAAAAGTCCTGGACCGAGAAACCCGCTGTTATACTGTCAACGTCGGGAATGCTCGTAGGCGGGCCTGTGATGGAGCACCTGAAGGCGCTCGCAGAGGATCCGAAGAACATGCTTCTGTTCGTGGGCTACCAGGCCGAAGGCACGATGGGCAGACGCATACAGCGCGGGTGGAAGGAGCTGCCCGTGCGTGGCGACAACGGCCGCACGGCCACTGTGCAGCTGAAACTCGAGGTGCAGACCGTCGACGGCCTGTCCGGGCACAGCGACCGCAACCAGCTGCTGAGCTACATAAACCGCCTCGGCGCGAAGCCGAACCGCGTGATCGTCGCGCACGGCGAGGCCAGCCGCACCATAGACCTTGCAAAAAGCATATACAAGCTGTTCAGAATCGAAACGGCCGCGCCGCGCAACCTCGAGAGCATAAGGCTGAAGTAAAGGATGCGGGAGGCGGGATTTGAACCATAGAAAGAGATTTCATAAAAATTTTCTCGTCTAGGCCATAGCATAATATAATATGGCGAGACCAATGCCCACTGCGGTATATATTCCAATACCAGCTATGACAAATTGATTTATGTGTTTATGTGTATATTCACTACGGAATAATTGAAGTAATCTTTCATCCTTAGAATTTAATTCACTTGCTTGGGAGGTTGGGTTAAGAGTTCCTTCAGCTGTATAAAATTCACCAGAAAGGTTATCTGATTTTACATCTAGGCGTCTAGTTTTTATTATTAGGTGCTCTTCTTCATCTAAATCTCTTTGCAAGTTACGCTCTACAATATAGCCTTCATCCATCAATCTTTTTTCAAGGACATCGAAATTTTTACTTGCCCAAGAGTATCTCTTCGGCATAGTTTATATTATAACAAGTTAGAAATTTAAGCTTCCATAATTTTCTATTTCGTAGATATGCGGGAGGCGTATTTTCCAAACCATATACTAAACCGGATATCCTATTCCTATGTTCAGCTTGTAGATCTCGAACATGTCGTAGTTCTTCACGTTTATGTACGACGTCATGTAGCCCGCGCGGAACGAGCTGATATCGGTGCCCGCGGTCGAAGGCTCCTTGTTCGCCGCCCACAGCAGCAGCGACATCAGCAATGCTTTCTCGTCGTCGCCGTAGTTTTTCTTGCCGGGTTCTTGTGTCCATGCGACCCTTCCCGAGCCGTACTTGTTGAGTATCACGGCCGGGTATTTTGTCTGCGCTGAAAGCACGGCCCGCACAAGCACGCGGTCGCTGATGCCGTCAGCTGGCTCCATGTGTACTATCTTACGTGGGTTTGGAGTGCCTGGCGGCTCGGTGTAGCCGAGGAAGTTCTCGAACACATAGCTGTAGTTGAACGAAACGCTGATGCTCGAGACGCCGTTCACGTAGTTCAGCATTATGTTCGGGTTCGGGCTCGGGCTGCCGATCGACATGGCCGCACGTTCGTTCACGAGCGTGTCCCGCCCGCCCGTTCCGTTGGTATCGAACCATGCAGAGGTAGGACTGCACGTGTCGAACTCGTACGAACTACTATTGAGCACAATCGTTCCGTTGCCGGGAGGGTTGTACTGGCAGCCAGCTATGGTCTGGCCGAACGATGCTATCTTCAGCGTTATGGGTATGTGGTGGAAGTACTTGTACGGCTCGTAGATTATGTCCGATGTGCTGCGCGGTGCACGTGCGAACTCGCATGTGTTCCCTGTGTCCTTCTCCAGGCTGACCCAGTTGAGGCTGAATATCTTCTGCTGCACAGAATCGCCGTTCACCTGCGCGGCCGCGGTGAAGTTCATAAGCTCGATTACCCCTCCGCCCTTCGATACGTAGTCCGTTAGCGTCGTGTCGTACGGCTGCAGCGGCTTGTACTTCCACACGAGCAGCGCGTCCGAACTTGCGAAGCACGCGTCTGCCGGGTCTATGCTCGCCTTACAGAAGACGATGCTTATGTTGCGCTCGTTCAGCACCGTGCTTCCCGCCCAGCCGTTCAGCCATGCCACCACGTCCGCAGGGCAGTCGCACGCTATGCGCGTCTCCTCCTTTATCCCGCCGCTCACGCCGTGCCACACTATCACGTTCGAGCCCGCGAAGAGGCTGTTGAGGAACGCGCCCAGCTTCGTGCTGTCGAAGGCGTACTCGTGCAGCTTGCCCGTGCGTTCGAGCGCGAGCACCGCGTCCCTCGCCTTCAGCATTCCATAAGCGTCGTCCCACTTGTTCCTGTACGAAGTGCCGGGGAAGAAGACGCTGAACGATACGAACAGCGTCACAATTACAATCGCCAGCTCGATCACGTTTATTATGCCCTTCGACCGCATATGCCGTTCACCCGTTTGCCGTTCACCACATCTGCAAAATCATTTTGCCATAGTCGCCTGTGCTGAAAGCCACAAACCTTGTTATGGACGCCTTCACGTCGCCGGTCGCGCCAGGCCAGCACACTGTTTCGGGCACTCCGTTCGAGCCGATTCGCACCAGCGAAAAGTCGTGCTGGCCGCCAACGAGAGCCTTCACCTTGGCATACTCCTTGTTAACGATGCATATCGTCTTCATCGCCTGCAGCTTTGCCTCGGACACTAGGTTCGTTACGTTCTTCGTCTCGTCAGAAAGGCCGATGCGCTTTATGCTGCCCTCGGCGAGCGTCTGCCAGTTGGCCGGCTCGCCCGCGTCGTCCACCAGCATCTCGCTGAGCCTGTACGACTCCGCGCGGAAAATCTCGCGCTGCACCTCCGCAGTGTAAGCGGGCTTCTGCTCCATCATGCGGAACGTGAAGTACGTGGAGAAGATTATGAACAGTATCAGCACTGTCAGGTATTCGACGTTGAACAGGCCTTTTCCCTTGCGTTCCGAGTCTGCCATTTTTACGCCAACCGCTGCTTGCTTGCTCCGCTACGCGCCCAAAAACCCAAAGTATACCAAAAAGTAGAAAGTGCCGAACGTTATCGCGACCATTATCAGGCTGTGCTTTATGCCCGCCTTCACGGAGTTCTCGCTTATCTGCCCGGCCACCAAGCCGGAGAACGCGGACTGTATGAGGCTCATGTAGAAGAAGAGCGATATGTAGTACGCGGCTATGCTGTCCGGATCGACGGAAAATATGAGCGAGGCCGTGCCGCTGTACAGGCCGCAGATGGCGCACATCGTTCCGTAGCAGTTGCCGCACGGGTTTCCTATGCCGAGCACGACCCCGCCCGCCGTTGCTGCGGTTACCTTGAATATCGGCATCATCAGGTTGTTTATCGCAACGGCTATCGCGATGAATATCAGCGAGATGGCGTACATGAGTATGACGTACTGGTTGAGCAGCGAGCCGCGCTCCTTCTGCGCATCCTCGAGCAGCGAGGCGTTGTCCGAAACCGCGTCGAGCGTGGACGCGATGTCGCCGCCGGACAGGTACGACTCCTGTATTATCTTCACGCTGGTGAACAGCCGCTTGCTCTTGCGCATGCGCTGCGCGAACTGGTCCAGCACCTTGTCCATTGGCATCCCCCACGTCAGCTGCGTCGCCATCTTCCTCACCTCGGGCGTGAGCTTGCCGTAGTCGGAGCTTGACGCTGAGATTACGGCGGTGTGCAGCGGCATCCCGGATAGCAGCGTCTCTATCACGTCGCGCAGGAAGAGCGGGAACTTCTCCTCCATCTCCTTGATGATGCGGTAGCGGTCGTACATCATCAGGAACTGCGGCACTGCGATTATGAACGTGGCCAGGAGTATGGCATTGGCGAGCACCCCGTAGTTGTGCGCGAGCGATGCCAGCGACAGCAGCACCATGGATGTGATTATGGTTATGGCCAGCACCCTGCCTTCCTCGGGCACATCCTCGAGCCTCAGAAGCTTGAGCAGCGCCTTGGTCGCCGATTTCTTCGTGAGCTCCGGCTCCTCCGCCCGTTTGCGCTGGCCGCTTATGGACTCGGGCTCCTTGCGTTTCTTTGTGTTCGCCATCCTTCAATCATTCCTCGCCCGGTGCTGCCGACTTGATCATAAGTATGAAAAGCGCCGACACGAGCGGCATGAATATGAATATCAGGAAGAACTGAAGCATGATTATGTTCGAAGTGTCGCTGCTCTGGCTGATGCCGCTGAGAATCGATGTGAGTATCGTGAAGAATATCGCGCCGAGCACGATCGCAGTCAGGTAGACCTCTATGTATATGGTCAGCTGGCTCGAGAACTCGTACAGCTTCCGCCTGTATTCGACTATCTGGTTTGAGGCGGTCTCGCGCATGTACGCGGCCACGTCCCCGCCCGATCGCACGGTCGACAGCAGCCCCCACAGCATCTCTTTGAAGGCTTTGGACGGCGAGCGATCCACGGCCCGCTCGAGCGCCGTGTTTATGTCCAGGCCGAACACCTCCACGTCGTTGTTGATGGCCTTGATCTCGTTGGTGAGGTCGCCGTACTCGCTGAACTTGGCGAACATGCTGAAGGCCTTGTACAGGGGCAGTTTGGAGCTCGTGGCCGTCGACAGGTACAGCAGCGCGAACGCGAGTATGTTGTCTATCTTCTTGGATTTTTCGCTGATGATTATTGACGGGTAGTTCATTATGAACAGGAACGACCAGATGGCCAGGCCCAGCGAAACCGTGAACGAGCTCATGAAGCTGAACAGGAACGTCTTGAACACGAACCCGAACAGGAACGACAGCAGCGGGAACAGCGCGATGAACACCACGAAGCACGTCATCACGGCTATGCTTATGTACTCCTGCACCGACAGCCCCATCTTCGCGCGCCTGAGGTTTGACTTGACCTCGCCGAAGTAGTCCGCTATGCTCTCGCTGAACTGGCTGAAGTACCTGAACGAAAGCTTGCTGTACGTCCCCATAATCGCACCGCCATTTCAGCCCGCAAAATCCGTGCACGCGCAGCAGCCCGCGAAGCTAAACGCGCTCCATTATCATGGATATCGTGCGCTGCGGATAATTGTAGTACATGTTGATCACCTTGTTCACGTCCTGGTAGTTCAGCACGTTGTTCTCCTTCATCCAGTTGAGCACGACCATCCTGCGCTCGAGCTCCTCGGCTATGTCCTTCTCCTTCATGCCCGTGCGCGCCACTATCTTCTTCAGCACCACGCTCTTGCCCGTCTCGAAGCGGTCGCTGTCAGAGCTCCACTTCATCACGCGGTTCACGATCGGTTCGTTCCTTTCGGCGTCGTATTCGACCATCTCCACCACCTCGGTCACGCGGCGCACGAAGTTGTCGCGGTACTTCATCCTTGCCATGAACACCAGAAGGTCCAGGCTGCCGATGAGGCTCGGCGGGAGCGAGATGGGCGGGGTCGTAAGCCTGTCCATGAGCTTCGGCATGTCCTCGGCGTGTATGGTGGCGAGCGACGGGTGCCCCGTAGCCATCTGTTGGAAAAGTATGTACGCCTCCTGGCCGCGGACCTCGCCGACGATTATGTAGTCCGGGCGCTGGCGGAAGCTCTCCTTGAGCAGGTCGAACAGGTCCACTTCGCCACGCCCCTTCGAGCCTTCTGCGGAAATGGATACGCGCGCGACCGCCGGTATCCAGTGCGGGTGCGGCAACTGCAGCTCGGCCGTGTCTTCGATCGAGACGATCTTCTTGTCCGGACGGATGAAAAGCGACAGGACGTTCAGCAGCGTGGTCTTGCCCGAGGCCGTACCGCCACAGACGAGCATGCTCGAGCCGTAGTCCACGGCGAACCACAGGTAGGCCAGCGAGCGCACATCGAGCGTCCCGTTCATGAGCAGGTGTATTGGCGTGAGCGGCTCCTTTGTGAACTTTCGTATCGTGAAGTTGCTGCCGCGGCGCGCGATGTCCGTGGCAAGCGTTGCTTGCAGGCGGCTCCCGTCCGGCAGGCTTCCGTCAACCAGCGGCTCCGCAACGCTTATGCTCTTGCCGCACAGCTGGGCCAGCCGCGTGAGGAACGAGTCCAGCTCGGCGGCCTTCCCGTAAACGACGTTCGTGATTGTGGAGCTCAGCTTCGGGTTGCGGTGGAAGATGAATAGAGGTATGCCGACGCCGTCGCAGCTTATGTCCTCGATGTTGTCGTCGCGCATCAGCGGCTCTATCATGCCAAGCCCCATGAAGTCGCGCTCGATGTAGTAGCGCAGCACCTTCTTCTCGTAGTCGTTCACGCGGAAATCGAAGTACTCTATCAGCTCGTTCATCTGCTTCGATATGTACTCTATCGCCTCGAAGCGCTTGAGCTTGGAAAAGTCGACGTCCAACCTCTGCTCGAGCAAATCCTTGATGCGGACGAGTATCTGCCGCAGCTTCTCGGGCAGCTGCGGCTCCACGAGCGTGTACACGTACTTGTGCAGCCTGTCGTCCCACACGATCTTCGCATACGCGAAAACGGGCTCTCCCTTCCTCGGCTTCGCTGGTATGAGCGGATAAACGATGGCCGCGAGCCTCTCCTCCTCCGGCTTCATCTCGCCCAGCCGCACTTTCGAATACAGAAAGTCCGGTATGTTCATGCCTTCCTGCAATTCCTTGAGCTCGCTCATGTGCATGGACGCGCCGATGTGCCCGTGCTCTGCTGCCGCCGGTTGCGGCTGCGCCTGGAGCTGGGGTTGCACGGGTTGCAACTGGGTTTGCGCTGGAGGGGGCATAGATTCCGCCAAGCGGCTGCTGTTGAGGAAGCGATAGCCCCTTACGAAGTCGCGGAAAATCTTTCTGCCTGTCATTTTATCTCTAATCTATTTTGGTTTCTGTCATATGTTAAATTTATTGGTTGTATCGACGACGCGAAGCCCGGCACGAAGTAGACACTTGCGTTGAGGTTGTTAACGGAGGTCTTGAAGGATTTCGTGGGCGGCGCCGTTGCAACGGTCAAGCCGTCGGGCCCGAGCGATATCTGCAGGTAGTAACCGAACACGCTGTCGCTTATGCGGAACTTGTTCTCCACGCTGCCGCACTGCTTGCACGCATCGGCCGAAGCGACGGCCGCGGAC